>Ga0097691_1000166_pt1 | contig 59771 bp, 56 predicted proteins | sample NGESurdeep072012_8_FD_72858 | JGI IMG/M metagenome (GOLD analysis project Ga0097691, IMG submission 72858) | Arctic peat soil microbial communities from Barrow, Alaska - NGEE Surface sample 210-1 deep-072012 | ecosystem: Environmental > Terrestrial > Soil > Wetlands > Peat ...
TCAACAACTCGGCTACCGACATCTATTGTTCGAATTCTTCCGCATGCACAACCCCACCACGCCCAACCGGCAAGGCAACGACATCGGCACGCAATACCGCTCGGCGATCTTTTTCCTCGACGAAAAACAGAAACACATCGCCGAAGCAGTCATCAAAACCGTGGATGCCTCCGGCGAATGGGGAGCCAAAATCGTCACCAAGGTCGTGCCGTTCAAGGAGTTCTACCGCGCCGAGGAATATCACCAGAAGTATCTGGTCAAGAATCGCAATGGCTATAATTGCCACTATGTGCGGCAGTTTGAATTAGGCGAAGGAAAGTAATCAAACCAGCAATGGCGATTGAGAACCCGCGATGATGTAGCAAACATGTTCACCAGGCTGTTGCGAGGATACACCGGAGTTCTCAAACGAACCCCGGCCTACGCGAACAATTTAAGTCTAGTTGATCAGCGCCGCTGTTTCCTGCAACAACTCCTTCGCCTTGGTCGCAACATCATGATCCGGATTGACCGTCAGCAGTTTCTGCCAGACAGCACGTGCTTCTTTGACGTTGTCTTTGGCCCTGTGCAACAACAATCCAAGATTCACGTAGGCATGACCGAAGCTGGGGTCACGCGCGATCGCGTCACGGAAAGCCTGTTCGGCCAAGCTGATATCGTCATTGCGCCAATACATCGTGCCGAGATCTGTGCGCACGCCCGGCAGATCCGGATTGATAGCCAGGGCACGCTGGTAATAAAGTATTGATTGCGCTGCATCCCCATTGTCGTAAAAGATGTTACCCAGGGATATCGCGGCTTCGATATCGTTACCATCTTTGTTCAGACGTTCCTTGAGTTGTGCGACACTGTTCATTGCGTTCATTGCCTGTTTCTCCAAGCTGATAGTTGTAAAATAATTTCCCGGCTGTCATAAAGCGCCAGAAACCAATGGTGGTTTAAATCGCCCCCCAGTATGCCAAAGTAGCAAGCCGAATTACGCCCTGCCTCATCACCGCAAGCCCGCCTACGCCCACGCTGCGCCGATCACGGCCACGCATACGGTCAGCAACCCTAGGGCCAGATTCACCGCGATCAGCTTGCGTATCTTGCCCAGCATCGCGCCCGCCTCCTTCCAGTTTTGTTTGGCGACATGCAGGTTAAACGGCGCGTAACAGGCGAAGAACACGTAGCCGTAAATCGCCATCATCACCAGCCCCAAGCCCAGCATGACATGCACATGACGCTGCGCGCTGAAGAAACCGCCATACAGATAGACCATATAAAAGCCGCTGACCAACAGCAAGCCGACCGCACCCCACACCCAGTGGAAGAAACGGCGAAACACCGCATCCCACAGGCGCAGGCGTTGCGGGGATTCGAGAACCTCCACTGCGGCGGGACGCAGCACCACGTAGGCAAAAAACATACCGCCCACCCAGATCAGGGCGGCAAGCAGATGGATGAGTTTGAACATGGCCATGGTATGTTGTCAGTCTATAAGTTGATAAAGCAATACGATACCCGAAAATAACCTTCTCTAACCAAATCCCAATTTCTAGCGAGGAGACAGCAGCTCGCGCACCGGCCTGAAACTCTTGCGGTGCACAGCCGACACGCCATGTTCGCGCAGCGCGGCGAGATGCGCGGCAGTGGGGTAGCCTTTGTGGTCGGCGAATCCGTAGCACGGATATTGTTCATGCAGTTGCAGCATCAGCGCGTCACGCGCGGTCTTAGCCAGGATAGAAGCGGCGGAAATCGCGGCCACCTTGCTGTCACCCTTCACGATTGCCTGGCTGGGAATGCCGGTCCGAGGGCAATACAAGCCATCCACCAGCACTTGCTGCGGCTGGATATGCAAGGCCAGCACGGCGCGGCGCATCGCCAGCAGCGTGGCTTGCAGGATATTGAGCCGGTCAATTTCGCCGACATCGGCGTAGGCGACCGCCCATGCCAATGCGCGTTCGCGGATGACGGGGGCGAGCAGGTCGCGTTGCCGTTCGGAGAGTTTTTTTGAGTCGGCCAAGCCGGCGATGGGATAGTCCGGGTCGAGTATCACCGCTGCCGCACTGACCGGACCGGCCAAGGGGCCTCGCCCGGCTTCATCCACGCCGCAGATCAGGATGGTAGATTGAATGATTTTCCCTCTCCCCTAGCCCTTATCCCGCATAACCAGTGACTTGGTTGGCGTTGTTTGCCAGCTTAGTCGAATGGCTAGTAGTTTCATCAAGCGGGCGAGGGGATTTATGTAGTTGGCAAATACGGCAGGATGGCCGCAGCCGCTTTCTGCGCGGTGTTCTGGCGTAGCGACAGATGCAGTTCGGTGAATGTCTGCTCCAGCTGTGCGACCGCATTTTTGTCGTTGACCAGGTTGAGCAGCGCCTGGGTGAGATTCTCCGGCGTGGCATCTTCCTGCATCAATTCCGGCACGACGAAGCGTTCGCACAAAATGTTGGGCAAGCCTGCGTACGGTTGATAACGTTTGCGTTTCATCAACCACCACGACAACGCCGGCATGCGATAGGTGATCACCATCGGTCGCTTGAGCAATGCCGCTTCCAGCGTGGCGGTCCCCGAAGCGACCAATACGCCATCGGCAACGATCATCGCATCCTGCGCATGTCCGAACAGCATGGTGATCGGCAACTCCTGCGCATCGCAATCATAAAGGGCCTGCTCGAAAATCCCGCGGGTTTCACGGCTCACCAGCGGCACCAGAAAGCGTGCATCCGGCAGACGCTGCAAGATCAGTTTGGCAGTTTCAATATAGGTGTGCGCAAGATATTTGACTTCGCTCTGGCGACTGCCGGGAAGAAATGCGAACACTCTTGCTTTCAGCGGGATGCGCATCGACTCGCGCATCTCTGCACGTTTCGGTTGCTCCGGCAACATGTCTGCAAGTGGATGTCCGACATAATCCACCGGCACACCGGCTTGCTGGTAGATCTTGAACTCGTGCGGAAACAGCGCCAGCATGTGCGTAACCGCACGCTTGATCTTGTGGATGCGTTCGCCGCGCCACGCCCATATTGAAGGACTGACGTAGTGGATGGTTGGAATGCCTTGCTGCTTGAGCGCGAGTTCCAGACCGAGATTGAAATCCGGCGCGTCTACCGCAATGAACAAATCCGGGCGATTAGCCAGAAAGTAAGCTCGCAACTTGCGGCGAATGCCGACAATCTCGAGATAGTGACGCAGCACATCAACGTAGCCGAGCACCGCAAGCTTTTCCATCGGGAACAAAACTTCCATACCGGCTGATTGCATCCTGGGTCCGCCGATACCAACGAACCTTAAATCGGGCCGGGCTTCTTTCAGGGCTGTCATCAAGTGGCTGCCGAGCAGATCGCCGGATGCTTCGCCCGCGACGATACCTATCACAACATTTTTTGCCATATCAAAAACGAAACTAACGAATGATGCCGCGCGTTGTTGCGGCGAGGAAATCTGCCAGCGGCTGCAACTCGGCATGCTCCGCCGCTTGCGACTGGATCGCGGCTTTGGCTTCCTCGAAGCCTAGACCGGATTTATACAGCGTTTTGTAAGCCCGCTTGATCGCCATGATGGACTCGCCGGAAAATCCGCGCCGCTTCAAACCTTCCGAGTTGATACCGTGTGCCACAGCCGGATTGTCGGCTGCGGTAACATAGGGTGGCAGATCCTGCGACAAGCGTGTTTGAAAACCGGTCATCGCGTGTGCCCCGATACGCACGAACTGATGCACGCCGGACAGTCCACCCAGAAATACCCAGTCACCCACATGCACGTGACCACCCAGAGTCGCTCCATTAGCCATGATGGTGTGGCTGCCAATCTGGCAGTCGTGCGCCACATGTACGTAAGCCATGATCCAATTGTCACTACCTATGCGTGTGACGCCAACATCCTGAACCGTACCCGTATTGAGGGTGCAAAATTCGCGGATAGTGTTGTTATCGCCAATCTCCAGGCGCGTAGGCTCACCCGCATATTTCTTGTCTTGTGGTATTGCGCCTACCGAGCAAAACTGAAAGATGCGATTGGCTTTACCAATGCGAGTGTGCCCCTCGATTACGACATGAGGTCCGATCCAAGTTCCCGAAGCTATCTCGACATGCTCGCCGATAATGGTATACGCGCCCACTTCGACGTCATCGGCAAGACTGGCGTTCGGGTGAATGATGGCGGTGGGATGGCGCATTACGGAACCGCTTTTACTGTGCACATCAGCTCCGCTTCGGCGGCCAGTTGCCCATCCACTTCGACGACCGCGCTGAATTTGAACAGGCCGCGCATACTGCGGATGAGTGACACCTTGATGATCATTTGATCGCCGGGGCTGATTGGGCGCTTGAATCGCGCACCGTCGATGCCGGCAAAATAATACACCGATTTTTCGTTCGCTCCTGCACCCATGGATTTGAACGACAACAGCGCGGCGGCTTGTGCCATCGCCTCGATGATCAGCACGCCGGGCATCACCGGAAAGTGCGGATAGTGTCCCGGAAAAAATGGTTCGTTGATGGTCACATTTTTCAGCGCCACGATGCTCTTGTCGGGTTCCATCGACAGCACGCGGTCTATCAACAAAAACGGATAGCGGTGCGGGAGAAGTTTGGTGATTTCATTTATATCCATCTGTATGCTCATCGGTCTTTCCTTTTAAGTGATGCCCGTTTCAATTTTTCAAATTGATGGCTTTAAGCTCTTGTTCCAAAGTCTTGACACGCTGCACCAGATCGTCCAGATGGCGCAGATGCACGGCGTTCTTGCGCCAGTCTTCGCTCTTGGCGAACGGGAAAATGGCGGCGTAGGAACCTGCTTCGCGGATAGACTTCCCGATCAGCGTGAACGCCGCGATTTCCACATGATCCGCAATTTGCAAATGCCCCAGTATCCCCGCGCTGCCGCCGATCCGGCAGTATCGCCCGATAGTGGTGCTGCCCGCGATGCCGACACACCCGGCGATCGCGGTGTGCGCGCCGATGTGCACGTTATGCGCCACCTGGATCTGGTTGTCCAGCTTCACGCCGTCCTCGATCACCGTGTCATCCAGCGCGCCGCGATCGATAGTCGTGTTCGCGCCGATCTCGACATCATTGCCGATCATCACCCGGCCGATTTGCTGGATCTTGATCCAGCGGCCCGCATCCATCGCAAAGCCGAATCCATCCGATCCGATCACCGCGCCGGAATGCGCGATCAGATTATCGCCTATCACGCAGCCGTGATAAATCACCACTCGCGGATACAGGCGCGCATGGCTGCCGATGACCACATTCGCTCCGATGCAGCAGCCCGCGCCAACCACGCTGTACGCCCCTATCCTGGCGCCCTCGCCGATCACGGCAGTCGCAGCGATGCTGGCAGTCGCATCTATCGCAGCACCCGCGCCGATGAACGCACCGGGATGTATCCCGGGCTTGGCTTCAGGCAAAGGATTCAGCAAGGCCGAAACCCTGGCGAAATACGCGTAGGCGTTATCCGAGATGATGCGCGGCAACCCGGTCGCGTCCGCATCCGCTTCGCCAAGGATCACTGCACCGGCCTGGGTGCTGGCAAGCTGTGCACGATATTTGCTGTTGGTGAGAAAACTGATTTGATCCGGTTGCGCTTTTTCCAGCGTTGCGATCTGGGATATGCGCACCCCGGCATCACCCAACACGCGCCCGCCCAAATGCGCCGCGATCTCGGACAATCTGTAGGAATCTGTCATGCTGGCGATTCTGTTTATTTGCCGGCCTTGCTATCGGCTTTACTCTCGGCAAGATGCTTGATCACCCTATCGGTGATGTCAATTTTTGGATTGCGATACACCGCCTCCTGCAAGATCAGGTCGTACTTGTCCGTTTCTGCAATCGCCTGAATTGCCTTGTTGGCCTGTTCCAGCACGATGGCCAATTCTTCGTTCTTGCGCATGTTCAGATCCTCGCGAAATTCACGCTGCATGCGTTGCAACTCCGAGTTCATGGTGGTCAATTCGCGTTCCTTGTTGCGGCGATCGGCATCCGAAAACTTCGAGTCTTCTTTCTCCAGCAGAACTTGCAGCTCTTTTGCCTGCTTCACCAGCTTCTTGATTTCCTGATCACGCCCGGAAAATTCCTTTTCGATTTTATTTTCCGCCATTACCGCAGGAGCAGACTCGCGCAATACCCGCTCGGTATCTACCACACCCACCTTGAAATCCGCAGCCTGAGCCGCTGCCATACCCAGCAACAGAGCCAATATCCCTGCTTTAATCATTGTCTTCATTATCCACCACCTCCACATCATCCTAGTCGAATGGCTATAACCAATGACTTGCCCAGCGTCTTTTGCAGGGTTAGTCAGATGGCTAGTAGCTATACCAGTCGTTCCATCATAAGTAGTGGCTTGCCAACGTTCTTTGTTGGCTTAGCCAATGCTTAGTAGCTTCATCATAACCAGCGACTTGGATGATGTCTTTTATCATACTAGTCGAATGGCTAATTGTTCTATCAGAACACCGAACCCAATGTAAATTGGAATCTCTGCAACTTGTCCTCCGGGCGCTTATTGATCGGTACAGCATAACTAAATTTAAGCGGCCCAACCGGTGATATCCAGGTAACAGCCGCGCCTGCAGAATAGCGCATTCCGGCACTGCCAGGCAGGTCACCAGGCCCATAGATTGCGCCCGCATCGATAAATCCGCTCAGACGTACGGATTTTTCCTTGCCCATCCCGGGGAAAGGTGCCAACAGTTCCGCCCCACCGAGTACGCGACGCGGACCACCCAATACTGCACCCGTCGAATCACGCGGACCAAGTGAATTGCTGTCATAGCCGCGAACGGAACCGGGACCGCCGGCATAATAATTCTTGAAGAATGGCATTTGTTTTCCGTCATAACCGCCTGCAACACCAGCCTCGCCATTTAACAGCAGGGTGATATCGCTGTTCACCGGATGAAACCATTGATGCTGGTAACTCAGCTTGTAATAACGTATATCGAACACCGGCAAGGCAACTTCGAGTGATGCCCTTTGCACCATGCCCTCGGTGGTATAAATCGCACTATCGCGGCTATCCCTGCCCCAACCGATCGTACCCAACACGGTATTGTTGGCCGAGCCGAAAATATTGACATATTGCAGCAACCGGGTCGGAGGGTTCGCCAGCAACCCCAATTGTGTCCTTTCGACCGCCATGCCGTAACTGATGCTCGTATCCTCGCCTATCGGCACGCCGAAACGTACTCCGCCACCCAATGTATGGGATGAATATTGGCTGATTGCCGTACTTTGCGAATCGGTGTTGCGTTTATATACATCGAAACCGCGACTCACGCCATCATCGGTAAAATAAGGATTGGTGTAGGAAACCGAGTAGATCTGATTGATCTTTCCGGTGTTGATTTGAGTCGACAAATAGTTGCCGCTGCCGAACAAATTGGACTGTGTCACACCCCCGGTTAGCACAAGGCCTTCGCCACTTGAAAAGCCCGCACCCACCGACACATTCCCGGTCGATTTCTCCTTGACAGATACGTTCACATCCATTTGGTCTGTAGCGCCTTGCACTGGCGGGGTCTCAATATTCACCTCGGAAAAGAAATCAAGTTTGTCCACGCGCTGTTTGGACTTTTTGACCTTGTCCACATCGAACCACTCACCTTCGACCTGGCGGAACTCGCGGCGTATGACTTCATCACGGGTTTTGTTGTTTCCCGCAATGTTGATGCGGCGAATATACACGCGCTGGCCCGGGTCCACCACAAAGTTGAAAGAAACCTGATGCTTTTCCTTGTCGATTTCCGGAATCGCATTCACGTTGGCAAAGGCATACCCCTCCTGCCCAAAACGCTCACCGATCTTCTTGCTGGTTTCTGTCAACGCCTTGCGCGAGAAGGTACCCCCTGCTTTTACCTGTATGAGCTTTTCGATTTCTTCTTTGGGTATCGGCGTATCACCGGACACGCTCACTTTGGCAACGGTATATTTTTCGCCCTCGGTAAAGTTGATGGTGATATAGATATCCTTTTTGTCCGGTGTGATCGAAACCTGGGTGGAATCAATATTGAATTCCAGGTAGCCGTTGTCCATATAGAACGAACGCAGCGTTTCCATGTCGGCTGAAAGTTTTTGCTTGGAATACTGGTCGTTGCTGCTGAACCAGGCAAACCATCCTGGCGTGCCGAGTTTCATCAGATCCAGCAACTCGGCTTCTTTGTAGGCCTTATTGCCGATCAGATTGATCTGCTTGATTTTGGAAACTTCGCCTTCCACCACATTGAACACGATACTGACCCGATTGCGTTCCAACTCAGTGACGGTGGTCGTCACGTTAACCGCATATTTGCCACGCGCGACATACTGGCGTTTCAACTCTTGTGTTGCTTTGTCCAGCGCACCCTTGTCGAAAATACGCGCTTCCGCCAATCCCGCAAATTTCATGCTTTCCTTGAGTTGATCCTTGGGAAAATCCTTGGCGCCATTAATTTCAATACTCGCGATCGAAGGCCGTTCGCGCACCTGCACGATCAACACGCCATGATCTGCTTTCAGTTTCACATCCTTGAAAAATCCGGTGGCATACAAGGCATGGATCGCCGCCGCTGCCTGCTGGTCATCCATGGTGTCGCCAACCTTGATGGGCAGATAACTGAACACCGTCCCGGCCTCGGTACGCTGAATGCCCTCGACGCGGATATCTTTGACGGTGAACGGCTCGATTGCCCAGGCAGGAAAGGTACAAAGCAGGAAGATCATCCCTGCCAGCGTTTTTAAATTCATTTTTTAACCTGAAACAAAGCGATTAATGTCGTTGTATATTGCAAAGACCATCAGCGTACCGAGCAACGCGATGCCGATCTTCTGGCCGATTTCCCATGATCGCTCGGAGACCGGACTGCCCTTGAGCAATTCGGCGACATAATACAGCAAGTGCCCGCCATCCAATAAGGGAATGGGCAACAAATTCAACACGCCCAGGCTGATGCTGATCAATGCAAGAAAACTCAGATAAGCCACCACGCCCATTTTGGCGGACTGCCCGGCATAATCGGCAATCGTGATCGGGCCGCTCAGATTTTTCATCGATACTTCCCCCGTCACCATCTTGCCCATCATTTTCAGGCTGATGGCGGTGGTTTCCCATGTTTTGCGCAGCGACTGCATCAGCGCTTCCAGCGGACCGTAGCTGACCTCGGTGAACATCGCCTGCCAAGCCTGCTTATCAACCTCCGGAGCTGCGCCTATCTTCCCCACTGTTTTGCCCGACTCGACAACAGCTTGCGGAACCACCGCAATATTCAGCGTCTTTTCACCGCGTTGAATATCAAGCTGAACCGTTTGCTCCGGATGCGCGCGCAATACTTCCACTATCTCCATCCAACGCTGCACCGGCACACCATTGGCATGCAGGATTCGATCGCCCGCTTGCAGGCCGGCGCGTTGGGCCACACTGTCATTGGCAACATTGCCGATGACGGGCAAAATGACGGGTTGATAGAGATGCAGTCCAAGCTTGTCGAGAAAGTCGCCGTCCAGATCCTTGGCAGCCAGACCGCTCATGTCCAGCACATGTAACAATGATGTGCCGCCGGCGTCCTTTGCCTCGATTCTCACTTCACCCTGCTGCAGGGCCAAATCCAGCAAGCGCCAATGCAATTCCTGCCAACTCGGGATGGCCTCGCCATTGATGCTGAGTATGGTCTCGCCCGGTTGCATCTGCGCGATGGCCGCAGGTGTGCCGGCAGGCACTTCGCCCAGCATCGGCTTCAACCCCGGCACCCCGTGGACAAACAAACCCCAATACAACACGATGGCCAGCAAAAAATTCGCCAGCGGACCCGCCACCACGATCGCCATGCGCTGCAACACCGGCTTGCGGCTGAAGGCATAGGGCAAATCCTCCGGCGCAACTTCTTCTTCGCGCTCGTCCAGCATCTTGACGTAGCCACCCAGTGGAACCGAGGAAATCACCCACTCGGTATCGCTGTTGGCAAAACGTTTTCTGTAAATCACATTGCCGAAGCCCAGCGAAAAACGCAGCACTTTCACACCGCAACGGCGCGCCACCCAATAGTGTCCGTATTCATGGAACACCACCAACAGCGCGATTGCACCGACAAATGCGAGCAAGGTAATCATCTGCTTGATTTTTTGAGTTGTTGTTGTGCGGCGCGACGCGCTTCGGCATCGGCGCCCAGCACATCGTCCAGACAGCCGACGATACCGACAGGCAACGCATCCAGCACCGACTTGATGACGCGCGGAATGGACAAGAAGGAAATCTGCTTGTCGAGGAATGCCGCCACCGCCACTTCGTTTGCGGCGTTCAATACCGCCGGGGCCGTGCCTGCTGCGCGCAGAGCCTGGTATGCCAGGGCCAGACAAGGAAAGCGTTCGAAATCGGGTGCGGTAAAATTCATCGTCGCAATCTTGAACAGATCCAGCGGCGCCACGCCAGCGTCAATACGTTCCGGATACGCCAAGCCATAGGCGATCGGCGTGCGCATATCCGGATTGCCGAGTTGCGCCAGCACCGAGCCGTCCACATACTCGACCAGCGAATGAATCACGCTCTGCGGATGTACCACCACCTGGATGTCATCGGCACTCGCGTTGAACAGCCAGTGTGCCTCGATGACTTCCAGACCCTTGTTCATCATGCTTGCCGAGTCCACCGAAATCTTGCGCCCCATCACCCAGTTGGGATGCGCGCAGGCCTGCTCCGGCGTGACGTCCTGCAACTCGCTCAAAGGGGTGTTGCGGAACGGGCCACCAGAAGCGGTCAGCAGGATGCGGCGCACACCATTACCCGCCAGATCACCGTTATAACCGCGCGGCAAGGCCTGGAAGATCGCGTTATGCTCGCTGTCGATTGGCAACAGCGCGGAACCGCTGGCGCGTACCGCATCCATGAACACGTTCCCCGCCATCACCAGCGTCTCTTTGTTCGCCAGCAAGATTTTCTTGCCCGCATGCGCCGCCGCCAGCGTGGGGCGCAAGCCCGCCGCACCAACGATAGCCGCCATCACCGCATCGACTTCCGGCAACACGGCGACCTGCTCCAGCGCGGCAACACCGCTCAACACCTCGGTGCTCAAGCCGGCTTCGCGTACACGCTGGCGCAACTGTATGGCGGCAGCTTCATCCAGCATCACCGCATAACCAGGCTTGAATTGCCGGCATTGCCTGAACAACAAATCGACCTGGCTGTTTGCCGTCAATGCGACGATCCGGAATTTATCGGGATGGCGCGCGACCACGTCCAGCGTACTGGTGCCGATACTGCCGGTGGAACCGAGAACGGTCAGATGTTGCATCGCTTTCAACCCAGGTGCTGCAACAAAATCGCCAGCGCGGCGAGCGGCAATGTCGAAGTCAGCGCGTCAATACGATCCAGCAGGCCGCCATGGCCGGGCAGCAACGCGCCGCTGTCTTTCACCCCGGCCTGGCGCTTGATCGCCGATTCAAACAAATCGCCGAACACCGCCAAGCCTACCCAGCACCAGGAAGCCACCAGCAATACCGGCAATAGCGCATAGCTGTATCCGCTAAAGCTCCATGCTACCAGCACATACGCTGCAGCCCCAAACATCGCGCCCGCCACGCCTTCCCATGTCTTGCCGGGACTGATGCTGGGGGCAAGTTTGTTTTTTCCGTACCTGCGCCCGGCGAAGTAAGCCGCGATGTCGGCCATCCATACCAACCCCATCATGCCCAGTAGCCACAACGGATGCCCCCCGCGCAAATCCATCATCGCCAGACCGGTCGGAATCAATACGATCCAGCCGACCAAAGCCATCAATAACGGCTGCTCGACCTTCCAGCCGACCATCAGCCAGGTGGGCACGATGGCCAGCCAGAGCACGGCAGACAATCCATAAACCAGCAGATGCGGCAAGGCTTGCTGTTCGAGTGTGTAATTAGCATCGAACCATACCAGGCCCAGCATCATCGCCAGCGTCAACCACCAGAACAAGTTAGCTTTATTGCCGCTGAATTTGGCCAATCTCGACCATTCCGAAGCGCCTTGCAACACAATCACGATCACAAATGCCGCCCATCCTGCATCGGGCAAGGCGAACAGTGCCAACAAAAACAGCACCAGCAAAATAATCGCCGTAATCACCCGCTGTTTAAGCATTCGACTCTCCTTGATCCATTTTGTTGTGCGGCTGTTCGCCGGGCAGCTGCTCACTGGTTCGGCCAAAACGCCGCTCGCGCTTTTGGTAAGAGGCGATAGCCTTGTCCAATTCGTTACGGTCGAAGGCCGGCCACAGCGTGTCGGTAAAATACAATTCGGTATAAGCAAGCTGCCACAACATGAAATTACTGATGCGCTGCTCGCCGCCGGTGCGGATGAACAGATCCGGTTCGGGCGCGTCGCTCATCGAGAGGTGGGGTTGCAGGTCTTCCTCGGTAAAAGTCTGCGCGAGTTGCGGATGTTCCCTGAGCATGGCTTTCACCGCCTGCATCACATCCCAACGCCCGCCATAGTTCACGGCGATGGTCAACGTCAGAGCGGAATTACCTGCGGTAAGCTGCTCCGCATCCCGCATGGTCTGCCTGAGTTTGTCGTCGAAACGGCTGCGGTCGCCGATGATTTTCAGGCGGATGTTATTTTGGTGCAATTTGGCGACTTCGCGTTCCAGCATTTTCAGGAACAGTGTCATCAGGAAGGAAACCTCAGCGGCAGGACGCCTCCAGTTTTCGCTGCTGAACGCGAACACCGTGAGGTATTCCACGCCCATATCACGACTGGCTTTCACCACTTCGCGCAACGCTTCCACACCGCGCTGATGTCCCGCCACACGTGGCATGAAGCGCTGTTTCGCCCAACGCCCATTGCCATCCATGATGATGGCGACATGGCGCGGGACCGCAGGAGCGTCGGGGATAATGCAGGTGGAGCTTTGAAATAAAGCCATTACAACCCCTCGACAAGGGCTGAGGCATGAGGACTTAGGACTGAGTAAAACCCGATCCTGCCCTCAGTCCTCAGTCCTCGATACTCAGTCCTCATCAAACGGCCATCAGATCGGTTTCTTTGGCAGTCAGCGCCTTGTCGATTTCAGTGACGAAGCGATCGGTCAATCTCTGTATTTCATCCTGGGTACGACGCTCTTCGTCCTCGGCGATCTCTTTATTTTTGAGCGCTTCTTTAAGTGTGTGATTGGCATCGCGACGAATGTTGCGCACCGCAACCTTGGCGGTCTCGCCTTCAGCCTTGATCACCTTGATCAGATCGCGGCGGCGTTCCTCGGTCAACATCGGCATCGGCACACGGATCATGTCGCCGTTGGTGGCGGGATTCAGCCCCAGGTCCGCATCGCGGATCGCGCGTTCGACCGGGCCGACCATATTCTTTTCCCAGGGCTGCACGCCGATCGTGCGCGCATCGACCAGCGTGATGTTGGCAACCTGCGTCACCAGTGTCGGGCTGCCGTAATAATCCACCATCACATGATCCAGCAAACCGGTATGCGCGCGTCCGGTGCGCACCTTGCCCAAGTCGGCTTTTAACGCATCCAGCGACTTTTGCATTTTTTGTTCGGTAGTCTTCTTGATTTCAGTGATCATGGTTAATTCCAGCAATCATGGTTAATCTCAGCAATCATGGTTTTCTCCTGAGTCAATCAACGCGCACCCTAATCAACACGCACAAGGGTGCCTTCACCTTCGCCCAGCACCACGCGCTTCAGCGCGCCGGGCTTGAAAATACTGAACACGATGATCGGCAATTTCTGGTCGCGGCACAGCGTCAGTGCCGTCGCATCCATGATCTTGAGATTCTTGCTGATCGCCTCATCGAAGCTCAGGCTCTGATAGCGGATCGCATGCGGGTCTTTCTTAGGGTCGGCGGTATAAACGCCATCTACTTTGGTCGCCTTGATCACCACTTCGGCGGACATTTCCACGCCGCGCAAGGCGGCAGCGGTGTCAGTGGTAAAGAACGGGCTGCCGATACCCGCCGCGAAGATCACCACCTTGCCGTCTTCCAGATAACGCAGCGCTTTACCGCGAATAAACGGTTCGGCGACCTGCTCCAGATTCAATGCGGATTGCACGCGACAGTCCAGACCCGCACGCGTCATCGCATCCTGCAACGCCATTGAATTCATCACCGTGGCCAGCATGCCCATGTAATCGGCGGTGGCCCTGTCCATTCCCGCCGCAGCCGGAGCCAAGCCACGGAAGATGTTGCCGCCGCCGATCACGATCGCCACTTGCACACCCAACTCGACCACTTCAGCGATCTCGGCAACGATGCGCGCTATCACCTCGCGATTGATGCCGTAGCTGTCGTCGCCCATCAGGGCTTCGCCGCTGAGCTTGAGCAGAATGCGTTTATAGGCGGGCGCGCTCATCGCAATTAACCCTTGGCAGCCGCTGCTGCTGCGGCAACTTCAGCCGCGTAGTCTTCGACCTTCTTTTCGATGCCCTCGCCCACCACGAACATCTGAAACGCGGTCACCGATGCGCCCTTGCTCTTCAGCAATTGCTCGATGGTCTGCTTGCCGTCTTCGGCCTTGACGAACACCTGCCCCAACAGCGTCACCTCCCTGAGGAACTTCTGCACCGTGCCATCGGCGATCTTTTCCAGCATCGCTTCCGGCTTGCCGCCTTCGCGCGCCTTTTCTATAGCAATGCGGCGTTCGGTCTCGATATCCACCGGATTCACACCGGAAGCATCGATAGACTTGGGCTTGCTTGCGGCGATATGCATGGAAAGATCGCGCCCCAGCGCTTCGTCGCCGCCGGTGAAATTCAACAGCACGCCGATCTTGCTGCCGTGCAGATAGCTGGACAGCTTGCCGGTTGTGGTCGCGTAACGTTCGAAACGGCGGATACTGACGTTCTCGCCGAGCTTCATGATCAGCCCCTTGCGGGTTTCTTCGACACTGGCGGAACCATTGGCGATCGCCATGCCGGATAGCGCATCGAGGTCAGCCGGATTGTTCTTCGCCACGGTCTCGGCCGCATTCTTTGCAAATGCGACAAAGTCTTCATTCTTGGCGACGAAATCGGTTTCGCAGTTCACTTCCACCAGCGCGCCGGTTTTGCCGTCATTTGCGATGAAGGTTCTGACCACTCCCTCGGCGGTCACCCGGCTGGCCGCTTTGCTCGCCTTGGCGCCGCTCTTGATACGCAGCTGCTCTTCAGCAACCTTCAAATCGCCGTTGGATTCAACCAGTGCCTTTTTGCATTCCATCATGCCGAGACCCGTCATCTCGCGCAGTTCCTTGACCATACTTGCAGTAATTTCTGACATCTTCAAAACTCCATAAAAAATATACGACAAAATCCTTTACCACGGAACACACGGAACACACGGAAAATGCAAATTTACCAGCTTTATGACATCACCCATTGAGTGTATGCAAAACATCAGTGACTCTCCGTTTTTTCCGTGTCGTCCGTGTATTCCGTGGTTATTATATTTTCCTGATTTAATCAGTCACAGCGCCCTTGCTTGCCGTCGACACCAGTTTGGCGTATTTCGCCAACACACCGCGAGTATAGCGCGGCGCGGGAGGTTGCCATGCGGCGCGGCGGCGCGCCAGCTCCTCATCATTCACATTGAGTTGCAGCAAACGCTGATCCGCATCGATGGTCACCGAGTCACCTTCGTTGACCAGCGCGATCGTGCCGCCCACCGCTGCTTCAGGAGCGACATGCCCGACCACCATGCCGTAAGTGCCGCCGGAGAAGCGGCCATCGGTGATCAGTCCGACTGAATCGCCCAGACCTTCGCCGATGATCGCCGAGGTGGGCGACAACATCTCGCGCATGCCGGGGCCGCCCTTGGGGCCTTCATAACGAATGATCACCACATCACCCGCCTTGATTTTCCGCGCCAGGATGGCTTCCATGCACGCTTCTTCCGAATCGAACACGCGCGCCGGCCCGGTGATCTTGGCCAGCTTAACGCCGGTGATCTTCGCCACCGCGCCTTCCAGCGCGAGATTGCCCTTCAGGATGGCGAGGTGTCCCTGCGCATAGATCGGATTGCTCCACGGGCGGATCACATCCTGATCCTTGCGCGGTTCGGCCGGCACATCCTGCAACACTTCCGCAATGGTCTGGCCGGTAATCGTCAGTGCATCGCCATGCAACACACCGTGCGCCAGCAATATCTTCATCACCTGCGGAATGCCTCCGGCCTGATGCAGATCGGTAGCAACATATTTACCGGACGGCTTCAGATCGCACAGCACAGGCACGCGCTCACGGATGATCTCGATGTCATCGATGGTGAGCGAAACCTGTGCGGCATGGGCGATCGCGAGCAAGTGCAGCACCGCGTTGGTGGAACCGCCCACCGCCATGGTCACCGCGATCGCGTTCTCGAACGCCTTACGCGTCAAAATCTGGCGCGGCAGGATTTGTTTCCTGATCGCGTTCACCAGCACTTCTGCGGACTTCGCGGTGCTCTCGGCTTTTTCCAGGTCTTCCGCCGCCATCGTCGAGGAATACATCAGGCTCAGCCCCATCGCCTCGGCGTTGGAGGACATCGTATTTGCGGTGTACATGCCGCCGCACGAACCCGCGCCGGGACAGGCGTGGCGCTCGATCTCGGTCAACTCGGTCTCGTCGATCTTGTGCGCGGTATATTGTCCCACTGCCTCGAACGAGCTCACGATGGTCAGGTCGCGCCCCTTGTAATGACCGGGCTTGGTGGTTCCGCCGTACACGAAAATAGCTGGAATATTCAAACGCGCGATCGCGATCATCGCGCCGGGAATGTTCTTGTCGCAGCCGCCGATCGCGAGCACGCCGTCCATGCTCTGGCCGTTGCACACGGTCTCGATCGAATCGGCGATCACCTCGCGCGACACCAGCGAGAATTTCATCCCCTCGGTGCCCATCGAGATGCCGTCCGAGATCGTGATCGTGCCAAACACCTGCGGCATCGCGCCGGCCTTTTTCAGCGCGGCTTCGGCGCGCAAGGCCAATGCGCCGATGCCCATATTACACGGCGTGATGGTGCTGTGCGCATTCGCCACACCGACGATGGGCTTGTCGAAATCCTTGTCACCGAACCCCACCGCGCGCAGCATCGCGCGATTGGGCGAGCGCTGCACGCCCTGGGTGACGATCTTGCTTCTGCGGTTATCAGACATGATTGTCTCTTATAAAAGATTTGTCGCTTATAAAAAAAGGGGCTCGCGCCCCTTTATTGCGCCCCGTGTGAGTTTAGGCCGCTTGCTCTTGCTCGGCTGCCTGTCCGGCAACCTGCTCGACCAATTCATTCATCGCCTGCGCACGGCCTTCCAGCACCGCGTCGGCGATAGCACGGGCGTATAGACGGATCGCCTGGGTGGAATCGTCGTTGCCGGGGATGATGTAATCCACACCCAGCGGCGAATTGTTGGTGTCCACGATACCGATCACCGGGATGCCCAGCTTTTGCGCCTCGACGATGGCACCCTTCTGGTAGCCCACGTCGATCACGAACAGCGCGGCCGGCAGGCCTTTCATATCCTTGATGCCCCCCAGGCTGCGATCCAGTTTTTCCAATTCGCGCTTCATCATCAGCGCTTCTTTCTTGGAAACTTTTTCATTCGCTCCATCGGCAGTCATCTGCTCCAGTTCGCGCAGACGCTTGATGGATTCCTGCACGGTCTTGTAGTTGGTCAGCATGCCGCCCAACCAGCGGTGATTCACGAACGGGGAATCCGCGCGCACGGCTTCTTCCTGAAGAATGTCACGCGCCTGACGCTTGGTCGCCACGAACAGAATGGCGCCCTTCTTCGCGGACAGTTTGCGCACGAAGTTTTCCGCCTCGGCGAACATCGCGACGGTCTTTTCCAGGTTGATGATGTGAATTTTGTTGCGATGACCGAAGATGAACGGTGCCATCTTGGGATTCCAGAAACGTGTCTGGTGTCCGAAATGCACACCAGCTTCCAACATTTGACGCATAGTTACAGCCATGATTACTCCATATAGTAAGGGTTATAAACTACCACTCGCCAGCTTGACCCTGAGGGCACCCCAACTTGCGCGAGCGGGAAATTTGCTCCAGATAATTTTTTGGGACTATCCCGAAGCGGCGCGCATTCTATCACCAATGTGGTACTACACTCAACCTAATCTGGCATGCAATTGTTTGTTTACTCAGGAGCTAATTGCAGAACACCCATAGCGGACAGGCTGGAGGCGCAAAACCTCAAGGCCTGGCGTGCCTCTAAAACGGGGAATTCCTTCATTTTGCCTGCTCCAGCGCCTTGCGCTGGCGTTCATAATCCTCGTAACTGTCCCGCTTCCGGCAGTCCGCTGACGGATTCTTCAGGCACTCCTGCTCGTGGACGTTCTGCAGCGTTTCATAGGCGGTTCGTTTGGCTGACTCAGAACTGCACCCAGAAACAAGGACGATGGCAGCCAAACACAGCACACCGACAAAGTCAGCCATAAAAATATCCTCCGTCACAGCAAAACTATTCGCGCAATATCGCCAGCGGCGGCAACAAGATCAGCCGGCGCGTGCCCAGCCACCCTGCCAGCATCACGACACTCATCCCGCCCAGCCCGCCGATCAGCCAGATCGCGATGCCGGTCTGATAAGGGATATCCAGTACGAAGCGCGCCAGCACCCAGCCCAGCAGCACCGCACCTGCGGCGGAGAAAAGGCCGCTCAACAATCCCAGCACGGCAAATTCGCTCAGGTGCAAACGGCGCAGATAGCGGCTGTCCGCCCCCAGCGTGCGCAGGATCGCGGCCTCATGGATACGTTCATCCTGCGTCGCGAGCAGCGCCGCATACAGCACGGCCACTCCGCTCAGCAGCGTGAACATGAACACCGCGCTCATGGTTTGCGAGATCTGGTCCATGATGTGGCGCACCTGCTCGATCATCGCCTCGGTGTCGATCAGCAGCAGGTTGGGAAAACGCTTGATCAGCGCATTCGCAGACTGCGCCTGGTCAGGTGACAGATGAAAGCTGGTGATGTAGCTGGCCGGAAAATCCTCCAGCATGCCGGGAGCGGCGACCACGAAAAAATTCACTTGCATAGAATCCCACTGCACCTTGCGCAAGTTCACCACCTTCGCGCTGAACCGGTTGCCCGCCACGTCGTAGGTCAGCGTGTCGCCCATGTTTATTCCCAGCGTTTTGGCGATGCCTTCTTCCACCGACAACTGCCCAAGCGTGCCCTCTCCCCGCAAGGGGGACGCCGGTGGGTGCCCGATGCCTGCGGCATCACCCTTCCGCAGCCACCACTCCCCCTGCACCAACTCATTACCTTTAGGCAAATGATCCAACCAGGACAGATTGGTCTCGCGCTCCACCAGCCCGCGTGCGCGCGGGTCGGGGTAATCGTCGCCGCTGACCGGACGCTGGTTTATCGCGACCAGACGCCCGCGCACCATCGGGAATAATTCCGGCGGCGATAATTTTTGTTTCGCAAAAAAATCCAGCACCGCCGCGCGCTGGTCGGGCTGGATATTGACGATGAAACGGTTGGGCGCATCCGGCGGCAGGCGCGAACGCCAGCTATCCATCAGGTCTGCACGCACAAAAGTAAGCAGCAGCAAGGCCATGCCGCCCAGGCTGAGCGCGACGATCTGCACCGCGTTGCTGCGCCCATGCCGCGCCAGATTGGAGAGCGCATGGCTCCCGAATTTTGCCAAGGCACGCACCAAAATCCACGCCAGCAAACCGAACAGCAGCAAGCCCGCCAGCAAACCGGCCAACACGGTCAGCCCCAGCTTGAGCGAACCGGCCTGCCACAGGAACAGCCCGCACAGCACAGCACCGCCCGATGCGTACAACAAACCGGTGCCTGCTTTCGGTGCACCCAGTTCGCGGCGGATCACGCGCAGCGGCGAAACGCTTTTCAATTGCCACAACGGCAGGAAAGCGAAGCCCAGCAATAATGCCATGCCGCTCGTAGCGGCCTGCCACATCGGCGTCCAGCCGGGCGGCGGCAAACCGGCGTCGCGCATCGAGGCGATCGATTCCACCAGCGCGGCCTGGGACATATAGCCGAGCAGCTCACCCAGCAGCACGGCACACGCGCCGAGCAGCAGGAACTGGTACAGGAAGATGCGCAGCACCTGTGACTGATTCGCGCCGAGGCAGCGCATCATCGCGCAGGCATCCAGATGGCGCGAGATGAAATGCCGCGCGGCCAGCGCGAGTGCGATACCCGCCAGCACAACAGCGGTGAGCGCAGCCAGCCCGAGAAAATGTTCGGCGCGTTCCAGCGCGGTGCGTATCTCGGGGCGCGCGTCGCGCACATCCTCCAGCTTCTCGCCCACACCCATCCGCCCAGCTTCTTGTAACCAAGCGCGCAGGTCGGCCACCTGCTTCGCATCGCCTGCCACCACCAAACGGTAGCCGATACGGCTGCCCTCCTGCACCAGACCAGTTGCAGGCAGGTCTGCTGCATTCAAGATCACGCGCGGCGCGAAGCTGGCGAAGCCGACCGACTGATCCACGAAACGCACTACCCGCGCCGCAACCCTCAAATGCAGCTCACCGACGCCCACCTCATCGCCCAGTTGCAATCCCAGCCGCTGCATCAAGCGCTCATCCGCCCACAACGTGCCGCGCGCGGGGATGGTGCTGTTTTCGTTTTTTATGACATGCTGCGCGCCATCGTCGATGATGATCTTCCCGCGCAAGGGATACCCTTGCTCCACCGACATAATGTCTGCCAGCAGATTCTCATTCTTGCCCGCCACCATGCTGGGAAAAGCATCCGACCCGATCACGCGCAGTCCGCGCTGCTGTGCCGCATCGCGATATTCTTTCGGCAATGGCCGCGTCGAGGAGATGCGCAGGTCCGCGCCAATCAGACTGGTCGCCTCCTGTTGCAGCGCCAGCCGCACCCGGTCCGCGAACAGCCCCACGGTGGCGATGCTGCCCACGGCCAGCACCAGCGCGATAAGCAGCACGCGCCACTCCCCGGCGCGCCAGTCGCGGCTTAACAGATTGAGGGAGAGGCGCAATAAATTCACTACTCCACCCGCCCCGCCGCCAGATGCAACTGCCTGTTGCAGCGCCGCGCCAGTTCTTCGTCGTGGGTGACGAGTATCAGCGTGGTGCCTTGCGCGCGGTTCAGTTCCAGCATCAGTTCGATGATCTGGCTGCCGGTGGCGGCGTCGAGGTTGCCGGTAGGCTCATCTGCAAACAATATCTTCGGTTGGACGACGAAGGCGCGCGCGATCGCCACTCGTTGCTGCTCGCCGCCGGAAAGATGTTTTGGTAAATGCTCCATGCGTTGCGTCAATCCAACACGCCGCAAGGCTTCTGAGGCGCGCTCGCGCGCATCGGGTGCGCCATGCAGTTCCAGCGGCAGCATCACGTTTTCCAGCGCGGTCAACGCGGGCAGCAACTGGAAGGACTGGAACACGAAACCCGCCAGGCGTCCGCGCAGGCGCGCGCGGCCATCTTCATCGAAGGAGAAAATATCCACGCCGTCGAGATACACCGTGCCGCTGCTGGGCGAGTCCAGTCCGGCCAGCAGCCCCAGCAACGTGGACTTGCCGGAACCGGATGCACCGAGTATCGCCAGACTGTCGCCCGCTTCCACGCTGAAATTGACTTCGTGCAAGATGACCAGCGGCTGAGCATCTCCTTCCATTGAGGGACTTGCCACTTGCTTACCGAGATTAATTGCCTGCACAATCGCTGCCATGAAAAACTTATCCTCAAAAATTGTCTTGTTAGTCTTTGCGTTGTGGCTGCCGTTCAACGCACATGCCGCAAAAAACATCCTGGTGTTCGGCGACAGTCTATCAGCCGGATATGGCCTCGCCATAGAAAAAAGTTGGATCAATTTGTTACAGCAGGAATTGCAGCGCACGCAATCCGGATTCAGCGTCGTGAACGCCAGCATCAGCGGCGAGACCACCACCGGCGGGCGGCAGCGCATCGCCAAGGCATTGAAGCAGCATCGCCCGGCTATCGTGATCGTGGAACTCGGCGCGAATGACGGGCTGCGCGGCGCTCCCGTCAGGGACATCGAAGCCAACCTGGGCTATATCATCGAACAGTCGCAGAGCTTCGGCGCCAAAGTGCTGCTGATCGGCATTAGGCTACCGCCGAATTACGGCGAGCCCTACATCACGCAATTCGCCAATGTATATCCGCGCCTCGCACACAAGTATCGCATCCTGGTGCTGCCGTTCCTGCTGGAAGGCGTTGCCGCAGATCAGTTCCAGGCTGACAACCTGCATCCTGTTGCCACCGCACAACAGCACATCATGCTCAATGTGTTGCAGGAATTGAAACATCTACTCCACTGACATTATGCCCAACCATTTAGCGCAAGAAACCAGCCCCTATCTGCAGCAACACGCCGACAACCCGGTGGACTGGTATGCGTGGCATCCGGACACGCTGCGACTCGCCCGCGAACAGGACAAGCCTATCCTGCTCTCGATCGGTTATTCGGCCTGCCACTGGTGTCATGTGATGGCGCATGAATCGTTCGAGGACGCGGAAGTCGCCGCAGTGATGAATGAGCATTTCATCAATATCAAGGTGGATCGCGAAGAGCGCCCCGACCTCGACCAGATCTACCAGACCGCGCATCACCTCCTGACGCAGCGCAACGGCGGCTGGCCGTTGACAATGTTCCTCAGCCCGGATGGCACGCCGTTTTTCGGCGGGACTTATTTTCCCAAGCAGGCGCGCTACAACCTGCCCGCTTTTCCAGATCTGTTGAAACGCGTGGCACAGGTCTATGCGAAGAACCGTGCAGAACTTGCCGAACAGGGCCAGCAACTGATCGCGGCTCTGGCCGAAACCTTGCCCAGAGCGGACAGTTCAGGAGTATCGCTGAACGACACTCCGCTTGCTTTGGCAGTGAAGCAACACAAGGAACACTACGACAGCGTGCATGGCGGCTTGGGCAGCGCACCGAAATTCCTGCATCCCGCGGAACTCGATCTGCTGCTGCGCCGCAGCCATGCTAGCGGCGACCAGCAGGCGCTGCACATCGTGCATTTCACGCTGCAACAGATGGCGCACGGCGGACTGTACGACCAACTCGGCGGCGGATTTTGCCGCTACAGCGTGGACGAACGCTGGGATATTCCGCACTTTGAAAAGATGCTTTACGACAACGGCCTGCTGCTAGGCCTGTATTGCGACGCGTGGCAAAACAGCGGCGATCCATTGTTTGCGCGAGTCATCGAACAGTCCGCAGCCTGGGCGCTGCGCGAGATGCAATCCCCGGAAGGCGGGTACTACTCCTCGCTGGATGCAGACTCGGAGCATGAAGAAGGCAAATTCTATGTGTGGCAGCGCGACGAGATCCGCGCGCTGTTAAGTGCCGACGAATACGCGCTGACCGCAGCCTATTACGGCCTGGACAACCCCGCCAACTTCGAGCATCACGCCTGGAATCTGCGTGTCAGTGCATCGCTGGCAGAGATCGCTCAACCCATGGACATCTCCACAGAGCAAGCCAGCGCGTTGCTGGGCAGCGCACAGAAACAATTATTTGCGGCACGCGAGCAACGTGTCCGCCCGGGTCGCGATGAAAAAATCCTCGGCGCATGGAACGGCTTGATGATCACCGGCATGGCGCGTGCGGCACGGGTGTTCGACCGTCCCGACTGGCTGCATTCGGCGCAACGCGCGATGGATTTTGTGCGCAACACCTTGTGGCGCGATGGCACATTATTGGCGACGTACAAGGATGGCAAAGCTCACCTGAACGCCTATCTGGATGATCACGCTTTCTTGCTGAATGCCTTGCTGGAATTGCTGCAGGCCGAGTTTCGCAGTATTGATCTGGCCTTTGCGGTGCAACTCGGTGATGCATTACTGGCAAGATTCGAAGATAAACAAAACGGCGGGTTTTTCTTCACCAGCCACGACCACGAAGTGCTGATCCAGCGCAACAAGATCGGGCCGGACAATGCCACGCCAGCGGGCAACGGCATCGCCGCGCAGGCCCTGCTGCGCCTTGCTGAACTGACAGGAAAAACGGAATATGCAGATGCCGCCGAACGCTGCCTGAAACTGTACTTCCCGGCGCTGCAACAAGCCGCCGCTTATCACAGCAGCCTGTGCACGGCACTCGCAGAATATTTGCAGCCTGCTTCTGTGCTGGTGTTGCGCGGGACTACCGGTGACACAAGCGCCTGGCAGAACGCGTTGCGGGCGCGTTACTTGCCCGACGTGATGACGATAGTTCTGGCTGATGATGTTGCAGATCTGCCCGACGTGCTAGCCAAACCACAGGGAGAGAAGGCCACCGCCTGGCTATGCCACGGCGCGCAGTGCCTGCCGCCAATCACCGATCTTGACGAGTTGCTAAAGCAGTTAAGTTAGTTCGTCATTTAGGCTGTGGTCAGAATGACAGGCAACTAGCGCAACGTGATTCCGCTCTGCGTAGAATAACCCAGCGCGCTCATCACCCCCACACCGAAGCGTTTTGCCAAACGGTCAGCCAAGCTTTCCTTCGTGGTGAAGTCCACGATGTTCTCGGCCTTGATGACATCGCGCGCCACCGACTCCAGGCTGCCGTAACCATCCGCCAAGCCCATTTCCACGCCCTTCTGTCCGTTCCACACCAAGCCGCTGAAGGTGTCCTGCGTTTCCTTGAGACGTTTGCCGCGCCCGCGCTTCACCACATCGATGAACTGCTGGTGGATTTCCGCGAGCATCTGTTTGGCATATTCCTGCTGGTTGGCGCTGAGCGGAGAAAATGGATCAAGGAAACCCTTGTTGGCGCCGGCCGTGATCAGGCGACGTTCCACGCCGACCTTCGCCATGATTCCGGTGAAACCGAAGCCATCCATCAGCACGCCGATCGAGCCGATCAGACTGGCCTTGTCCACGAATATCTTGTCCGCAGCCACGGCCACGTAATAACCGCCCGATGCGCAGATGTCATCCACCACCACGTACAGCGGGATCTTTGGATACTGCGCGCGCAGACGGCGAATCTCATCATTGATCTGGCCCGCCTGCACCGGGCTGCCGCCGGGACTGTTGATGCGCAGGATTACACCTTGAGTGCCTTTGTCCTTGAATGCATCCTGCAAACTGGGGATGATACTGTCCGCACTCGCCGCACTATCCGACGCGATCACACCCTGCAATTCCACCAATGCGGTGTGTTTGCCGACGCCCAATGCAGCATCATTCTTTCCCACCCAGCCCATGTAAATGAACAGCACCGTGAACATGAATCCCAGCGTCAGTACCTTGAAGAAGATGCTCCAGTGCCGCGCGCGGCGCTGTTCCTGCACGGCAGACATCGCCAATTTTTCCAGTACACCGCGTTCCCAGTTGTTTTGATCTGTCATCACAATTCCTTTATAAAATTCGTTAAGCGTTTGCTTTAAACCAAGTCCTTAGTTGCGCAAAATCATCCACCAGCGCGAGCGGATTCAATTCCCGCAACTGCTCCGGCGGATGGGCACCGTGTCCCATCGCCACCGCATCCACCCTGGCATTCTGCGCCATCTGCAAATCGTGCGTGGTATCGCCCACCATCAGGGTGCGTTCGGCGCTGGTGCCCAGTTCATCCATCAGTTCCAACAACATCGCCGGATTGGGTTTCGAAAAAGTCCGGTCCGCCGTGCGCGTGGCATGAAAATACTCCCTCAGGCCGGATGAATCCAGTGCCCGATTCAACCCGTTGCTGTTTTTTCCTGTTGCCACCCCCAGCCAATAACCCGCTTCATGCAATTCGGCGATGGTCTCGCGCGCCCCGTCGAACAAGGGGATCGCCTCATCCTGCGACAGGAAATGATAACGGTAACGCGCCACCAGATCGGGGCGCATCGCATCGGTCAGTTCAGGCACGGCATAATGCAACGCCTGATCCAACCCGAGACCAATCACATGGCGTGCGGTTTCATCATCGGGAACATTCAAACCCAGGTCGCGGCATGCGGCCTGTATCGAGCCCGCGATCACCGCGGTCGAGTCCATCACCGTGCCGTCCCAGTCGAACACGATCAGATCATAGCGCTTACTCATTACATCCAAGCCCAAAAAACGAGGCGCGGATATTACCACCTTCGGCCTGCGCACCCAACATATAGGAACCTTTAGAAATTCGTTTTGCGGGATGGCAGGCTGGACACGGCGATGCGAAGCATTTGGGGCGGGCAGGCCTGCTGCTTCGCGCTCCCGCACTAGGAGGGCTGCGCCCCACCGTGTCGCGCGAGCAACGCAAGGAGCCGCGCAGCAAACAACGAGACATATCAGGTTGATAGGCGAGGAGTGAGCGAGCACGTGACGCCGCGGTTCGCCCGAAAAATGAATTTATAGAGGTTCCTATGCCACAATGCGCGCATGAAGAATACCCAACACACCCACTGGCTGTTATATTGCCGCCCCGGTTTCGAGCAGGATTGCGCGCAGGAAGCGTTGCGTCAGGCGAAGCAACAAAAGCCGATCATTGGTACCGAGCAACCCGCCATCGTCGCCGACAGCGGCTATGTCATCGTCTCTCTCAACGAGCAGACATTGAATTATCGCGAACTGATCTTCACACGCCAGCTGATCCTCCTGCACCAAACCATTGCTGCACTGCCGGAGCGTGACCGTTTGACCCCGATCCTTGATGCCATCGCTGCGCTGCCCGGCACATTTGGCACGCTGTGGCTGGAAGCGCCGGACACCAACGAGGGCAAGCTGTTGTCCACCTTTACGCGCCGCTTTCAGCCGTTGCTGGAGACTGCGCTCCACGAGCAAGGGCGCTTGCAGGATGATCCCCGCACGACCCGTTTGCATATCTTCTTTCCAGACAAGAATTCAGTCATGATCGGCAGCAGCGATCCGCGCAACAGCGCGGACGCGATCATGGGCATCGTCCGCCAGTCCATGCCCGCCGAGGCACCGAGCCGTTCCACGATGAAACTTGCCGAGGCGATCGAGGTGTTCATGGATCGCAGCGAGCAGACCCGTCTGTTGCGGCAGGGGATGCAGGCGGTGGACCTGGGCGCGGCACCCGGCGGCTGGACCTGGCAACTGGTCAAGCGCGGCATCCGCGTGACGGCGGTGGACAACGGCCCGATGAAGGGCGCGCTTATAAATCATCCGCTGGTGCAACATCTCAAGCAGGACGGCTTCAAATACGCGCCGAGCAAAGCGGTGGACTGGCTGGTATGCGACATGGTGGAAAAACCATCAAAGGTCGCGACGCTGATCGGTGAATGGTTCGCGGCAGGCTGGTGCAAACACGCGATCTTCAATCTGAAACTGCCGATGAAGCAGCGTGTCGCCGCACTCGACAGCGCATTGGGCGGCATACGCAAACGGCTGGACGAAGAAGGCATCAATTACCGGATGATCGCGAAACAGCTGTATCATGACCGCGAAGAAGTGACGGTGTTCATGACGCGCACCAAACATTAGCCTGCCCCGATTAAAATTCTCTATTTAAAATCCACATGAGCGAATCCAATTCAACTCGCGCCGGCTTGATTGCGGCTTTTTTTACCATTTGCATCTGGACCGGCTTCATCCTGGTCAGCCGCCATGGCGGCAAGGGCGTATTGACCGGCTGGGATGTGACCGCGTTGCGTTTCGGCGTAGGCGCGCTGATCGCGCTGATTTTTCTGTCGCGCGTGACTTTGCCGCCGTATAAAGTGATCCTGCTATTTTCAGTGTTCGGCGGAGTGGGTTACGCCGTCGCCGTGTATGCTGCATTTCGCATGGCACCTGCTGCCCACGCAGCCGTGTTGCTGCCCGGCGCGCTGCCGTTTGCCACCGCCGTGATTGCCTGGTTGTGGCTGCGGCAAAAACCGTCACCGGCGCAACGAACTGCACTGATGCTGGTTTTTATCGGCATCACATTGACCGCTGCCGACACGTTTTCCCACGGGGCACACCTGACCGGCATGCAAATGTTTGGCGACCTGCTGTTTCTTTGCGGCTCTTCCACCTGGGCGGTGTTCACACTGCTGTTGCGGCGCTACCCGATGCCGCCGCTAACTGCGGCAGTCAGCACGACGTTGGGCAGCGCAATTCTGTATTTGCCTGTCTGGTGGCTATTCCTGCCCAGCACGCTGGGCCAGGCACCACTTGCTGAAATTGCAATGCAGGCAATCTATCAAGGTGTATTGGTCGTATTCGTCGCCATGATGCTCTACACTTTTGCAGTCCGTCGTCTCGGTGCCCAAACGGTGGCACTGCTGATGGCCATCGTGCCCGGCCTGTCCGCCCTCGCCGCCGTACCTGTTTTGGGTGAACCACTCTCTTTGTTCACGCTGGCGGGATTAGCCGCAGTCACGATGGGTGCCATGCTTGGTGCGCGGATGACGTCACTTAAAAAAATCAGGGTTGAGATTTGAAAAAGCAACTTCGCCGGGCTGCCCCCGGCGAAGTTGCTTTTGGTCATTCATGGTTCGATACCTCACCACGAACGGAAAAATCTAGGCCAACTGCGCATCCAGTTTCGCAATAAAACTCTCCAATTCCTTCGGCAACGGCGCAACCAACCGCATCGCCTCCCCCGTCAATGGATGCGCGAACGCGATGCTGTAGGCGTGCAGGAACATGCGCTTCAGCCCCTGTTTCATCAACACCTTGTTGCGCGCAAAGTCGCCGTACTTGTCGTCACCGGCGATCGGAAAGCCGAGATGTGAGAGATGCACGCGGATCTGGTGGGTGCGTCCGGTCTTGAGTTGAGCTTCGAGCAGGCTAAATTCCGGCCAGCTTTTTTGCAGCGCGAAGATGGTGTGCGAGGCTTGCCCGTCTTCCCTAACCATCACGCGCTTCTCGCCTTGCGGCGTATCAAACTTGTGCAACGGCAATTTGACGTGTTGCTTGGCGTTCTTCCATTGCCCCAGCACCAGCGCGAAATAACGTTTGTCGCTGTTGCCCTCGCGCATGATCTCGTGCATCGCGGTCAGCGCGGAACGCTTCTTCGCCAGCAGCAGCACACCGGACGTTTCGCGGTCGAGTCTGTGCACCAACTCCAGGAACTTGGCTTGCGGGCGCGCGCGGCGCATCTGCTCGATGACACCGAAGCTGACACCGCTGCCGCCATGCACCGCGACACCGGACGGTTTGTTCACCACCACCAGTGCGTCGTCCTCGTAAACGATCGGAAACTCCACCGCCGGGATGTGCGTTTCTTGGATTTCATGCTTTTCCGCGACGCGTATCGGGGGGATGCGCAGCAGGTCGCCCAGTTTCAGCCTATAGGTCTGGTCGATGCGCTTCTTGTTCACCCGCACTTCGCCGCGCAGGATGCGGTAAACATGGCTCTTGGGCACGCCTTTCAGATGCTTGAACAGGAAATTGTCGATGCGCTGCGACTCCCCGCTTTCGTCGATGGTCAGAAAAGTGACAGAATCTTTGCTTAAACCATTCATTTTGCTTATACTTCGCCGTTCGCGCGTTTTGGGATTGGGTAAGTTTGGGATGTAATTTATATCCTTCGCCATGAAAACTGGCCGCCAAGAATCTTTTGGCACAAGCGACGGTGCACTGTACCGCCACCCTTCCAGCCGCAGCCCGGTTAATATCACTCACCGGTACCAGCAGTGATAGTAATTGATTTACGCGCTCAAAGCACCTGTGGATTTTCCGTGACGCAGCAAGCATTGCTGCCTCACCCCCTAAGGAACTTTTGTACCAGTCGGCGTAACGAATGCAGCGATGCACCCGCAGCCACCGATACAGAAGTCCCAAAGAACGATTTTTTAGACTGGCTACCGATAGAGAACTGATTTGACCAACCGTTTGCACATTACAAGACTGTTTGCACGATTGCTCCTCTCTCACGCCTAATCGCGTGTAGCCTGGTCTCGCCCGTGTCAGAGCGCGGGAGACAATAAAATGAAACGCATGTTATTTAATGCGACACAACCGGAAGAACTCCGTGTCGCCATTGTTGATGGTCAAAAACTAATTGATCTGGACATTGAAACCGCCGGCAAAGAACAACGCAAGAGCAACATCTACAAAGCTGTCATCACCCGCCTCGAGCCCAGTCTTGAAGCCTGTTTCGTCGAATACGGCGGTAACCGGCACGGCTTCCTGCCATTCAAGGAAGTAGCCCCGCAGTTTTACCAACCCGGCAGCGGCAACCGACCCTCGATCAAGGAAGCCTTGCGCGAAGGCCAGGAATTGCTGGTGCAGGTGGAAAAAGACGAGCGCGGCAACAAGGGCGCAGCATTAACTACTTACATCAGCCTGGCCGGCCGTTACATCGTGCTGATGCCGAACAACCCGAGCGGCGGCGGCGTATCGCGCCGCATCGAGGGCGAGGAACGCGACGAGTTGCGTCAAGTGCTGGGGCATGTCGACGTGCCGCAAGGCATGAGCATCATCGCGCGCACCGCCGGTATCGGGCGCAACGAGGAAGAGCTGCAGTGGGACCTGGACTACCTCAAGCAATTGTGGGATGCGATCGAGGGCGCGGCGAAATCCGAAAAAGCCCCGTCGCTGATCTATCTGGAAAGCAGCCTGGTGGTGCGCGCCATCCGCGACTACTTCAACCCGGAGATCAGCGAAATCCTGATCGACACCGAAGAAGTCTACCAGCAGGCCCTGGCGTTCATGAGTACGGTGATGCCGAGCAATATCAACCGCATCAAACGTTATGAAGACGACGTGCCGCTCTTCTCGCGCTTCCAGATCGAGCACCAGATCGAATCCGCCCACGCGCGCGATGTACGACTGCCGTCCGGCGGCGTTATCGTCATCGACCATACCGAAGCCCTGACCGCGATCGACATCAACTCGGCGCGCGCCACCAAAGGCTCGGATATCGAGGCCACCGCGTTCAACACCAACCTCGAGGCGGCGGAAGAAATCGCCCGCCAGTTGCGCTTGCGCGACCTGGGCGGGCTGATCGTGATCGACTTCATCGACATGGAAAGCAGCCGCAACCAGCGCGACGTGGAAGACCGCTTGCGCGATTCGCTGCGCTATGACCGTGCGCGTGTGCAGACCTCCAAGATCTCGCGCTTCGGCCTGCTGGAACTGTCGCGTCAACGTTTGGCGCCCAGCCTGGGAGAAGGCAACTACATCGCCTGCCCGCGTTGCAGCGGCATCGGCCATATACGCGGCATCGAGTCTTCTGCCCTGCATATCCTGCGCATCATCCAGGAAGAAGCGATGAAGGAGAGCAGCGCGGCAATACACGTGCAAGTGCCGGTGGATGTCGCGACGTTCCTGCTGAACGAGAAACGCGCCGATATACACCGCATCGAATCACGCCTGAAAGTTGGCATCACGCTGATACCCAACCCGCATCTGGAAACGCCCAACTACAGCATCAACCGCCTGCGTCACGATGACATGACCAGCGATGTGTTGCAGGCCAGCTACAAGATGGTGGAAAAACCGGTCGAAGAAAAATCGCTGACCGCGGCACAGGAACAACAAAAAGCCACGCGTGCACACGCCGTGGTGCAGGGCATCACCCCGGCACAACCCGCACCGATGAAGGCAGAAGCAGCCAAGCCTTCCATGTTCGGCAAATTGGTTTCCTGGTTCAAATCATTGGCTGAGGAAGAGCAACCCAAGGCCAAACCGGCGGCCAGCAGGCCGCGCAACGCAGCGCGTCCCGAACGCGGTGAGCGTCCTGAAAGCGGCGGCAAGCGTCGTGACCGCGGCGGACGTAGCGAAGGCGGCAGTAATCGCGAACGCAACGAACCGCGCGCCAAGCCGGCCCAAGCTGAAGTCGCAGCCAAACCACAAGAACCGCGTGAACCACGTGAACCACGTCAACCCAGACCACCACGTCCACCGCGCGTGGCTGAAGAAAAACCGGTGCTGGAAAGCCAGGTTGCCGCTGCTGCAGTGGAACAAGCCGAAGCAGGCAGCCCGACGCGCGAAGGTGCTCGCCGTCGCGGTCGCCGTGGCGGTCGCCGCGAACGTGAACATCGCGAAAATGCGGCGCAAAACACCGAAGCGCTGGCGAATAATGGCGAAGCCGTCATCGTGCAACAATCCTTCGAACAGACGGACACCGCACCGGTCAGCGCAGGACCGACGGAATATATCGCCTACCCGGATGGATTCGTTAAACCGAGCGAATACATCGCGATGCCAACGGTCTTCACTCCAAGTCTGCCGGCAGTAACAGCACCAAACCTGCCTGCGATTGTGACACCGAGCTTGCCGGCGGTAGTGACAACTACTCCTGTAGCGAAGACCTCAGGCAACGGCCTGGTTCAGATCGAAACCGATCCGGTCAAACTGATCAGCGTGGCGCACACCACCGCTACCCCGGCGGAACGACACGCCCCGCGCCGTCGCGAGCGTCAGCGTGAAGTTTATGTGGAGAATGAACCGCTGGTGCAAATCGAGACACAACATCCCCAAGGATAATAAGGGGCCTTCGGTTTGCAAAAACAAAGCCGCACGATGAGAGTCGTGCGGCTTTTTTATTGTAGGAGTGGGGGCTATGCCGAGAAGTGCTGTCGACGAATCTCCTCCAACAACCCCTGCGCCGCATCCTCCACCATGTCCAGCACGCGCTCGAAACCATCTGCGCCGCCGTAATAGGGGTCCGGCACTTCACGCTCGGCGTGATGTAGCGCATATTCGAGGAACAGCCGCGCCCGGGTGTCGCTGTCCGGCGGAGTGATGCGCTGCAGAATGGCGAGGTTGGCCCGGTCCATCGCCAGCACATAATCGAAACGGCGGAAGTCACCCTCCGCTGCCTGCCGGCCGCGCAACTTGCTCATGTCATAACCGCGCTGCTGCGCCGCCCGCTGCGTGCGCAAATCGGGCGGATCGCCGATGTGGTAATCATGCGTTCCGGCCGAATCGATCAGGATATGTTCGGCCAGACCGGCATTCTCGACATAGTGGCGAAACACCGCCTCCGCCGTCGGGGAGCGGCAGATGTTGCCCATGCAAACAAACAGGACTTTTACTGTTGGCATACATCACCTAACTATTTGATTTATTATGGCACTATACTTTTCTTTACTTTCTGTTAGTTCTGTTTTACACTCCAAAGTGTATCCAAAGGCGTATCCAAGCGACCATGAACGAGGCAGATATCAAACCAATAAAACAACTTCCGATCGAGAACGAGTCGGATATCAAAGCATTAAAACAACGCGCCACTGATTTCATGGTCGGGTGTGGATCTTCGCTTTGGCTGCGGATCCGCACCACCGGCCGCAAGACTTTCATCGTGCGACGCAAGCAAGGCGGCAAGACCAAAATTATTACCCTGGGCGATTGGCCCACCCTATCCCTTAAGGATGCCACAAGGCTCGCCGTTACTGCAAAGACACCGGGCGATGCCACCGTCAACGATCTGCTGCAACAATATCACGATGCGGTAATCAGCGGCCATGCCAGGCCAAAACAGTTTGCAACCTATAAGAATCGTATCCGCCTTGCGATCGGCAATATGAAGGCGACAGAAGTTACCGCGAAGCGTTTGTCAGAATTGATATCTGAGAGCAGGGGTACACCGCGCAGCGCGGACAGCTTGCGATCACACCTCAAGGCGATGTTCTCCCTGGCAATAGAACTGGGTTGGCGTACTGACAACCCGGCATCTGTAATCGGCGCGCGCGTCACCGGCTACAAATACGAACCAATCACCCGCGTGCTGACGCGTGAAGAGATCAGGCAATTATGGGCATGGGAGGGCAACAATGCGGCGCTGTTGCGTTTCTTGCTGCTGACAGGGCTCAGGATATCGGAAGGGCAACGCGGACGCGCTGACGGCGATCTATGGCGCATCGACAAAACCAAGAACGGCAAGCCGCATTGGGTGTATCTGACCGACACAGCAAAAGTGCAGACGTCTAAACCATTCGAGGTATCACCTACCGCCGTACAGGCCTGGGTGAAGCGTCGCTCGCCTGGATGGACGCCGCACGATCTGCGCAGAACCTTCGCCACCCTGGCCATGGATAACGGCGTGCTCCCACACGTCGTTGAAAAATGTTTGAACCATTCGCTCGAGGGGATGCTGCGAGTTTACGCACATGCCGAAATGACTGAGGAGCGCATCGCAGCTGCGAAAACAGTTGAGCGCGTGATTATAGAAATTATTTCGAAGCACACTTAAAGGAGCGGACCATGACAAACCATGAAAAAGTAACACCACCAACAGCCGAGGAAGAATTTGAGCTGCTTGAAATGCGCCGATTAATGACACCTTGGGAGCGGGATCAGCACCTCAAGCTGGGGATCCGCCTCGTTAACAAGGATGAAAAAGCCATTCGATTATTGGATATGTTTGAGCGCGGGCAAATTAGCCGGCATCAATTATTCAGCATGATGTGATCGTGCACCGACCGGAAACCCTCAAAACCGTTTGCTGCGGCCCCTCCCACAGAGGGGCTTTTCTTTTCAAAAGCGAAATTTTTTGCCTTAACAATGTCCGCCCCCCGGCTGCATGCTCTCCCGTGAGATATATGCAAAAGTAAAAGCGGACATTTTTTGCCTTAACAATGTCCGGTTGTCTGCATCAAGCTAGCGGTGAGAGTAAGTAAACAAAAGCCAAAAGCGGGACTTTTTTGCCTTAACAAGTTCCGCCTGACCGCCGCATTCTCTCGCTGGAATATGTAAGCAAAAGACAACCAAGGAAACAGACATGCGCGAAAACTCAAAACCTTTAGCCTTAACCATCGATGCCGCCGCCGCCGAGGTGTCGCTTTCCAAAAGCACAATTGATAAAGCCATTCGAGCCGGCGATTTGCAAACAAAACATTACGGCAATAAAACGCTAATCCTTTCTAAGGATTTAATGAGATGGGTTGAATCACTTCCAGATGGCCGCGCAGCTGCACGCCCTCAATTGGAAGGCTTTCGAACTGGCCGCAAACCAAACCCGCTACGTTCGGTCGGTACGGTTGGAAAGAAAGAATAATAATGGCAGCCTTATATAGTCTGACAAAGCATTGCGCCGGCTGCGGAATGCCATTCACGAATGCGCGCCCTCGCCACATGGAGGCGTATCTCAAATATCTTGCACAAAATGGCGCACTAACAATTAAATGCTTGCTGTGTCGAAAATGCGCCCACCGAATGCTACTAAACGGTGGACTGTTGCTGGCGCGCCCACGAAGGAAATCTAATGGCGTTTAACGCTGACGGTGGCCGCGTTATCAGACACGATCCTGGCAGGCTGCCCGAGATCCTCGATGACTGCGAACAGGTCCTTGCTGAAACCGATCTAAACCTGTTCACTCAATCGGGGCGCTTGCTGCGGATATATCCCGCCGAAGAAAGCAGCAATGTTTCTGGTGTCATTCGCCCACGCGGCGCGATAACTCTTCATCCTGTTAATGATGCACACATGGTTGAGCTTTTAACAAAAGCTGCCAGCCACGAGCGCTTTGATGCACGCGCTGATAAATACAAGCCTTGCGATTGTCCGCTGCGTGTGGCCAACGCTTATTTGGCACGCGGAAACTATCCTGGATTGAATGAACTCGCCGGCTTTATTGAAGCCCCCACCATCACACCAGACGGACGGATAATCGATCAGCCTGGTTACGATGCGGACACGGGGTTGTTTGCGGCGTTTGGGGAAATTCCAGGCTATGAATCACCCAAGAATAAACCTCACCCCGCTGCCGTAAAAGCTGCAATAAATATTCTGCTGAAACTGATGGCCGAATTTCCTGCTGTTGAAGATGCAGATAAATCTGCGGTGTTGGCTGGAATAATCACCAGCGTTGTGCGACGAATACTCCCCGCTGCCCCTATGGTGGCAATAACAGCGCCCACCCCTGGCACAGGCAAAACCCTCATTGCTGAGACATTCGCAATCATCGCCACCGGCCGACGCGCCAGTGTGCTTTCGCTGGGCCATGATGACGCCGAAGCTGAAAAGCGGCTGGCTGGTGTGTTGTTGGCCGGGGATGCCTGCATTCTGCTGGATAACATCGAGCGCCCCCTCAAGGGTGATCTGCTCTGCCAGGTAACTACACAACAATTTGTCCGGCTGCGTCCGCTTGGCGCAAGCGGCATGGTATCCATCCCAACCCACGCAATGCTGGTGGCAACCGGCAACAACTTGTCAGTCATTGGAGACCTCAAGCGTCGCGTTATGTTGATTCGCCTGGATGCCAAGCAAGAGCGCCCCGAGCAAAGAAAATTTAAAAATGATCACCTGGAAATGGTGCACGAACAACGAGGCCTCTTGATACGCGCGGCACTCACAATCTCGCTGGCTTATATTGCAGCCGGCTCCCCCGAGATTGAAGGACTTCATCCGCTGGGTGGCTTTGAGTTGTGGGACAAGATGGTGCGTCGCCCGCTTGTTTGGCTTGGCATGGCCGATCCTCTGAAAGCTGCTGAGGAATTACGCAAGCAAGATCCTGACATAGAGAATATGCGAATGCTGTTTGAATCATGGTTTGCTGTATTCCCGAAAGGAGAGGCAACCGCTGCCGAGGTTGTGACTGCCGGGACCGATGGCATGATTGGTGGCACGTTTAAAAACAACCCTGATCTATACGATGTCCTGCAGGTGATATGCGCTGAGAAGATCAACAGCCGCCGCCTTGCTGGTTGGTTGCGCTCCCACCGTGATCGCATTGTGGATGGCATGAGGCTTGAACAGTGCGGCCTCGATGGGCACGCAAAGATTGCCAAATGGAAAATTGTTAAATGCGGGTAATGCGGGTAATGCGGGTATTGTTTCTTACAACGTATGAGATATGTCAAAGACAAATTATATATATAGGGTGAAACATACCCGCCTTTACCCGCATTACCCGCATTACCCGCAAATCGTGGGTCCTTCCTGGCCTTCCAGATCGAGGGTAATTCGAACCCCATTTAATTTGATATGTGTAACCACTAAACATAGTCAACTCAATAGCTTACATTATGATTAATCCGCTTAACACTGACCACGACACCAACGGAACAGGCCTTTTGCCTTTCCCTGGCGGGTTGGATCGATCCAATCTCCGCCTGACTCGCGCTGAATTTGCCCGGTTCATTGACACGAGCAAACAGTCCGTTGGGGAATGGGTAAAGGCTGGAAAAATTACGCTCGGGGCTGACGGCAGACTTGACCCGCGAGTTGCAGTGTCGCAACTGTTACGCAACTGCGACCCGGCACGGCTGCGCTCGAAAGTGTTGGCGCCGCTGGTGCGTGATATTGGCACCCTGCAGAAAAGGATCGCCGATCTGGAGGTTGCCCTGGCAGAAGCCAACGAAATGGCAGACTACCACGAGGAGGTGTCGCTGGAGTTTTTGGCACAACAGACAGCACTGCACCAGCGCCTTCACGATGAGCATGATGAGCTGGTGAAGCTGCCCGCCGATAAAGTGGTCGCCGGCGTGATGGCCTGGTTGGATGAAGTCGCGGAGACCGGTGATTGCAGCGATCTTTCGATACAGGACTGCATCCCGGTGGCCAGCGCCGAACTTCCCGAGGATTCACCCTCTGGCGCGCTTAATGTTGAAAAGGGGGAAGGCGGGTGACTTCAATTCGCGCCGAGATCGATGGACTACGGGAAGATGTGCGCGCCCTGGTCGCGCTCGTTGAACAGCTTGCGGTACCGCGCAAGACTGCTCGCCAGGTGCGCCGTGAACGCCGGCACGCCCTGCTGCGCGAGCTGGCAGAAGCAATCGGGCCAATATCGTGGAATACCGCAGATGAAGTTGAGGCAATCATCGACGGACGACAAGATCCACCCAGCGGCCATGAGCGCATCGTGAAGCTATTGCAGGATGACCACGAAACGCCCAAGAGTCAGCGCGGGATATGGGACGTACTGAACGCACTGCAATCCGGTGGCGTTAGTTAAATGGCAGCGCTTAACATCGAACACCATCCACCACAGGAGTAAAAAATGAACCCGATAGAGAATGAAAACCTCAAACACACAGAGATGTTTGCCCTCGGCAGCATGTTCGCGGAGTATGGCGGAGAGGCCTTGGCGCTGAGGACGCTGAAGAACAAAGGAAGTATTCGTGAGTTTGTAAGGGAAATTTCGGCGCGTGCCAGAAACGAATCAATCGAATCTGCATCCGATCGGATGCTCGGACTGACTGCTGTCGATGACAGTAGAGGCTACAGCCTATGCAGCGCAATCCGCGCTGCGTATAACCGGGATTGGGATAGAGCAGGGCTTGAAAAAGACCTCTCTGACCTCGTCACAACGAAAACGGGCCATGTTCCGAATGGTTTTTACGTACCCTTGGGCGTGATGGCTCGTGACATGACTGCGGGCACCGCAAGCTCAGCCGGTAACCTGATTGCGTCCGGTCTAGATATTACGCACGGCATCGATCCACTCAGGAGACAAGGCGCGATTGCTCCTATGGGAGCGACTTTTATAACCGGCCTGCGCAGCACGCTGGGATTGCCGCGTTTCATTTCTTCCGCCGTGGCCGCCTTTCATGGCGAAACAGTGATTGCTGATGCGATCGAGGAAACCACGGCACTCTTAACCCTGACACCGAAGCGCATCCCGGTTAAGCTGGTTGTTAGCCGACAAGCTGTGTTCCAATCGGACGGCGCGCTCGATGCAATCATCAGCCGTCATCTGATGAAGTCCATCATGGAGCAGCTCGAATACGGCGCGCTGAACGGTGATGGGACGGGTGACAACCCGACCGGGTTACGTTCTTCCGCTGGCATCACGACCGTGGTGGGCGGCACCAACGGTGCACAGATCAGCTGGGCACAGCTGGCGGCACTGGAATACGGCCCCGCTACAGGGAACGCCCCCGACACAGACTTTGCTGGATTCATCGTAAATCCCCCCAGCCGGAAGTTCATGCGCACCACCCCGCGCGGAACGAATCTGAATTTTATTTATGAGGGTGGCGACCGTCCGCTGATGGGCTACCGATCGAGGGTTTCAAACATGCTGCCAAGTAACCTCACCAAGGGCACCAGCACCACCGTGTGCAGCGCACTGGCCTATTCATCCAACTGGTCGGAGCTGATCGTCGGGATCTACGGCGGTGGCGTGGATATAGTGGTCGATCGGGTGACGATGGCCGATACCGGACAGATAAAAATTAATGCCTCGGTTTTGGCCGGCGTCGGGCTGAATCTGCCGGCAGCTTTTGCCAAGATGGATGATGCACTGACGGTATAAAAGTTTTTCCAAAGTGTTGGCGGCGAGAGAGATGCTCCATAGCTGCCAACACTCCCAACCGGGAAATAATTTTATGGACATCACCGGCGTTTTTTTGTTGGCAAAGGCCATGTCTTGCTGGCGCGAGACGAAACAAAGAAAGCGGCGAGGCTCGGGCGCTAGCTCTGCGAACACAGAGTGTGCCACGCCACGGCAAACTAATTGAGGTGGAATGTGATTGACCAAAAGGATCGCATCGTTTTTAACACCAGGCAATACATGCTCTTGTTTGATTGGGCAAAGTCGCGGGTTATAAACCTGGAGGCCATTGAAGTTGACCCAAGTATTATTGGGAGGTTAGGGACTAGTATGAGGCCTCAAATCAGATCAATGGTTCACGGCGGATTTGTAGTGGTGACCACAAATGGCTGACCAAAAATACAACATCCGACTGACCGCAACCGACGAAACGCTCGCGACTTTTCAGTCGATGAAACGCGGTCTTGGCGAAGTCACCGATGCCGGCGAGACATTAAAGGGCGTATTCGCAGGGCTCTCTGCAGGCGTGATGGTAGAGTTTGTCAAGTCTGGAATCGAGTCGGTTAATCAGTTGCATGAACTATCGGTCAAGGCCAACGCCTCCGTCGAATCGCTGTCCGCGATGCGTCTCTCTGCCGCAGAAACCAGCACCTCGATGGACAGTGTGGCCACCGCGATTGCCAAACTCAACAAGAGCATCGGCGAAGCCAAGGTGGCCGGCGGCCCCAAGGCCGACCTGCTCGAGACGCTCGGCATCGACATCAGCGCCGGGCGCGATGCCGGACTGATCATGTTTGATCTTGCCAAAAAACTATCTGACATGAGCGACAAACAGGCAGCCACTTATGTCACCAGCCAGTTGATGAGCCGCGGCTATACCGAGCTGGCGCCGTTCATGGAAAAGCTGGCGAAACAAGGATCGCTGGTCGCCGAAGTGACCACCCAACAGGCCGAGGAAGCCAACAAGCTGAACGACAGCATTGTTACGTTGACGCACCATTTTGCCCTGCTGGCTGAAAATCAAAACGTGGTAAACCGGCTGAATGATATTTTTGACGCGGTGGAAAAAACCAACACTTCCAGCGGCAAGCTGGCCGCGACGTGGGCCGGATTGACCCGGCTTGCCAGTGCGCTGATGGGTGATGCCACCAGCGAGATCGGCAAGTCCGAAGAAGCGGTTGGCAAACTGATGTTGCGCATCAGCCAGATGCAGGAAAATATAGACCACTACAACCAATCTGGTGCAATGGCTAAATTTTTTTCCGGTAAAGATTATGTCAAGAACATGCAGGCCGATCTGGATGCCGCCAATGCCGCGCTCAAGGCTGCGATCGACAAGCGCGATGCGCTGTATCACCAACAGAACAGCGATGCCGCACCAGGAAACAATGGAGACGATGCCTCGGCAGCGGTGCTCAATGCAAAAAAGATCGCCGAAGCGGCCGCCGCATCGCAAAAAATAATCGACATTGCGACCAGAGAGGATGCTGCGACCACGGCGTCGCATGAAGACGCCTTTTTCAAATGGCTCGATGGCTGGGAAAAGACCGAAGATAAACTGACGGGGCTCGGTGCCGCTGGCACAAAGGCGCGCGCGGCGCACGAAGCGGCTTATACCGTGTACGTCAATGCGGAAAACATCAAACGCAACGATGCCGCCGCGGCAGCAGATGCCGTCAAGGCCGCGCACCTCGCGACGGAATTGACCAAGGAAAACGACTATTTTGCCAAGATCGGCGCAATGGCCAAGCAGTACGATAAAAGTGCCGAAGGCAGCGAGATGCAGCGCTTCCAGGATCAGATCATCGAACATCAAAAGCGCTACGAAGACGCTGTTAAAAATCATACCTTGTTGCTGTCCGAAGAAGAGGACTTCCAGACTGCACTGGGCATTATTATCGCGACTCACCAGCAGCAGCAGTTGGCCACCGGCAAAGCCAACGCGCTGGCGCAACTGGCAACCGCAGGCACCCAGTTCCGCGCGATGTTCGAACTTAACAAGGTGGTACGCACCGCCGAGGCGGTAGTGGATGGTTATGCCGCGGTGCAAGCGGCGTACAAGTTTGGCGCCTCATGGGGTGGGCCGGTCGGGGGCGCGGCAATGGCCGCCATTTCCCTTGCCGCCACTGCGGCGAACGTGATGGCGATCCAGCAAGCGCAATTTGGCGGCGGTACCGGGATGAACGGCGCCGGTGGCGGCGGCGGCGGCGCACCGCTGACGACGCCATCGCCGCTGGCACCGGTACCCGCCGCCGCCGTGCAGACGTCTGCGCCGACGGTGGTGAATGTCTACGTCACCGGCAACGTGCTATCTAACGACTACATTCAAAATAACGTCATCCCGGCAATTCAAAGCGCCGTGAACAACTCCGACGTGGTGATCATCGACCCGCGCTCGCGCCAGGCGCAAGTTTTGGCGGCGGTCTGACATGCTCGGGCGCATCACTTACACCACCACGCCGCGGCAAAAGATAGAAAAATAAAATTATGATCACCATCAACACCACATCCAACGGGACTCGAACCTACAGCGTGACGCGTGCGCTGATTGATGTGGCAAAGCGACTTTTCCCAGAGAGCGATGAGACTGATGCAATTTTCTCGCTGGCAAGACTGCTTACGGCCGAAAAGTTGGCTGTCATTGATCGCCTGGCGGAGCTTGACCTGGAGCGAGCTGTGCATCGCGCTGCGGGATGGATTAGTTGTTGAGGTGCTCCGCACTGGCTGCCATAAGCGACCCGCCCGAGAGGCGGGTTTTTTACGCTGGTGTATCCAATTGTGTACCCATTTCGAAGCGTATCCGATGCCAACCTGCACGGAATAAGGCTTTGCGCTTGAATGGTACTTTGTTGCCCATGCAGACAAACAGGACTTTGATTTTTGTATTCATCGTAACTTGGCTTTCTTCAATCCAACACATCCGCTATTGTAACTTCGCACCCGAATACAAATATTACTTGACCAATAAACTCGGGTTAATTACCATTAGCACCATTCAATCAACTGGAGTATTACAAATGGAAATCCCAACACGCGACGGCGATGGCTATCTCGAAGACATGAGTGACTGGACACCGGAGATCGCCAAAGCCATGGCAGAAGCCGATCTTTACGAATTGAACGAAATGAAATGGGCACACATCATGAAAGCCCGCGAATTCTACGAAGAATTCGGCACCGTTCCGCCGATCCGGAAATTCGTGAAATACATCGAGCAGGACCAGAAAGAAGTTTTCGACCTGTGGATGACCGGCCCGATGAAACCCATCACCAAATACGGCGGCCTGCCGAAACCGACCGGCTGCGTTTGATCTTCACCGTTTCTGCAAGCTGTGCGTAGCGCCCCACTTGACAGGGCGCTACGCCGCCCCCTGAATCCCCCATGCATAAACTCGATCAACTGCTTTTCGAAAACACCTTCGCTCGCCTGCCGGATAGTTTTCACAGCCGCCTGAAACCCACACCGCTGCCCGCACCCTATCTGGTCAGTTTCAATGCGGACGCCGCTCGTCTGATCGATCTCGATAGCGAAGAAATGTCGCGCGCCGATTTCGCCGAGCACTTCACCGGCAATCGGCTGTTGCCCGGTGCCGAGCCGCTGTCCATGCTCTACGCCGGACACCAGTTCGGCCAGTTCGTCCCGCAACTGGGCGACGGGCGCGCGATCCTGCTTGGCGAGATCAGAAATCGCGCCGGAGAACTTTGGGATGTGCAGCTCAAGGGGGCCGGCATCACGCCCTATTCGCGCCAGGGCGATGGCCGCGCCGTGCTGCGCTCCAGCATCCGCGAATACCTTTGTTCGGAAGCCATGCATGGGCTGGGCATCCCCACCAGCCGCGCCCTGTGCATCGTCGGCAGCGATGAGGAAGTCTATCGCGAGCGCATCGAAACCGCCGCCGTGATCACCCGGCTGGCACCTTCGCATGTGCGCTTCGGTTCGTTCGAAGTATTTTTCTATCGCGGCCAGCATGAACAGATCGCCACACTCGCCGACTACGTCATCGCCAGACACTTTCCCGATTTGTCCAACGATGCGGACAAGTACCAGCTGTTCCTGAATGAAGTCACCCAGCGCACCGCCAAGCTGATGGCGCAATGGCAGGCAGTCGGCTTCTCGCATGGCGTGATGAACACCGACAACATGTCGATACTCGGCCTGACCTTCGACTACGGCCCGTTCGGTTTCATGGAAAGTTACGACCCCGGCTACATCTGCAACCACTCCGACCCTCGCGGGCGCTATGCTTACGATCAGCAGCCGCAGGTCGGCCTGTGGAATCTTGCCTGTCTGGCACAAGCCCTGTCACCGCTGATCCCGACCGAGCAGGCCCATGCCGTGCTGGACGGCTATGCCCCGGCCTACCACCAACACTATGCGGAATTGATGGGTGCCAAACTGGGTCTGGGCAACACCACTCTGGATGATATTCAACTGATAGCCTCGCTGCTGGAAATGATGCGATCCAGCCATATCGATTACACCAACCTGTTTCGCGGCCTGGGGAATTTCGACTCGGCAGCGGATGCATCAAACAGCCTGTTGCGCGACCAGTTCATCGACCGCACGGCATTCGATTCCTGGGCCGAGTCCTATCGCGCGCGCCTGCAACACCAACCTGGCACGGACAGCGAACGCAAGGCGCGTATGGACGCGGTCAATCCAAAATATATCCTGCGCAATTATCTCGCGCAAAGCGCGATCGAGATGGCCGAACAGCAGCGCGACTTCTCCGAAATAGACCGCCTGCTGGCCCTGCTCGGCAAACCGTTCGACGAACAGCCGGGGATGGAAAGATACGCCGCCATACCGCCAGAATGGGCGCGACAGATCGAGGTGAGTTGCTCGTCCTGAGCATTGGATGAACGGTTTGTGTAGCGGGCCATGCCCGCGAATCTCCTGGTCGCGGGCATGGCCCGCTACCAGATTCCCGTTAACTCGGTCGGCGCACGAACAACGCCGCAACTTCTTTTTTGGGCTTGCCGGCGGGTTGCTCCGGCTGTTTGGCAGGGGTGGCGCTAGCGCTGGGCTCATAGGGCTTGTCGAACCACGGATCATGGCTGGACTTTTTCGGTGCGGCAGGACGCGGTGAATGGCTGCGCTCTGCATGTTCACCTCGCGGAGCATGGGTGCGTTCATGATGTTCACCGCGCGGCGCTCTGCTGGTCCGGGTACTATTCTGGGCAGCGTGCGGCACGACCGCCTTTTCCTTTTCGATCTCGCACTTGATCAGCTTCTCGATTTCAGCCAGATATCTTTCTTCTTCAGGCGACACCAGCGAAATCGCTTTACCGGAAGCGCCGGCACGACCGGTACGTCCGATGCGGTGCACGTAATCTTCCGGCGCGCTGGGTATCTCGTAGTTGATCACCATCGGCAGCTGGTCGATATCCAGGCCGCGGGCGGCGACATCAGTCCCGATCAGCACAGTGACTGTGCCTTGCTTGAAGGCATCGAGTGCCTGCATACGTTCCAGCTGGGTCTTATCGCCATGGATCGCATCGGCGGCAACGCCCTCCTTCTGCAATTGCTTGGCGAGGCGGCCGGCAGTGAGCTTGGTTTTGGTGAACACCAGCACTTGCGTCGCATCGCTGCCGCGCAACAGTTGCGCGAGCAGGACGTGCTTGTCTGCCTGCTCGACCAGGTAAACTTTTTGCGTGACGTTCTCGGCGGTGGCATTGCTGCGCGCAACTTCGATGAGCCTGGGTTTGGTCAGAAACTCCGCCGATAATTTCTTGATCTCGGTCGAGAACGTGGCCGAGAACATCAGGTTCTGCCGCTGTTTGGGCAACAACGCCAGAATGCGCTTCAGATCGGGCATGAAGCCCATGTCCAGCATGCGATCCGCTTCATCCAGCACCAGTATCTGCACCTGATTCAGCAGCACAGATTTCATCTCGATGTGATCCAGCAGGCGGCCCGGTGTGGCGACCAGAATCTCCACACCCGTCTTCAGATGAGGCGTCTGCGTCTTGATATCCACCCCGCCAAACACCACCAGTGAGCGCAACTTGCAATGCTTCGCGTAGGTCTTCACGCTTTCTTCCACCTGGATCGCCAGTTCGCGCGTCGGCACCAATATCAGCGCGCGCACCGGATGGCGCGCAGGCGAGGTGCTGGTGCTGGCGAACGGCAACAACTTTTGCAGCATGGGCAACACAAAGGCAGCCGTCTTGCCGGTACCCGTCTGCGCGCCGGCCATCAGATCGCAACCTTCCAGCACCAGCGGGATAGCTTGAGCCTGAACAGGTGTGGGAGTGGTGTAACCGGACTCGGTGAGCGCCTTGAGGATTTCAGGGGCAAGCTTTAAATCTATAAAACTAATCGTATTCAATGATCTCTTCTCTTCATGTTGATCCAGGGGCGGACAGCCCTAAAGGTGGCATTATACTCCCCCCGCTTAAAACACCAATCAGGCCCTGTCAGGATAGACGTGTCGCTAGCGTGCCAACGCGGCGGGAAAATTTACAACGCGATTCATCAGGAACGTGCCAAGGCCATCACCGGGTCAAGCTGCGCAGCGCGCCGTGCCGGCCACACGCTGAACAGGATTCCCGTACCCAGCGATGTGCCTATCGCCGCGAGCACGGCCCACCAGGGTGCCGACACCGGCAGCGACGGATAAATCTTGCCTATCAGCAGCACGCCTGCCTCACCCAATATCAAGCCAACCACGCTGCCGATGCCGGACAGCAATATCGCTTCGGCGAAAAACAGATTCCTGATTTGCGCGGCGGGTGCGCCCAGGGCTTTGAGCAGGCCGATTTCCCTGATGCGCTGCGAGACCGCGATCAGCATCACGTTCATGATCAGGATGCCCGCCACCGCCAGACTGATCGCGGCGATGCCGCCGACCGCCAGCGTCAATGCGCGCAGGACGCGGTCAAAGGTGGCCAGCACGGCATCCTGGGTGATGACAGTCACATCGCGTTCGCCGTTGTGGCGGCGCAACAGGATTTCTTCGGCATCGCGCTTCGCGGGCTCGATGGCTTCGCGGCTTTTCGCCTCCACCAGAATCCGGAACAAGCCGGAGGTGTTGAACAGCATGTGTGCCGAAGCGACCGGCACGATGACGATCTCGTCGGTGTTGAAACCCATCGATTCGCCTTGGCTCGCCATCACGCCGATCACGCGAAAACGCCGGTCTCCCAGGCGCACCCAGGCACCGATGGCCTGCTCCTGACCGAATAATTCGCGCCTGATCTTCGCGCCCAGCACACACACCGATTCGCTGGAGTGCACATCTCCGGCAGGCAGGAATTGCCCTTGCCCCAGTTCCATGTGGCGGATCGTCAACAAATCCCCAGTCGAACCCAGCACCACCACTTCGCGGTTGAGTGCCCCCTGAGAAATCTGTGATGAACCGACAGTCAGCGGCGCGATACGCCTGATGTATCGGCTGCGCAACAGGTCTTGCGCATCGTCCAGGCTCAGTTCGCGCGGAATCTGCCCGAGCAGCATGCCCGGCCCGATGCCCGCCGTTTCGGTGCGTCCGGGCAGCACGATGACCAGATTGGTGCCCAACGACGAAAATTGATCGACCACATAGCGGCGCGCGCCCTCGCCCAATCCGGTCAGCACCACCACCGATGCCACGCCGATGGACATCGCCAAGATCATCAGCAAGGTACGAGTGCGGCTGCCTCGCAGGCTGCCCAAGGCGAACTGCAGTGTGTCGACAAGATTCATCGTAGGTCGGGCTCCGCCCGACGTTCTGTTTCGGCGGGCATAGCCCGCCCTACAACTTGCCCGGTCTCACTGATGATCTGGCCATCAACCATGTGCAACTGACGTTGCGCACGCCCGCCGATGACCGGATCATGGGTGACGACGATCAAGGCGACGTGTTGCACGACCAGTTGTTCGAGCAGGTTCATCACTTCCTTGCCGGTGGTCTGGTCGAGATTGCCGGTCGGCTCGTCGGCCAATAGCACGGCGGGGTGCATGCTGGTGGCGCGCGCGATCGCCACGCGTTGCCGCTGCCCGCCGGAGAGTTGATCCGGGCGATGATCGGCACGATCCGTCAGGCCATAATTTTCCAGCAGCTTCACCACGCGCGCCTTGCGTTCGGTGGGAGAAATGCCAGCCAGGATCAGCGGCAACTCGATGTTCATCGCGGCGGTCAGGCGCGGCACCAGATGGAAAGCCTGGAATACGAAGCCGATCTTTTCACTGCGCACTCTGGCCTGTTGCTCGTCGTTCAAGTCGGTGACATTCCCGCCATCCAGCTTGTAAGTGCCGGAACTCGGCCTGTCCAGCAGCCCGATCAGATTGAGCAAGGTGGATTTGCCGGAACCGGACGGCCCCATGATGGAGACATAATCCCCCGCCGCGATGTTCAGGTCGATGCCGCGCAGGGCAGCGACCTCTTGATCGCCGACTATGAAGCTGCGACTTACCTTGTCCAGTTGAATCATTTGGGCCGGATCATTTTACGGGCTTGCTTGCTTCAGGCTGCACGCGCACTCCAGCCTTGACTCCGGCTTGATCGAGCGACATCACGATCTGGTCGCCTTCGTTCAATCCGGAGATGATTTCGGTGTGATCCCAGTTGGCCAGACCTGTCGTCACGGCGCGCTCTTCGAGCACACCATCGGCCCCGTAGAGCAGCACACGCTTGGCTTCTTGCGCGGTTTGCGCGGGCAGCAGTGCTTGCGTGGGGATGCGCAGCACGTTTGCATGCGAGGTATGCACGATCTCGACATCGGCGCTGTAGCCTACCAATAAATTTTCCTCGCTGGGAGGCTCGTCGAAGGCGACTTCAACTTCCACGGTGCGCGCCTGCTTCTCGATTTCCAGCACGTAGGGTGCGACGCGCTTGACCTTGCCCGCAAAGGTCTTGCCCTTGACCGCGTCCAGCGTGATGCGGGCCACCTGTCCCGCCTTGATATTGGCGGCATCCACTTCGTCGATCGGCGCGCTGACGAACATGCAGCGATCGTCGATCAGGTCGATCGCCGGCAGCGTCGGAATACCGGGCGGAGAAGGCGTGGCGTATTCTCCCAGCTCGCCGCTGATGTCAGCCACGATGCCATCGAACGGCGCGCGCAGCACCATGCGCTGCAAACCGGCGCGTGCCACGGCGATGCGTGATTTGCTTTGATCTATTTGACTGCGCGCGACCTCACAACCGGCACGGCTTATCTTGGCAGCGGATACTTTCTGGTCCAACCCTTCGGCAGAAATGAATCCCTTCTCCTTGAGTTGCTGCGCACGGTCGGCTTCCTTTTCAGCCAGGTCTGCCTGCACACAGGCCTGCTGCTCCTGAGTCTGCGCTGTGGCAAGTTGCTCCTGCGCCAAACGCTGCTGTGCCTGCAAGTCTTTATCCCACAACTCCAGCAACACTTCACCTTCCTTGACGCGCTGCCCCTTCTTCACCAGTAAATGCTCGATCTGCCCGCCCGACGAAGCAGCCAGCTTGGCGCGACGGCACGGCTTGACCGTCCCCGCGCGGGTGTTGCTCACCGTTGCCTCCACCATCCCGCGCTCGACTTTGACCAGCTGCACGCGCAGCGGCGCGGGGCGCGTGAAGTACCAGGCCGCGACCGCAAGCAGCACCAACCCCGCCAGCCATGGCAGGTAGCGAATAAAAGTATTACGCTTGTCTTGCTGAGCAGGAGTCATAACTGTCCCTTACAGAATTCAGCCTTGAGCCGCCAAATGCGGCTGGGTGTTCTCCCTCTCCCTGCAAGGGGAGGGAATAATGTTATCCGAAGGTAATGGCAACAACTCATGCCGACTGCCGCCAATCCGGTTGATCTCGATACTGATATGCACCAACTCTTCGTGGATGCTTAACTGTTGCTTGAAATATTCCGGCGATGCTTCATTATCCGTCGCAAGACTCAGAATGCAAGCGTACTTTCCTTTGCCCACACGCCATACATGCAAATCGCACAGTCGGGCTTTGACCGGTGATGCGTCAATGACGTCGCGAATCTCGGCCACCACAGGTGCATTCATCTCGGCATCCAGCAGCACACGGCCGGTATCGCGCAGCAAGCTGTAAGCCCAAACGGAAACCAGTACCGCGCCAACCAGACCCATCACCGGATCCAGCCAGCTTATCCCCCACAGCTTGCCACCGAACAAAGCGATGATGGCCAGCACCGAAGTCGCCGCATCGGCCAGCACATGCATATAGGCCGAGCGCAAGTTCAAGTCATGATGCCCGTGATGATCGTGATGCTCATGCTCATGATCGTGATGATGGTGATGCCCATCCTTGAGCAACCACGCAGAGGCAAGGTTAACCAGCAGGCCGACAATCGCAATCGCAATCGCCTGGTCATAGTGTATCTGGCTCGGCGAGATCAATCTTTCGAGTGATTGGTAAATCATCAACCCGGCCACCATCACCAGAAAGATCGCGCTCGTATAACCGCCCAACACCTCGATCTTCCAGGTGCCGAAAGAAAAACGTGAGTCATGTGCATATTTTCTGGCGAAAACATATGCAAAAAGAGATAACCCCAGAGCGACCGTATGCGAACTCATATGCCAGCCATCGGCCAACAATGCCATCGAGTTGTAATACCAGCCGCCGGTAATCTCGACCACCATCATCACTGCGGTAAGAACGGCTACGCGCAGCGTATTTTTTTCGGCGAGCGGGTTTCCCTCGTCGAATCGGTGCGTGTGTCTAAGGCTATCCGGGGTAGGCAGTTGAGTAGAGAGCATATTTCACAGGCTGTTGGTGAGGAAAAGACGTAACTTTTATGACCCCGAGAAGAATAAATTAGTCGAGATTGTAACCAGATCGCAGCTTGAATGAGATACGGCTGAACACCATGTTCTGCCGTGCAGTTTCTTCCAAACCTCTTGTGCAAACCTTTTGGTGCTGGAGAGAGGAATCGAACCTCCGACCTACGCGTTACGAGGACTCGACACCAGCGTATTCCCTCGCATATTCAGCAGCGTGTAGCATCGTCTATTAATAGTGATATCAATTTTGATGGCACTCTCTATCGAAAAGTTGATACCACTCTCATGCCGCTATTATACAGGCTACAGTGAACGGCAGTTTTCGGGCATCGAATTTGATACTATGTGGTTCCGTTCAGTGCCAAAATGAAAAACTTAGTACTGTTATCCTCAGATTCTCTAAAATTACGCCACACAACCGATAGCTTGGAATGTAGGTGCTATGACCAATAAGCCAACTGAGCAAGACATTTTGCGAAAAGCCGCCGATGCACAACTCGCGTATGCGTCGGATATGAAGCAGATGTCAGAGGGAGCGTTGCGCGAGCAGGAAGAATTCTTTCGTTCGATTGTCGAAAATGCCGATGATTTTCTTGCGGTGCTTGATCTAAAAGGCCGAAGGCTCTATAACAGCCCCTCATACGCCAAACTTTTTGGAAGTACAGAAGCCTTAAAGAACACGGACTCCTTCGCCGAGGTGTACCCGGATGATCTGGAGCGTGTCAAACAGGCTTTCAGCGACACAGTGCAATCTGGCCACAGCCATCGGTTGACTTACCGCTTTGTGCTGGCTGACGGCAGAATCCATTACATGGAATCCTGCGGTGATCTGATCAGAGACAGCCAAGGGCAGGCATTGCGTGTCGTGGTCGTATCCCGCGACATTTCCGAACGTCTCAGAGAAGAAGATGATATTCGCAATCTGGCTTTCTATGACACTTTGACACAACTTCCCAACCGCCGCCTGCTAAATAACCGTATGAATCAGGCAATGGCTGCCAGCAAACGTAGTAGACGTTATGGCGCGCTGATGTTTCTTGATCTGGACAACTTCAAGCCTCTCAATGATACGCATGGACATAGTGTGGGGGATATTCTGCTGGTGGAAGTGGCGCGTCGCATCTCCAGTTGTGTGCGTGAGATGGATACGGTCGCGCGTTTTGGCGGCGATGAGTTCGTGGTGTTACTAAATGAATTAGATGCGGAGAAAGCCCAATCTGCGGTGCAGGCTAGCAATGTGGCTGAAAAAATCCGCGCTATTCTGTCCGAACCTTATGAGCTGAAATTTCTGAACGAAGGGAAAGCGGAGACGACAGTCGAATATCATAGCTCAGCGAGTATCGGCACAGTGTTGTTTGTCAATCACGAAGCCAGCGCAGAAGATATTCTCAAGTGGGCAGATATGTCGATGTATCGGGCCAAAGAGGCAGGCCGCAATTTGATTCGGTTTTATGAGCCAAATACTTGAATGGCCGGCGTGTGTCGAAAGTGCTACTTGGCGAACGACCGGTTTCGGGAACTCCGCTCATAAACTGAAATCACCCACCGGCAGTAGCTGGCAAACACAATCACGACCGCTTTAACCTCTTAGACCGCGCAATGAGGTCATTCATAACCGGTATACGCCAGCCATACAGAAACATTGGATTGTGCAACTAAGTGCAGCACTGCTGCCGCAATTATACGGTATGTGTTGACCGGCAGCTTTCTGGCTATTTCATGTTATGACCTGCTGGTCTGCGCCAAGAGGAGACGGTGGGCCTTTCGCACTATGTTAGCTGGCGCACAGTTTAACTGCGATTGAAAGCCTATGATAAAAAATCATGACGTTCAATCAATTCTGCGTCATGCACGTTGGATTTCAATTAACCAGCATTATTTAAGAAAGGAACAAACATCATGTCAAATATCAAAGAAGCTAGCGGTCTCCATAAACAGGCTGCAATCGATCATGAAGAAGCAGCCAAACACCATCGCAAAGCAGCGGAATGTCACGATCAGAACAAGCTGAGTGATGCTAAGGCCAGTTCAAAGAGCGCAATGGATTCTTGCAATAAGGCACAAAAGCATTCGGCAACTGCATGCGAGTGTTCGGCAAAGTAACTGCGTGAATACGGCGCCAATGATAACGGGTACTCCCCGCAAATATTTATCAGGAAAGGGTTCCATCGCGGGGAGGCATTCCACGTCATGAGCAGTTAGGATTTTTTGTTGGCGCTCATGCCGGACCGGCCGCAGCACGTATTCCGGAACCTCGGCAAGGTTTTACTTTTTATTGATAAAAGCAATTTTTTGCTAATATCTTATTTTTGATTAACTACGGGAGATGCAAGGATGACTAAGAAGACAAGTGCGTCGGTTACTCCAAAAGGCCGCTCCAACATTACTCCAGAAGGGAAAATCAGCCCCCCACAAAGTGAGAACATGATCCGGAAGGCTGCCTATTTTCGGTATGTGCAGCGTGGCTCTGCCCTTGGTCATGATCTTGACGATTGGCTTGCGGCCGAAGCTGAGCTTTTCAAGAGGCAGGCCGAGCAGCAACAGCCCGAACTGGTCGAGATGACGGAACTCAATATGCAGGAGAGCGGTGTCCACGGCGCTTGGACGGATGATGCGTTGAAGCGGATCATCAGGCAGCATCCGCAAAAGGGCATACCCCAAGTTGAGAGCATAGAGCCCCAGGAAGCACCGCCTAAAGAATAAGGCGAGCGTGCGGGTAGCATCTGCTGCTGACAGGCCGCTCGCCCGGGATTCTCGGCAATTGGGCCAAGTCACTGTGGCTTGCCTCAGTTGCCTATTGTCTGCGCAGAACCGCAGACTTCATATATTATTGCATTTCTAGCAAAGCTGTACGCAGTTGCTCAATATCAATCGCCGCAGGCGGTAGCGTAAATATCGTGGTAGACCAATGCACTTTTTGCAGCAAAAAGTGATGTGACTTTTGATGTCGGTCTCAACACTACAGAAACTGTAGGGCTGCGGTCTACCGTAAAAAGAAAAAGGGGCTACATATCATGTAACCCCTTGATTTACTGGTGCTGGAGAGAGGTCGCGTTGATGAAGGATAAGACGAAAATATATGTCCGCGACCGCCTCAAACTTTGCGTTGGGCCGCGTGTCATTGCTGAACCTTTTCTGAACATCCAATTGGTTAATTCGTCTGCCTGCATTACTCGTGCCGAAGCGCTTCAATAGGATCCATTCTCGCTGCGCGTCTAGCCGGGAAGTAGCCAAACACAACCCCGATGGCGGCAGAGAAAATGAGTGACAGCAGATTGATCGACAAGTCGAAGGCATAGGGCACGGTCATCATTGTTGAAAGACCATAGGATGCAGCCGTGGCAATGATGATGCCGATCAGGCCGCCCAGTGCCGAGAGCACCACGGCCTCGATCAGGAATTGCAGCAGCACTTCGCGCTCAAGCGCGCCGACAGCCAGACGCAGGCCGATCTCGCGAGTGCGTTCGGTCACGCTCACGAGCATGATGTTCATGATGCCGATACCGCCTACCAAAAGACTGACAGCCGCCACAGCACCAAGCAGGGTGGTCAGCACTTCGGTCGTGCTGGAAAGTGTCTCAGCCAGTTGCTGTGTGTCGAAAATATTGAAATTATCGTCGTCGGCCTCGGCAAGCTTGCGCCGCTCGCGCATCAGCTGGCGCAGACTCGCCTTCAGCGGCACGCTGTCGGCACCGTCTTGCATCGACACCATCAGCACATCCACCTTGCGACTGCCAGTGATGCGCCGCTGAAGCGTCTGTAGCGGAACCACCACCGTATCATCCTGGTCGCCCATGCCACCCTGACCCTTCGCGGCCAGGATGCCGATGACTTCGCACGAGAACTGCTTGACGCGCAGCAATTTGCCGAGGCCCGTCCGGCCGGCGGTGCCACCGTAGATCTCGCGCCGCACGGTCTCACCGATGACGCACACGGCTGTACCGGCGACCTGCTCTTCGGGTTCGAAGATGCGGCCACTGGCCAGCTTCCAGTTGCCGGTCTCGAACCAGTCGTTGGTGCTACCGCTGACGCTGGTGGCCCAGTTGCGGCCATTGGCCACTACGGTGACGCTGGCGCGACCCAGCGGCGCCACGGCAGCCACACCACCGATCTCCGCCTGGATGGCAGCGGCATCGGCCGCAGTGAAGTGCGGCACGCCACCGCCGCCTCCACCACCACCGCCGGGACCGCGCTGCCCTGGATTTACCATCAGCAGGTTGGTGCCAAGACTGGATATCTGCGTCTTGATCGCCTGCGTCGCGCCATTGCCAAGCGTGACCATGGTGATCACCGCAGCGACGCCGATGACAATTCCAAGGATGGTGAGAAACGAGCGCAGCATATTGCGTCGGACTGAACGCAGCGCCAGCATGATAACGCTATATAGCATCAGATGGTCCCAGTTAGGCCAATGTCGGCAGGCGCAACATTGGTGGGATGCGGGTTCGCCACGTCCTTAGCAATATTGCCGTCAACAAAGTGCACCATGCGCCGCGCGTAGGCGGCCATGTCAAGCTCGTGTGTCACCATCAACACGGTGATGCCATGGTCTTTGTTCAGTGCTACCAGCAGTCCCATGATCTCGTGGCTACGCTGGGTATCGAGGTTGCCGGTCGGCTCATCGGCCAGCACGATAGCAGGCTCGGTGACTATGGCGCGGGCAATTGCCACGCGTTGCTGTTGCCCGCCGGACAGCTCGGACGGCGTGTGGTGTTCCCAACCGCCGAGGCCAACTGACTGCAAAGCCCTGGTAGCAGCAGCTCGGCGCACTTTGGCGTCGTCACCTCGGTAGAGCAATGGCAACTCCACATTCTCCTGCGCAGAGGTTCGCGCTAGCAGGTTAAAGCCCTGGAACACGAAGCCAAGGTATCGCCGGCGCAATCGCGCACGCTGGTCTCGCGACAACGCCTCGACATGCGCGCCCTTGAACAGGTACTGACCTGCGCTAGGCGTATCGAGGCAACCTAGTATGTTCATCGCGGTCGACTTTCCCGAGCCACTGGGTCCCATGATCGCGACGAACTCACCGGGCATGATGTTAAGGTCGATGCCTTTCAATGCCATCAGTTCGGATGCGCCAACGCCGTACTTTTTTTTGACGCCAATCAGCTGGATCAGAAATTCGCTCACTTTGTACTGACCTTTTGGTCCGTGATCACCAGCATGCCGACCTTCAAATCACCACCGGTTATCTCAGTCATATGGCCATCGCTAATACCCGGCGTAACAGCTACTGCCATGGCAATTCCTTTGCCATCTTGCGATACTACCCAGACCTGCTTCGCTGCTGCCGTGCTGGCACTTGTGGCGGCTGATTTGCGCGTATTGCTGCGTGGCATGCTAGGCAATAGGCTCACCGGGACTGCCTTTTTCGCCGATTGGTCTTCGGTGGTGGTCGGCGTGAAGCGCAGTGCGGTGTTGGGCACCAGCAGCACATCGTTGTGTTGTGCCGCCGTAATGGTGGCCGTGGCCGTCATGCCCGGTCGCAGACTAAGATCGGCGTTATCAACATCGAGGTAGGTGAGATAGGTGACGACGTTGTCGGTAATGGTGGAGCCAAAGCCGACGCGCGTGATGCGTGCAGGGAAGTTGCGCGTCGGGTAAGCGCTGACGGTGAAAGTCGCCTCCTGCCCGGTCTTGACTGCGCCCACATCTGCTTCGTCGACATAGACCCACAGGCGCAATTTGGCCAAATCTTCGGCCACAGTGAACAAGGTTACCGCCTGTAGCGAGGCCGCCACTGCGTTGCCCGGGTCTACGTTACGCGTAAGCACCACGCCATCGTCAGGCGCGCTGATCGATGCTTTAGAGAGATTGATCTGGTCAGTTGACAACGCTGCCCGCGCGTCATTCACGCCGGCACGAGCGCTGGCGTCGTCACCCAGCGCTCGATCCAGCGTGGCACGACCGGTATCAAGCTCGGTCTTCGAAGGCACCTTACCGCCCGACAGGCGTGCCACTTCTTTGAGGCGATTCAAGGTGGCTGTCGCTTCCTTGATCGTGGCCCCAGTCTGCGCGACCTTGGCATTGGCCGCGGCCAATGCTGCCTTCGAGCGCAAGACCTGATCGCGCAGCTTGGAGGGGTCCAGCTCGACCAGTACCTGACCTTTCTTAATCACGTCATTGACGTCGACGTTGACCTTGAGCACCGTACCTGAAAGCTCGCTGCCGATGTTGATAGAACGTGTCGGCTGGATCGTGCCGTTGGCAGTGACCGTTAGTGTGAGATTGCCGCGCGCCACCACCTGCGTGGTGTAGCTTGGCAACGCACTCGCGGCACGGCGTGCCTGCCAGTACCAAATGCCGACGCCCAGCAACAGAATAAGCGTGACGCCTGCCCACACCGCAGGACGGCGATACCAAGCCACCGTTGCTGGTCCCGCGAGCAAGATGGCAATGTCCGTCTCAGTTGCGTTGACAGTTTTGGCTTTGTTCGCCGGAACAGGTGGCAATGCAATGTCGGCGGGAGTAATTGGGGTACTCATGGCCGGGAAGTCCGGGCTGCATCGTCGGTGTGAATGGGCATCATGTCTTCACTGTCGGGACGCCAACCGCCGCCGAGTACCTTGTATAGGCGTACGTGATCGCTGCTGACATCAGCGCTGGCGATGGCGACACTATCCTGGGTGGTGAGTTGGGAACGCTGGGTATCAAGCACGGTCTGGAAATCTACGAGCCCACTACCGTAACGCTGACGCGCCATCAGCGCGGCATTACTCGCAGCTTCTGAGGCCTGTTGCAGACTCAGCAGGCGTTCGCGGTCACCGCGCAGCGCGACCAATGCATCTTCCACATCGGTGAGCGCCGCCAGCACGGTCGCCTCGTAAGCAAGGTGCGCCTGATCGAGTGCAGCTTGTTGCACACGCACTTGAGCACGCAAGGCTCCGCCGTCAAACACCGGCAGCGACACACCGGCCAGCAGTGTGCTGACCACCGCCCCGCTGCCGGTCAGCGAGCCTATCGTCGCTGCGTTGAGGCCGAGCGAACCACTGAGCGCAAAGTTCGGCAACCTCGTTGCATCGGCCTGCGACAATCGCGCCTGCGCTGCCGTCACCTGATGTTCGGCTGCGCGCACATCGGGTCGCTGTCGCAACGTTTCCGCAGGAATGCTCAATGCAAGGTCATCGCTAACTTGCGGCATCGGGCTGACTGCGGTCAACACCGTCAGCAATGTCGCGGGTGGTTGCCCAGTCAGCACCGCGAGCGCATGACAGGTCTGGTCAATGCTGGTCTGCAAGGTTGGTATCAGCGCACTGGTCTGTTCGGCTGCAGCACGCGCCTGCTCGACTTCGAGCGATGAGACTAGTCCAGCTTGCAGACGCCACCGCGTGATCTGTAAAGTCTCCTGCTGGCTGACCAGGTTGTCGCTGGCAATGGCGAGTCGTGTCTGGGCGTTGCGCAGCGCGATGTAATCAAGCGCCACCTCGGCGGCGATCGACACCTGCATGTCGCCCAGACTGGCGGCACTGGCGCGGGCTATTGCCTCGCTGGCATTCAGCGCACTGCGGTTGACGCCAAAGATGTCGAGTTCCCAGCTTGCATCGAGGCCGGTAGCAAATGCGTTGACCGCTGTGTTGTGACCGGCCTTGCTGCGCCCGACCGACGCCGAAGCGCCGACCGCCGGCCACAGCGCAGCAGCCGACACATCACGCAAAGCCCGCGCCTGTTGCAGAGCGGCCTGCGCACTTTTTACGCTGGTGTTGGATTGCAGGGCTTTAGCCACAAGGCTGGTCAGCAACGGGTCATTGAAGCGCGACCACCATTGCGCAAGCGAGCTCGTGCCGGTCGTCGTGAAAACATTAGCGACCGACCAGGCCACCGGTACGTCGAAAGGCATGGGTGCGGTATGCTGTGGCGCGACTGAAGTACAACCATACAAGCCCAGCAGCAAGAAGCCCATGACGCAAGATATTCGTGTCCTGCACGCAGCGCTGTCGCGGCGACAAGCGTGAAACGTGATCTCAGTTAATACAAGCATAAGGATTCATGAATTCGAGTATGACGGTGACCCGATGCATAGTGTTTGCGAGCACCCAAGCGGCTTAGAGCACGGATACATGACACGACGGGACTTCAAATCAAATAATGCGCTGCTACTCCTATTAGGGTCTGTACGCCAGCGAACATAGTGCAAATCGCTAAGGGCCATAATCGAAAGTGCCTAATACCTCGATGCTGTAGGTCTGTCTATTGAACTGGAAGTGCATATACCTATTTTTGTTATTTCTGCGTTTGCCGACTGACATGGCGACTCCGATACGGTTATTTGATGCGGAGACCATCATCAATTCCAGCATCAAAGGCAACGGCATCGATGCTGAGATACGCCAGCCATGAGTTACGGAACCAATTCCTACCAATTCAGTCTGATATTGCCTTGATCGTTGGGATAACGACGATTTATTAAGGAGCTCGAATGGAACAAATCCTGCAATTTTTAAAAAAGAATGGCGAGAAACTGGATGCAGAGATTGCTGTAGCTGCTGGCCTCTCACTTTCGAAGACACGCCTGTATTTGGCAGAGCTTGCGGCTAAGGGTGAGATTATGACTTATCAATCAACTCGATTTCTGGAGGGCAAAAAAATCGAAGGAATTCGATGCAGATTGATTGGGATAACTCCACCAGCAGCACCAGGACGGAAAGCGAAGGCATCTGCAATTAACTGATGTTCAACCTGCCGGCGTATGGTTCAAAGCAACAAGCAGGTTGAGTAACATTCCAACCTAAGAGAAAACCTATAATGTTCACACTACCCTCCATGTGGAACCTGATCATTTCCACGATTGTGTTCTTCGTCGCCGCCTGGTATGCCCACCGTTATATGGATGAGCAGGAAATCCCTAAGGGCATGACACGCGGCATACTGGTATTTGCACTTGCCTCCTTGGTGTCATGGGGTGCGGGTGAGATGGTGGACTGGACACAAGAAAAGATAGAAGGACCGCAGGCGGTGGCACAAGGCTCAGGTGATCTTTCTCAACTGCTGAAGACGATCGGTCAACCGCAACAGTGACCAATCGTCACTGACTACCGCGACCAGCGAAAGTATGGCAGCGAGTGAGAAGTATGACGTTCGTTAGCTCCCAGGTATGTGTCGGGAAGCAACCGTCAAGCAACATTCGATTATTTCTAATCTCGAACGCTACGAAAACAGTGCAGTCAAGGCAACTCCAAAGCTCGCAATGGGCATACGGGCAAGCGTCGATGCCCAAGAAGTGACTGCAAAGATCCTCGAGTTCAATAATTTGCTTTTCATCACGATGCCCCTTTATAGCTAAGTTAAAAAGCGGGATGAATAAATCCGCACCAATAACTTTGCAGTTTTCATGCCATAAACATTTTATGTTTTAGAACAGCAAGTTGAAGAAATACCGTGATTGCGATTGAGAAACTCTGCACTGATATCAAGCGTGAAGACGGACTTCCGCACCAGAACCGAACGTAGATGGATACGCTTTGCCTACACAAAAAAATGCCCCCGAACCTTACGGAACAGGGGCAAGTGCCTTAACAAGGGGAAGTTAAGACAACACGCTCAGGGAGGAGACATGCGCTGGCTTTCGCCAACTAAAGATAAGACTGGCCATGTGGCGAATAGTTCAATAATTTAGTCGGGATTTGCAAATCACAATCGCCGCAGGCGGTAGCGTAAATATCGTGGTAGACCAACGCACTTTTCACTGCAAAAAGTGATGTGACTTTTGATGCCGGTCTCAACACTGCATAAAGTGTGGGGCTGCGGTCTGCCGCAAAAAGAAAAAGGGGCTACATATCATGTAACCCCTTGATTTACTGGTGCTGGAGAGAGGAATCGAACCTCCGACCTACGCGTTACGAGGACTCGACACCAGCGTATTCCCTCGCATATTCAGCAGCGTGTAGCACCGTCTATTAATAGTGATATCAATTTTGATGGCACTCTCTATCGAAAAATTGATACCACTCTGAAGCCGCAGTTATACAGGCAGTGGTGACCGGCAGCTTTTGGGCAGCGAGTTTGATACTATGGGGTTCCGTTCAGTGCCGGGAGCGGAACTTCAATGAGCGGAACTTCAACTTGATAATCAACCTGATTCACGGCACGATGCAACCATGAATACGCCGCACTAACTTAAAGGATATCCATGGTACTGCTTGAATT
>Ga0097691_1000167_pt1 | contig 59675 bp, 55 predicted proteins | sample NGESurdeep072012_8_FD_72858 | JGI IMG/M metagenome (GOLD analysis project Ga0097691, IMG submission 72858) | Arctic peat soil microbial communities from Barrow, Alaska - NGEE Surface sample 210-1 deep-072012 | ecosystem: Environmental > Terrestrial > Soil > Wetlands > Peat ...
TATTCCAATAGAAGCCACCTTTTACGCTCGCTCCGCCCTGGTATTTTTTCAACATCGCACTGTCACCTCACTTCGTTGTCCTGAGCTAAGAATAGGCGTTCCCCACGGCTTATGTAATTGGGAGACCGACCGACCGGGAGCGGAAAAACTCACCAAAACGTTAGGGAAAAATGCCGGAGGACAACGCCAAAACCGCCCGAGCGCGATGAGCTTCGTTAAGTATTCGGCCTGTGCTTTGTGGGGATAATCCCCATGTCAATTCAATGGGGAATAGTGTCGCGGGGGTGGGCGCAGGGATTTCAGACTTCGCGGGAGATTTGGTCGTCGATCAACGTTGCCAAGCCGTCGCGGTAGGGGGACGGTTCGAGCTCGCCGACGATCGAGCGCGCGATTGCGACTTGCTCCGCGGCAAGACGGCGTGCGGTGGCGATGATTTCAGGATCGCGCAGCAGGCTGAGCGCGCGCTCGAGCACCGCGCCTTCCATCTTCGTCCCGTTCTGAAACAGCGTGCGCAGCTCGGGGCTGCGCTCGACGCCGAGCACCACCGGCAGGGAAGGAATGCCGGCGCGCAAATCGGAGCCGACGGGTTTGCCGATTTTTTCTTCGGGCCCCAGGATGTCGAGCAGGTCATCGACCATCTGGAATGCCAGGCCCATCGCGGTTCCGAGTTTCGCCATCGCGTCGATGGTCCGCGCCGACGCGCCCGCGAGGTCCGCCGCAACCTTGCCGCCGGCGTGGAACAGCGACGCGGTCTTGCGATCGATCACCCCGATATAGTCGGCCAGAGTCGCGGCCGCATTGTGACGGAATCGTCCCTCCATCACTTCGCCTTCGGTGAGATGGATGCAGGCCTGCGCCGCGGTTTGCACGAGATGTTCATCGAAGCGGCCGCATACCTCGAACGCGCGGCAGAACAGATAGTCGCCGGCGATCAACGACGGGCCAAAGCCGTAGCGTGCGAAGGCCGACGGCTTGCCGCGACGGAGCAAGCCGCGATCGATGATGTCGTCGTGGAGGAGGGTCGCGGAATGGATCAGTTCGAGCGCGATTGCAGCGTCGATGGCGTCGGCCACTTTCGCATCGGTTCCGCCGCATGCGCGGTACACCAGCAGGATGAACGTCGGCCGCAGCCGCTTGCCGCCCGCGTCAACGAGATAGTGGCAAATTTCCGCGATAGTCGATTCGTTCGAGTCGAGCAGGCGGGAAAGTTTCGCTTCGGCCGCGGTCAGGTCGGCTTCGACCAGGCGCGCGGGGTTGAAGGCCTCAGGCGGCGGTGCGGCAGCGAGTTCAGTTGCCTTGGCTCTTTTCACTTTTCACTTTTCACTTTTCAACTTTTTCACTTTTTCACTTGTTCAGTGAAATTGTATCAGCGGAATAAATCGGCTTCGGCGGGACGAATCAATACCTTCGCGCTGCCTTCGAACGATTCATATTTGTATCCGCGCACGACGACCGCCGGAGTGGCGCCCGCTTTTTCCATCAGGAGGCCGGCGGCGGACGCGATCTCGTCGGCGATTGCGACCACAGTGTGATGCAATTCGCGGTTCCCCAAGTCGGTGGTGCCGCGCAAGTCGAGGATCGGATTCATGCCGGCTATTCCGAGGCATACTTCGGTAAGGCCGTCGCGCCACGGACGGCCGAAGGTGTCGGTGATCAGCACCGCGACGGTAACATCCAGGCGGCGGCGAATCTGGTCGCGAAGACGGCGCGCCGACGCGTCGGGATCCTCGGGCAACAGGATGGCGCGGTCGTCTGCAAGGCTGTTGGATTCATCGACGCCGGCATTGGCGCAGACCCATCCGGGTCCGGTCTCGACGATCAGGACGCCGCGGTCGTTGCGGACGATTCTGTTGGTTTGGCGCAGCACGATTTCGACCGCGCGCGGATCTTTTTCCCATCGCTTGGCATAGCTGCGGGCGAATTCGGAAGGCTCGAAATCGTTCAAATCCACGACGCGACCCTCGGCTTTCGAGACCACCTTCTGGCATACGACGAGAATATCGCCGGGTTCGAGTCTGAAGCCAGTGTCGTCGAGTCGGCGGGCGATCAGCGCGGCGAGATCGTCGCCCGACTTCACCATCGGGATTCCCTCGATCGCGGTGAGACTTATCGTGCGCATCGGCGGGACCAGCCTACTACACCTCAAGCGCTCGCAGAACCACTTCGGCCAAAGCGGCGGCGCGCTCGGGAGTGGCCATGATCGTGTCGGTAGCCATCGCGCGCATCCCAAGCCGTTCGATCGATTCGAGGTAGCGCCGGTCGGCGTTGTCCAGCACGAACAGTCCGGCTATGTCGCGATAGAGCCGCGCAACTCCAAGCGGCGAGACTTCCATCCCGAGGCTGCGGAGCATTTTGTCGGCGGGACCTTTGATGGTCTTGCCGCCGACGATGGGGCTGATGGCCGCGACGCGCGGTTTGACCCGGCGCAGAGCCGCGCGCACGCCGGTCAATTTCAGAATCGGGCCGAGCGAGACGAACGGATTCGACGGCGCCAGGATGACCGCGGCGGATTTGCGAATCGCGCGCAGGACGGCGGGATTGGGGCGCGCGATCCCGATTCCACGCAACTCGATTTTTTCGACGGCGCCGCGTGCGCGCCCGCGCACGAAGTATTCCTGGAACGGGATGGCGCGCCGTCCGCGCAATTTCACGAAGGTCCGCACCCGGTCGTCGCTCATGGGGATGATTCGCGACTTGACCGCGAATGCGTGCGCGATTTCCGCGGTGATGCGGCTTAGCGGTATGCCATGGCGCATCCGCTCGGTGCGGTACAGATGCGTGGCGAGGTCGCGATCGCCCAGGGCGAACCACGGCTTGCCGTAGAAACGCGCGAGCGCGCCGAGCAGGTTGAACGATTCTCCGTCCAATCCCCAGCCTTGCGCACGATTCACCACGCCCGCGAGCGTGTAGGTGACGGTGTCGATATCGGGCGAGACGTGAAGCCCGTAAAAGGTGTCGTCGTCGCCGGTGTTAACGACGACGGTCAGCCTTTCGGGGTCGATACGCCGAACCAGTCCCCGGATGAACTTAGCCGCACCCACTCCCCCCGCAAGCGTGGTGATCTGCCGGGACGGGAGAGGACGCGATTGGCCGCGCTCCATTGGGTGCCTTTCTTCCGTAGAGCTTCTTGTAGAGCGTGGTGCGTTCGACGGCGACGCGGCCCATCTCGCGCGCTTTTTCCTCGAACAAATCGACCGGCACGAACTCGCCCGAGTCGCCGCCGGCCAGGGCCGTGATGCTTTCCTCCATCAGGGTGCCCGAAAAATCGTTGCATCCGGCCTTGAGCGTGAACGCCGCGAGATCGACGCCGCACTTGACCCACGAGGTCTGGATATTGTCGATTTGGCCGCGCAGGAACAGGCGCGAGAACGCGTACATCTGGAAATCCAGTTGACCGCGATCCGGCGGCGAAACCAGACCCTTGCGATAAAGCATCGTGTTCTGATGGATGAATCTGAGAGGCACGAACTCGGTGAAACCATGGGTCTGCTTCTGGATCGTGCGGATCAAGTCGAGATGATTTACCACATGGTGGGGAGTCTCGACGTGGCCGTACATAACGGTTGACGTGGTTGGCACGCCGAGCGCGTGAGCGGTGGTGATTATCTCGACCCACGCGGACACATCGACCTTTTTGTGACTGAGGATCTCGCGGACGCCGTCGTCGAGGATTTCGGCGGCGGTGCCCGGAATCGAACCGAGTCCGTGGTCCTTGAGCATCGTGATGTATTCCGGATAGCCCATCCGCGTGCGTCTGGCGCCGTACATTATCTCCATCGGCGAAAACGCGTGGATGTGTATCTCGGGAAAGGCGCCCTTCATCAAATCGAGCAGGTCGCGATACTTGAACGGCGGCATGTCGGGGTTGATGCCGCCCTGCATGCAGATCTCGGTCGCACCGCGCGCGACTGCGTCGGCCACTTTGCGCACGATCGCTGCGTCGGAATGATCGTAGGCGTCGGCCTCCCAGCGCTGACGCTTGAAGCCGCAGAACTGGCATCCCACGAAACAGACATTGGTGAAGTTGATGTTGCGATTGACGACGTAGGTGACTTCGTTGCCGACGTCCTCGGCGCGCGCGAGGTCGGCGCATCTGACGGTCGCGCGCAAGTCGTCGCCATCGGCGGTGTATAGCAGCAGCCCTTCTTCGGGCGTCAGTTCTCTTTTCAGGAGAGCGTGTTCAAGCGCGGTGCGCAGCGCGGGGGACGCCTTGCCAAGCAAAGCGTCAACGGGAGTCGCTTCGATTTCGTCGACGTAATCTCGCCAGTACTCCAGATTCATGATTGGCCTCCGACCGGTCGATCCCATATCGCGCGCACTTTAGTCGCGACCGCCGGGTCGAGCCACTTATCATTGATGTATTCGGGATAAATTGCGAGCCTTTCAGCGAGCCTGAATCCAGCTCGCGCGCATCGCTCGCCGAGCCTTTCGATGTGCGGCCATGGCGCCTCGGGGTTCACGTAGTCCTTGCTGAGCGGCGAAATCCCGCCCCAGTCGTTGATCCCGGCGCCCAGGAACAACTCGATCTGACGCGGCGACAAGTTGGGCGGGGCCTGCACGTTCATCGCCGGCCCGAGCACCAGACGCGCGGTCGCGATCGCGCGCGCCATGTCGGATGAGTCAGGCTCCGGCGCATCGGCCATCGCAATGTCAGGCTTGGCGCGAAAATTCTGGATGATCACTTCCTGGATATGACCGTGACGCTCATGAGTGTCGCGAATCGCCGTCAGACTCAGCGCGCGTTGCGCGCGAGTCTCGCCGATACCGAGCAGGATTCCGGTCGTGAACGGAATTCGCAGCGCGCCTGCCTCGTCTATCATCTTGATCCGCAGCGCAGGATCCTTGTCCGGCGCCGCCTGATGCACTCCGCCGCGCGCGCGCAGTCGCGGCGAGATATTTTCGAGCATCAGACCCATGCTGGCGTTGAGCGGACGCAGCGCGCGCATTTCATCGGGCGTCATCAGGCCGGCGTTGGTGTGCGGCAGCAATCCCTCGGCCAGCGCGATTTCGCATGCGCGGCCGACGTATTCAATCGTGGTGCGGACGCCGAGCGCGGCCAGCGTCTCGCGATATTCCTTGAACGCCAGTTCGGGCTTGTCGCCCAGGCACATCAGCGCCTCTTTGCATCCGAGTTCGGCGCCACGGCGCGACCAATCGGCAATCTCGTCGGGCATCATCGTCCACGCGCCCGGGTCGCCGGGGTCTTTGCGGAACGTGCAATAGGTGCATCGGTCGCGGCAGAGATTGGTGACGGGCAGGAAGACTTTGCGCGAGTAGGTCACGTCGCGGCCCTTGCCGCGGTCGCGCAGTTCAGCCGCCGCGGAAAGCAGGGCGTCGAGGTCGCCGTCGGGGCATTCGATAAGTGCGATCGCGTCGGCCTCGCTCAAGCGCGCGCCCGCCAGCGCTCGATCGAGGATATCGCGGATCGGAGCGGGTTCGCGCGGCATGGAAGCGAGCGATGAATGTACCGACGCCATCAATCGCCCTTATAAGCGATCAGTTACGGGGAGGCAACCTTAGTTGCAAAACAAAACTGCACTTGAATGCAGGCACTATCCTAAATCGCAACGAGTGTCCTAAGTGCGGGGCGCGAGTGTCCTAATTGACGAAAACGACCCTCCATCCTACCAAAAAGGTCCTCCAACGAGTCGCATGATGATCAACAAAATTCCGACTATGGCGAGAAAGGTCGCCATCACCAATATGAGTCTCATGCATCGTGCTCCAAGCGCAGATACCAGCCCACAAGCGCGAACGCGGCAGCATAGTGGGGCTTCACATATTCTCTTTCCGCCTCGTAGGCCCAAAGTGCAAGGGTTTTAAATTCCAGAAAAATAAATCAGAACCGCAGCCGCACCAGTAGCGACTATAATGATGGGCACGTAGTGGCTCTCTTCGACCTTGGGTCACCACGGAAACCACGGAAACCACGGGAACGGGTTCGTCGTCACTCTTTCAGCATCCCCGATTGGCCCTCAAGCCGGATGCGCACCCTGTTGCGAGCGCACCTGGTGAATCATGTTCGCGATCTGGCCGCTCAGATCGCCCACCGCGCGGCTGAGCGCGGCCGCCGCATCTGTGGTATCGCGGGGCTTGGAGGGCTGCGTCAGATTGGACTCCGCCGTGTAGAGGATGTTCTTGCCGGTGGAGTCGAGAATCGTCCATTTCGCCGATAATTGCGCGTTGCCCTGGCCGTCGGTCTCGAAGCGATAGATGTCAATCTGGACCTGGAAATCGATATGCACGGTGTTGTACCAGGGGAAGACAATCACGCGCCGCGTCCCGGCTTGTGCGGCGAGGTCGCGCGCCATCACGCTCGTGAAGCCGTTTTGCAGCGACTCGCCCCATCGCTCGTCCTTTGAGAGCTCGAGACGATTGGGGGCAGCCCGTGTCACTACTTCCTGGCGATCGAGGTACGGAGGCAGTTTGATCGGCCCAAGTCCGATCACGAAATCGCCTTCCACGCCCTGCGCAGCCGCCGGTGGCGCGGTGTCCGCGGTGGGTGTGAGGAGATAAAACTTCGTGATGTCCGGCCGCGGGGCCAGAACCGCGTTGGAGATGGAGGAGCATCCCGCCAGCGCCATCGCGATCGCGCCGACCGCACAAGTTTTCACAAGCTGTCTGGTGGAGGTCATCGTTAATCCTGGCTGATGTCGCGGCCGCGAATGATTGCGCTCGGGTTACGTTGGAGGTAGTCCGCCAACTCCTTGATCGAGTGCGCGGCGGCGGAGACGTCCTGGAGGGTCTGCAGCACCTGGTAGTTCACGGGAGAGTTCGGCTCGATCGTCGTTTGCAGGGTGCCGAGCGTCAGCCGGGCCTGCTTCGCCGCGGCGTCTGCGGAAACCGAGGTCTTCTGCAAGGAGTTCGACAGGGGAGGTACCTGGCGGTTCATCGTGTTGAGAGTCTGCTGCGCGCCGGCCAGCGCCCGGTCCAGTTGCTGGCGCGTTTTTTCAGAATTGGCCACCACTTCCCTGAGCGCAGGCGAGGTGGTGATTTGCCTGATCGAATCGAGCATCCCGGTCATCTGCGTGAACACGGCGCCGAAGTCCACCTTATCGAGTCTTTCGAAAATTCGGACCGCCACCGCCTGTGCTTGTTCGAGGGTGGTTGGAATTGCGGGAATTTCCTGCAGCGGAGAGCCTTGCGGCGCGACCATTTGAATCGGGGTATTCGGTTCGATGTCCAACGCCACGTACAGCAGGCCGGTCACGAAGCTGTCCGAGCCCAGTTGCGCGCGCAGCCCTTCCCGGATCAGGTTGGGAATTGTATGCGGGTCGCTCAAGTCGATGGAGGTGCCGCCGTGGGAAACAATCTTTTCCTGATCGAGCTCGATGATTACCGGGATGCGCACCTCGGCCGTCAACTTGTTATTGTCGCGGTTCATCTCCTGGTCCAGGCGCAATCGAATCCGTTTGACCTCGCCTATCTCGACGCCCTTGAACTTGACCAGCGCGCCGACCCTCAGGCCGTTGATACCGCCGCCGCCGAAGTAGATGACAAATTCGTGCGTCTTACGGAACAGGTTTCCCGATCCGAAGGCCACAATCGCCACCAGGATCAGGCCTAGCCCGCCCAAAACGAACGCACCCACCGTCGCCGGATTGAGTCGCTTACCCATGATTCCTCGCTGATTTTTCCGCGTCTTCTCCGCCGCGGGTAAGGAAAGTTTGCACGCGGTGATCGGTGGAATGCGCCAGCAGGTCCTTGGGGTCGCCGTGTGCGATCATGGTCCTGCTCTCCGCGTCGAGAAAGACGCTGTTGTTGCCGATTGCAAAAATGCTGGCCAGCTCGTGAGTCACGACGACGATGGTCGCGCCGAGGTTGTCGCGCAGTTCCAGTATCAAGTCGTCGAGCAGGCGCGAACTTATCGGATCGAGGCCGGCCGACGGCTCGTCAAAGAAAAGTATTTCCGGGTCCAGCGCGATCGCACGCGCAAGTCCCGCCCGCTTTTGCATCCCACCGCTGATCTGGCTCGGGTAGTAGCCCTCGAAGCCCTTGAGCCCGACCAGCGCCAGCTTCAGCGCGGCAACTTCCCGAATTTCCGCATCCGACAGATCGGTAAATTCGCCGAGCGGCAGTCCTACGTTCTCCGCCAGCGTCATCGAGCTCCATAGCGCGCCGCCCTGGTAGAGAACGCCGAAGTGCCGGAGCATCTCCTCGCGCTCGAGCGGCTCGCCTCTGGTGAAGTTGAAATCACCATAGAATACTTCGCCTTTGGCCGGCTCGATCAAACCCAGCATATGGCGGAGCAGGGTGCTTTTCCCGCTGCCGCTGCCGCCCATTATTATGAAGATGTCGCTGTGATTCACGGTGAAGTCCAGATCCTTCATCAGAACGAAATTTCCGAACGCCATCGTGAGATTCTTGACCGTGATTGGCGGGGGACCGTCCTTGAGAAACTTCGCCACGGAGACGGGTTTGCCGTCCGAAGACTTGATTGGTGAGGGCGTGGTGGCCATATCAGGGCGCCGGGCTGTCCAGGTTGATTCTCAATGCCGCCTAAAATCCGAGGATGTTGAAGATGAAGGCGAACATTCCGCACGCGACGATTACATAGACGATTCCCGTAACCACCGCCGCAGTCGCCGCGTCACCGACCGCCGACGAGCTGTTGCCGCACTGGAACCCGCGCAGGCATCCGGCGACGGCGATGATTATGCCGTAAACGGCGGCCTTGAATACGCCGCCGAAGATGCCGGTGAGCGTGACTGCGTGTGCCGTTTCGCGAATATACGTGCCGACCGAGATATGCAGCATCGTCGCGCCGACGAACGCTCCGCCTGCCACTCCCATGCAATCGGCGTATACGCACAGCAGCGGGATCATCAGGAACAGGGCCAGCACGCGCGGCAACACCAGGAATTCGAGCGGCGAGATTCCCATCGTGGTCAGCGCGTCGATTTCCTGCGTCACCTTCATCGAGCCAAGCTGCGCGGCAAACGCGGCTCCGGTGCGGCCCGCCATGATAATCGCGGTCATCATCGCGCCCATGTCGCGGCTCATCGCAATTCCGACCAGGTCGGCGACGTATATTGCCGCGCCGAATTGTTGCAACTGAACCGCGCCCATGAACGCGAGAATCACCCCGACCAGGAAAGTGACCAGCGTGACGATGCCGAACGCGCTGGCGCCGCAATCCTGGAGCACGATCATCAGATCAACCCTTCGAAAACGCGCCTTGCCGACGGCCAGCTTGGCGAACGCGATCGCTACTTCGCCAAGGAAGCGCAGAAAGTCATCCAGCCCCCGCGCAAACGAAATCGCTTCCCCGCCAAGCTGCTCGATGAACGAGGTATGCGCGGCCTCGTGGCGCGCGCCGGTTTTTTCCGGCACCGCTTCCGCCAGCTGCATCAAGCCCCGCACGCCCTCGGGAAGCGGGCTCCAATCGACGGGCAAGTTGCGCTTATGGCAGATCTCGCTGACGCCCATGAGGAACGTGAGCAGGCCGCTGTCCCAGTCGCCAAGCTCAGCAGCGTCAAAGGTCAGCTTGGCGGGCTTCGGCGCGGTGTCGAGTTGTTTCAGTACAAGGTCCGGCTCGGGCAGGCCGTGACGAAGATGCCAATCGCCGGCGAGCCGGACTACCAGCGTGGAGTTATCGGAGCGCGCAAACGAAAGTTGGTCCGACGGTTGGGATTGTTTGAGCGCCTGCATCCGTGCGGCTCAATAGAGCACGCCGATGAACGATAGCGCAATTCTTGGGCGTTCGATGGCTTAAGGGGTTTTTTCGCAAGCCACCGGTGGGCGCATCGGATATAATACGTTCGATGAAGGCGATGGTGGTCGAAAAGCCCGCGCCGATCGAATCGGATCCGCTTCACGCTATCGACGCAGCCGTGCCCGAGCCGGGGCCGGGCGAAATTCTCGTGCGGGTACGCACTTGCGGCGTATGCCGGACCGATCTTCACGTCGCCGAAGGCGACCTGCCGCCGCGCCATCCGCGAATCATCCCGGGTCATGAAGTGATCGGCGTCGTGGACAAGCGCGGCGTCGGCGCCGCTCGTTTCAAGGATGGCGATCGAGTCGGGGTCGCATGGCTTCGCGAGACCTGCGGCGTTTGCATCTATTGTCGTCGCGGGCGCGAAAATCTCTGCCCGAACGCGCGCTTCACCGGCTACGACCACGACGGCGGCTACTGCGAATGGGCCGTCGTGCGGGAGGATTTCGCCTATGCTCTTCCCGATACGCTCGGCGATGAGGAAGCGGCGCCGCTGTTGTGCGCCGGAATTATCGGGTTTCGCGCAATCAAGCGCGCCGAGGTCCGGCCGGGTGCGACGGTCGGACTCTACGGCTTCGGCGGCTCGGCTCATCTTGCGATCCAGGTGCTTCGCCACTGGGGATGCCGCGTGTTTGTCATGAGCCGGGGCGGACCGCATCGCGATCTGGCCAAAGACCTTGGCGCCGAATGGATCGGCAACGCAGAAGATCCGCCGCCCGCACGGCTGGATGCGGCAATTCTGTTTGCTCCGGCGGGAAATCTCGTGGTGCCGGCTCTGGAAGCGCTCGATCGCGGCGGGATCCTGGCGGTCGCGGGAATTTATCTAAGTCCAATTCCGTCGCTGGACTACGAAAAACATCTCTTCTACGAAAAAGAACTTCGTAGCGTGACGGCTAACACGCGCGCCGACGGCGAAGAGTTCCTGAAGCTTGCGGGCGAGATACCGATTCGCACGAGTACCGTGGCCTTCGGGCTGGCCGAGGCGAATGTGGCGCTCAAGATGCTCAAGCACGACGAGATCAAAGGGGCAGGCGTGCTGCGAATCTCGTGAGATGCCACGGCAGTGCAAGGTTTCCTTCACTCGGAACGGCCGCTTCATTAGGATTCGTTGACGCGCCGACGCGATGCTTGCTAGCCTTCAACTCGAGCGATCTAACGTATATATCAAGCGCCAGAGGCATCGATGGCATTAAGTAAAAGCGGGCTCGAGTCGTCCAAGGGCGACGAGCTTCTACTCGGCGACACCGCGGTCCTGACCCGGCTGGACAAGGCTCTTGGTTGGGCGCGAAAATTTTCGATCTTTCCGTATCCATTCGCGACCGCATGCTGCGCGATGGAATATATGTCGCTCTCGATGACCCCCTACGACATCGACCGCTTCGGCGCGCTGCTTCCGCGCTTCACTCCGCGCCAGGCGGATCTGCTGATGGTCATCGGCACCGTAACGGTTCGCCAGGGACCGATTTTGCGCCGCGTTTACGATCAGATGGCGGAGCCGAAGTGGGTGATGGCGTTTGGCGCGTGCGCCTCGACCGGCGGCTTCTACGACAACTACACGACCGTGCCCGGCATCGACAGAATTGTCCCGGTTGACGTGTACGTTCCCGGATGTCCTCCGCGGCCCGAAGGCGTGCTCGACGCACTGATGGCGCTGCAGCGGAAAATCCAGGGCCAGAAGCAGAAACTGATGGCGCTTGGCGACAAGCATCAAACCGCCTGACCGGACGACGAGCGCACCCGGATTCACATGGAACGGATACTGACTCGCTGGCTGGATATCCCTGATCTTCGCAAGCTCGACGTGTACGCCGGCAACGGCGGATACAAGGCGCTGCGCAAGGCGCTGTTCGAGATGAAGCCCGAGGAGATTATCAACGAGGTCAAGAACTCGAATCTGCGCGGGCGCGGCGGCGCGGCGTTTCCCACCGGCGTGAAGTGGAGCTTCATTCCGAAGGATTCGAAGAAGCCGGTCTATCTATGCTGCAACGCCGACGAGAGCGAGCCCGGCACCTTTGCCAATCGCTACGAGATCGAGTTCGATCCCCATTGCATCATCGAGGGCATCGCGATCGCGTGTCGCGCGGTCGGCGCGCATACCGCATACACTTACCTGCGCGGCGAGTTCACCGTGCAGAAGAGAATTCTCGACGCCGCAATCGCCGAGGCCTACGCCAACAACTACCTGGGCAAGAACATCCTCGGCTCCGGCTTCGACCTCGAAGTCTTCACGCATCGCGGCGCCGGCGCATACATCTGTGGCGAGGAAACCGGCCTGCTCGAATCGCTCGAAGGCAAGCGCGCGTATCCCCGCAACCGTCCGCCGTTTCCCGCCATCCAGGGCGCGTTCGGATGCCCGACGGTTGTCAACAATATCGAGACGCTCTCGAACGTCCCGCACATCATCAATCGCGGCGCCGATTGGTACAAATCGATCGGTCCCGAAAAAAGTCCCGGCCCCAAACTCTTCTGCCTCTCCGGTCACATCAACAAACCGGGATTGTACGAATTGCCGATGGGCTTTCCGCTCAAGGATCTGATCTACGATGTCGGCGGTGGAATCCTCGACGGCAAGGCGCTCAAGGGCGTCATCCCCGGCGGCTCGTCGTTCCCGATCTTCACGGCGGAAGAGGCGGTCAAAGTCAACATGGATTTCGACTCGGTCCGCGCTGCCGGTTCGCTGATGGGAACCGCAGGCGTGATGGTGATGCACGAAGACACCTGCATGGTCGATGCGCTCAAAACGATCGCACATTTCTACCATCACGAATCATGCGGACAATGCACGCCGTGCCGCGAAGGATGCGGCTGGATCGAAAAATTGCTCATCGAGCTGGAAGCGGGGCGCGGCAAGATGGAAGACCTCAAGACCCTGGTTGACGCCGCCACCAACATGGAAGGCAACACGATTTGCGTGCTCGCCGACAGCCTCTCGATGCCGGTGAAGAGCTTCGTGCCCAAGTACCGCGACGAATTCGAGGCGCACATCAAGCTCGGGCGATGCCCGTTCAAGACCTCGTCGGCGCAGCAAGCAGCCTGACCGGAGCCACTGAAAAGAATGCCCAAGCTGACCATTGACGGCAAGGAAGTTGAGGCTGGCGCCGACCTGAATCTGATCCAGGCAGCCGAACTCGCCGGCATCGAGATTCCTCACTATTGTTACCACCCCGGCTTGACGATCGTCGGCAACTGCCGGATGTGCCTGGTCGAAATCGAAAAGGCGCCGAAGCTCCAAATCGCCTGCAACACGCGCGTCGCCGAGGGGATGGTCGTCCATACCAAAAGCGACAAGGCCAAGACCGCGCAGAAGGCGGTGCTCGAATTTCTGCTGATCAACCATCCGATCGATTGTCCGGTCTGCGATCAGGCCGGCGAGTGCAAGCTGCAAGACTACTACATGGATTACGATCAGCAGCCGTCGCGCTTTCCGTTGCCCGAGAAAAATCACAAGGGCAAGGCGATCGACATCGGCTCGGGCGTGATGCTCGATCAGGAGCGATGCATCCTGTGTGCGCGATGCACCCGGTTCTTCGATGAAGTGACGAAGACCTCCGAGCTGGCGATTTTCGAGCGCGGCGACCATAACCGCATCGACATCAATCCCGGCCAGCCGGTCAACAACAAGTACGCCGGCAACGTCGTGGACATCTGCCCGGTCGGCGCGCTCACCGAAAAGGAATTCCGCTTCCGGATGCGCGTCTGGTACCTGCATCGCACCGCGTCGGTATGCGGCGGATGCGAGCGTGGATGCGCGATCGACATCCACCATCATCGCGGACGCATCTACCGCTTCAAGCCGCGCTTCAACCCCGGCGTCAACAGCTATTGGATGTGCGACGAGGGCCGTCACAGTTTCCCTGCGCTGCAGAACGAGACGCGCCTCACGTCGCCGCTCGTGCAGTCCAAGGACCAGCTGGTGAGCGAGCCCTGGGGCGAAGGTATCCGGCGCGCAGCGTCGATCATCGCGGACTACAAACGCACGTACGGCGCCAATTCGATCGCCGCGGTGGTAGATGCGACGTCCACTAACGAAGAAGCGTTCGCGCTCAAGCAATTGATGAAGACCGCGATCGGATCGGATCGAATCGCGACGCTCAGTTGGTCGCCGCCTGGCGCCAGCGGCGATGACGACTTGCTGATCCGCGCGAACAAAAATCCCAACGCGCGCGGACTGGCGGCGCTGGCGATCCCGGCCGACGGACTCGACGGACTCGCAGCGGCAGTCGCGTCGGGCGAACTCAAGATGCTGATCGCGATGCGCGCCGACCTGGTTCGCGCATTCGGCGAAGAGGAGTTCGTCAGGCGCTTCGGCGCGCTCGACTACATGCTGGTGCTATCTGCAGACGCCAACGAGACCTGCCAGATGGCCAACCAAGTCTGGCCGATCGCGGCGTATCCCGAAATCGACGGCAGTTTTACGAACTTCAAGGGCCGTGTGCAGCGAATCAACGCGGCGTTCCCGCCGCCCGGCGCCGCGCTGGCCGGCATCGAGGCAATCGCGAGGCTCGGTCATGCGCTCGACGGCGTCGATCGACCGAGCTCGGCGAACGCGGTGTTCGCATCGATGGCTACCGCGGAGCCCGCCTTCAAGGGCCTCAGCCTCGCGGCCCTGGGCGAGCACGGCGCCGACCTGGCAAGCTGAATTCCTCTTAGCCGCGGCAGTTGGAGCGAAAGCTCGCCGGCGATGAGGCGGCTGCGCTAATCCTTGGACGGCTGGAACACTATCTCGAGACGATCCATGTAGTTGAGCAGCTGGTGTGCGAGCGTCGCCACTGCGCCATCGTCGTGCACCGCGGCGGCATGCTCGAGCGAGCGGCCCACCTCCGTCATCGTTTCGAATCCGTAGCTGCCGCCTTCGCCCTTGATCCGATGCGCGATGCGGCCGATCTTCGCGTAGTCGCGGCGCACAATCGCGTCGAAAATCGTTAAGACATCGGCGCGCTTGTGTGTGAGGAACCCCGGGATCAGGTCGCTCAGATCCGCGTCCACTTCCACTATTACTCGGTCCGGCATGTTTCCTCCTTGAGATTGGCAAGGTCCGCCCGCTCGTCATCCAACCGGTTCCCTTCCATCGCGTCGCGAATGGCATCGAGCAGCGTCGATTTCTTGACCGGCTTGGTCACGTGCGCGTCGCAGCCCGCCGCCTTGGTGCGATGCACCGCTTCTTCCAGCGCGGACGCCGTCAGGGCCACGATGGGAGTGCGGCGGCGATTGTTCACCCGCTCCCAGCGGCGAATCCTGGTGGTCGCTTCGTAGCCGTCAACGATCGGCATCTGGATGTCCATCAGCACCAGATCGAAGTTGCCGGCGATGAATTTGTCGATCGCCTGCCGGCCATCTTCGGCTTCTTCGAGACGGTAGGGCGTTTTCTTCAGATACGCGCGGATCAACGCGCGGTTATCGTGCGAATCGTCGGCCATGAGAATTTGCAGCGGCCGATCGAGTATTGCCGAAGAGGTTGATAGCGGTGCGATTGCCGGCGATGCGAACCTGTCGCCGCGCGGCTCGACGTGCACTCCTTCGCACGCTCGCGCGACCGCTGCGAACAACTCAGCGCGCCGCACCGGTTTGACAATATAGTGGTCAACCCCGATCGCACGCAGGCGCCCCAGCTTGCCGGTCAAGTCGTTGGTGGCGAGCATCATCACGATCTGCGGCCGGCCGGGCGCGCCACTCATCAGGTGTTTTGCGATGTCGAATCCGCCCGGTTCAGGCATCGTGCTGTCGAGCAGTAAGATCTGGAAGCACGACCCCCGCGAACCATCGCTACGAAGTGCGTCCAGCGCCTCCGTTCCCGACGACGCCTGAGTCACATTCGCCCCTTGAGCTGTGAGCAGTTCCGAGAGAATCGACCGGCTGTCGGAGTTGTCATCGACCAGCAGAATTCTTACGTCGCCGAACACCGGTTCCCGCGGCCCCGACGGCGCCGTGTTGGCGGTCGCCGTCCCAAATTGTGCGGTGAATGAAAACGCGCTCCCTATTCCAAGTTTGCTCGCTACCTCAACCTTGCCGTTCATCAGCGCCACCAGTCGCGAGACGATTGCCAGTCCGAGCCCGCTGCCGCTGTATTTGCGCGAGGTCGAAGAGTCGGCCTGGCTGAATGCATGGAACAGCAGCTCGAGCTTGTCGGCTGGAATTCCGATTCCGGTATCGGTCACCGTGAACTTGAGCCCGCCCGCGGTTGTGGAGTCCGGGTCGGGCGCGACCGACACGAGCACCTGTCCGTGCTGCGTGAATTTGATCGCATTGCCGACCAGATTGATCAGGATCTGTCCGAGTCTGAATGGATCGCCAAGCGCGAGTTCGGGGATCTCCGGCGCAAAGCGCACCATCAGCTCGAGGTCTTTTTCATGCGCGCGAATTGCCAGCGTCTCGAGCACCTTCTCGGTCGCGTCTTTGGGATCGAATTCGACCGCCTCGAGGCTGATACGTCCGCTCTCGACCCTGGCGAGGTCAAGGATGCTGTTGATCAGTTCGAGCAGCACGTTGCTGTTGCTGATGACAGTGCTCAAGTATCGTCGCTGCTCGTCGCCGAGCTCGGTTTCCATCAGCAGATCGGCCATCCCGAGGATCGCGTTCATCGGGGTGCGAATCTCGTGCGACATGCTTGACAGGAACTCCGACTTGGCCCGCGACGCGGCCAGCGCTGCCTCGCGCGCGGCGACCAGTTCGCGCTACGTCATCTTGAGGTCGGATATTTCGCGCGAAATAGTCAGGCGGCAGAGCTGTCCCTGCAGCTCCAGATTCGCCGCCGAAATGAGCACCGGATGCTCCGAGCCGTCCTTGCGGCGGATCGCCACCTCAAGGTTCCGGACTTCGCTGGTTTTGGCGAGTTGATAGGCGAAGGCGATCATTTCGTCCGGATGAACAAACTGGTTGAGTTCGGAGAAATGATGGCCGATGGTCTCTTCGCGCGAGTATCCGCTCGATCTGACGAACTCACGGTTGACGTCTATATAGGTCCCGTCGGGCGCGGTGAGCGCCACGGCGTCCAGGTTTGCGTCGAAGAGTTTGCGGAAGGTCCCCTCGCTGGCGGTGAGCGCCTTTACCTGCCGGGACAATTCCTCGCGCGCCGATAACAGCATCGACTCGCTTGCATGCAGCTGCTCGTGATCGCGTTCCAGGGCGGATGCGGTTTTCGCGCGCAGGTCCATCTCGCGCCTGAGTAAACGATGACTCTCGGCCAGCGCCGCCAGCTGGTGGGCCAGATTACGTCGATAGCGGGCGCCATGGACCGTACTCAGTTGGGACAGCAGCGCCGCGCTCACCAGCATTATCCAGGCGACCGCGAGGCGCGAATTCGGATCTGCGGTTTCCATCGAGTACCACAGCAACGCCAGCGCCCCGCTAACATTGAACGCTGCCTGCCAACGCGGGCTCCATGGAATCAATGCGCCTGAGCCCAGGAAAGACAGTAGAATCGACGCGACCAGTACGTCGCCATCGCTATTGATCACGCCAATCCACGCCGTGATCGCCAGAATCGAGGAACAGATTGCCAGCGCGATCGCGCGCCAGCTCCGCATCGCACGCGGAGACAGCGTTGCCATGATCGCAACCAGGCCCAGCGTAATGCTTGCGATGTGAAGCGGCAGAGTTCTCGCGAGAGTCTGCGGATATTCCCCGCCGTCAAGCACGATGTATCCGATCTGAAAGACTATGATCGCCAATGCGCTCGCGCGCAGTATCGACGACACCCACTCGGAATTGTCGCCGGCGTCTGCCACGAGCGTCATCGCTTCGTCGGAACCACTCGCCCGTTCCAGTCCAATGCTGTCAATTATGGGGGAAAATGCGTCACGCCTTGCCGACGCAGCCGTACCGTTGGCTAAGTGGCGCGGGTCAGCCTTCCCCAAGCCGTCGGCGGACGGATCGATCTGATGGTCCACACCTCAATAGCAAGTCCGATGCCCCCGCGCAGCCCGGCAATGAGTTGCTATCGCAGCCTGAGGTTGGCTTCGGTCGCCGAATTTTTACGCAGTCGCGGCGGGTGTCCCAAAATGCGTTGCTCGCGACCGAAATTAGTCAGTCGGCCAGCGCCGTCTCAAAATCCTCGATCAGGTCGTCGCTCGATTCCAGGCCTACCGACAGCCGCACGAGCCCGTCATCAATCCCTGCCCGCGCGCGCTGTGCGGCCGACATTCCCGAATGCGAAGTCGTTGATGGCCGTGTGATCAAACTCTCGACGCCGCCAAGACTCGGCGCACTGATCGGTATCGTCACGCGATCCATCAAGCGCCGGGCCGCATTCACGCCTCCCTCCAGTTCGAAACTGAGTACGCCGCCGAAGCCGTCGAACAGCTCGCACGCGCGGAGGTGATTCGAGTGGCTTTCCAGTCCGGGATAATTCACCCGCGCGACCGCGCGATGCTGCTCGAGCCAGCGCGCAATCTTGAGCGCACTCTCGTTCTGATGGCGGACCCGCACGGCGAGCGTTTTCATCCCGCGATGGAGCAGAAAGCATGCGTGCGGATCGAGGACCCCGCCAAGATGGTTCAGCGTATGCGTGATGCTTTCGACCAGCTCGGCGCGCCCGATCACCGCGCCCGCCACGATGTCGGTACGTCCGTTGAGATACTTGGTGCCGCTATGCAGCGAGAGATCGAAGCCGATTTCCGCGGGCCGAAAATTTATCGGGCTCGCGAACGTGTTGTTGATGATCGAGACCAGCCCGTTCTCCGCCGCGAAATCCGCCGCCGCCTGCAAGTCGCTCACCTGCAGCAACGGATTCGACATCGCCTCCACGTAGATTGCCTTGGTGTTGGGGCGAATCGCCTCGCGCCACGTGGCCGGCTCGTCGCCATCCACGAAATCTACCGCCATCCCGTAGCGCGGGAACTCCTTGACGAGCAGGTCGTGCGTGCCGCCGTACATGCAGTCCTGCGCAATCAGATGTCCCCCGTCCGCCAGCACCGTGAAGAGCGCCGCCGAAATCGCCGCCATCCCGCTGCCCGCGACCAGCGCCGCGTCGGCGTTCTCGAGCGCCGCGAGCTTGGCGTGCAGCACCGCGTGATTCGGCGTGTTGCTGAGCCGGATGTAGCGCAGGTCGTGGTAGCTGGTCTGCCCCGCGTACTCGAACGTCGAGGACTGAAAAATCGGCATCGTGACCGCGCCGCCGATGAGCGGCTCCGGCTCGCCGGCGTGAATCAGCTTTGTGTCGATCCCTTTGATAAGTCGCGCCATGGCTCTGCCCCTCCACTGGCACGACATTTATCACTCGGCGCATCAAGGAAAATAGCTGTCGGCAAGCTTACCGCCGGTGGGCGCCTCGACGGGCAAGGCAGTCCGCGCGAAAAGTGCCGCGGTCGCATCGCTATAGAGCAAATGCCAGCGTCCGTCCTTCCTGACGACTTCGTAGCCCTTGGTGTGCGGGCCGATGAGCACGAAGTCGTGGGGAAACGCGTCGAGCACACCGTCGGCGCCCTCCATCCCGAAGAAAAAGGTTGCGTACTGGCGGATCAGCCTGTCCGGATAGACCAGCTCGCAGCGTCCGTCGATAAAGACCCGGCTGTCATTACCCGAATGCCAGACCAGGTACTCGCCCCATTCGTACTGGTTAAGGATGTTGCCGTGAAGGCCATGGCGTTCCATGAATGCGACCGCACCGGTAGGCACGGGCTTCCAGGTTTTGAGCCGATTGGAGAAAGTTCCGCCCACCAGCGCGACCAAGAGCGCCGAAATCGCCAGCAGCGCCGGCGGCAGTTCGTTACTGACCGCCGGCTGCGGCGGGTTAGCATGTCCAACCTTGATCGCTGGGGGGGATTCCAATGCCAGAGTGGCATGGCGCGCCAGCGGAATCGCGAGCGCGATCACCGCCAGCGCTATGTTACGCGCGGCATAGAAGGCGCCCCCGATGAAGATCGTCGCGACCGCGATTAAGGCCGCGTCCCCGGGGTCGGGAGCCATCGCAACTGCCGCGATAAAACCGCCAAACAGCAACAGCAGGGCAACATCCTGAAGCAGCTCCGGCCTGGATTCCCGCCACAGGTTCAGCAGCGTTCTCGGCAACGGCACCCAGTCATTGACTATCTGCCCAATGAGCGGATCGGAGACCGAATGCGCCACTCCCGTCCACAAGCCCACTGCGAACGGATTGAGAATCGTGGCGCCCGCGCATCCAAGCGTGACCAATCCCAGCCGGCGCGCAGAGGTCTTGCGGTCTGCGTCTCCAAGGCCCTGGATGAACAAAACCGCAACCGCAATGATCATCGCGCCAAGTCCTATCGTGCAGCCGCCGTGAAGATTGGCCCACAGCGCGAACATCGGAATCAGCGGCCACAGCATTGCCCCGCCCCGATAAACCTCGATCGCGACTACCGTCATCACCACGCTCAGCATCATGAAGGTGAAGAGCTGAGGCCGAAATTGCATCTGAGTCGCCAGCGCAACGGCGGTAAGTATCAGGGTCAGCCTTTGGATCCGGCTCGACGCGCGGGTGGCGGAAATCCCGATCGCCAATGCCAGTATCGTGATGCTCGCGCACAGCAGCTTCAGGAGCTTGAGGCCGAATACGCCGAGATGCGCATAACTGACGGCCAGCACCACCTGCGCCAGCCATTCGTGATTGTGCCACGGCATTCCCGCCGCGCTGTAGGAGTAGGTATCGAACCGTGGAATATGGCCGGTGCGAAGGATCGTCTGACCGGTCAGAATGTGCATCCACAGGTCTGGATCGGCGAAGTTGTCAGCCGTCGCGAGTGCGATCGAAAGCACCACCGTCCATCGCGACGCCGAAAGTAGCGAATAGCTCTGGATCTTCAACGACGGCTGCGAGTGAATCATCGTCAGCGCGTTTGCGCAATACCGATGCGTTCGCCGCGCGCTTTCGCCGCCTCCGTCGCGTCGTTAATCTGGTCGTCGGCATATCGCTCTGGGTGAAGTGACTGGTTCCAGTGAAAAAGTGGAAAAGTGAAAAGTGAAAACGTGAAAACGTGAAGGCTCTCGTAATCGGCGGCGGCATAATTGGAAGCTCGGTGGCGTGGCGGCTCGCCTCCGACGGCGTCCAGGTCTCCGTCTTCGAGCGCGGCCGTCTCGGCCTTGAAGCTTCGTGGGCGGCGGCTGGACTCATCAGCCCGCAGGCCGAGGCGCAGGAACCCGGCGTGTTTTTCGATCTCGCTCTGGCCGGCAAGAAATCCTTCGACGCCATCGTCGAACGGCTCACCGCCGAGAGCGGCGTCGATCCCGAGTACGACCGTCACGGCGTGCTCTACGTCGCCTTCGACGACGCGGCGCGCGCGGAGCTGCAATCGCGGGCGCGATGGCAACGCGCGGCCGGTGGCGAGGTCGAGGAATTATCCCCGCGCCAGGCGTTCAAGCTCGCGCCCGTGCTGTCGGAAAAAATCATCTTCGCGCTTCACCTGCCGAACAATCGACGCGTCGAGAATCGCCAACTCACGCTTGCCTATATCAACGCCGCCACCAACGCCGGCGCCGATTTCCGCGAAGGCGCCCGCGTCGATTCGATCGCCATCACCGCCGCGCGCGCCACCGGCCTTCGCCTCGCCGACGGATCGCTCGAGACCGGCGATGTCATCATCAACGCCGCCGGCGCGTGGGCCGGCGAGATTCGCGGCCTCGAAGACGATCGAATCCGCTTCTACCCGGTGCGCGGCCAGATTCTATGCTTCGACGCGCGGCCGGGTCTGGTCGTGCCTTCGCTGTGCTCGGGCGGCGGAATATTGGTGCCCCGGCGGGACGGGCGGCTGCTCGCCGGCTCGGTCTTCGAGGATGCGGGCTTCAACAAGTCCGTCACGCTCGATGGGATGGAACGGATTGCGCGCGCGGTGCGTGCGATGGTTCCCTCGATCGCCTCGATTCCCTTTCGCGAAGCATGGTCTGGACTTCGCCCCGCCACCGACGACTTGCTGCCGGTGCTCGGCCCATCGCCGACGGTCGCCGGCGTGCTCTACGCCGCCGGACATTTCCGCAGCGGCATTCTGCTCTCTGCGCTGACCGGCGAAGTGATCGCCGACCTGGTCAAGGGCCGCCAGCCCGCGATCGATCTGGCGCCCTTTTCGCCCGCCCGCTTTCGCGACGGCGCCGCCCGTCCGGTCAAACTTGCCGACATGATATGAGCGCCCCGATCATGCGCGATATGAGCGCGCAACGGCGTCGATTGCCGGGAAATTGATCATACCTACCGCTCGCTCACAGTGAGGACGCCTGCGTCAATCGCCGCTCGCCAACTCGTGCAGCGCCCGCGCGCATTCCACAGGATGCGTGAGCATCACTTCATGCCCGCTCTTCACGAACTTGAGGGTTGGATTTCTGAGCCGGCTCGAAAAGTAGGGATGCCAGTTGGGTGCGCCCCCGACCGGCATATGGTCGTCTTCGCAAACGACATAGCTGCTCGGGATACCGGTGGCGAAGTAGGGCGCCATCGGCACTGGCGCGAGCAGGGGCGCCAGCGGCTGCGGACCCAGCGCCGCCATCACGTATTCCTTAAGCCCAGGCGCCATGTCGTTGGTAAGCCCGTCGATAGCTTCCTTGCCCAGCATCTCGATTGTAATCGATCGCTCCGGCATCGAATCGATCGCCGCCGCCAGCGGCGTCGTCGCCGCGTCTATGGTCGGCTGCCCGTCGAGCGCCACCATCGCCGTGACCCACACCACGCGCTTGATCCGCGCGGGAATCTTCGCCGCGACGCCGGGGATCGTAAGCCCGCCGAGACTGTGTCCCGCGAGCACCACGTTTTTCAGATCGCGGCGCTCGATAAACTCGGCGACGCTGTTGACGTAGCTGTCGAGCGTCACCTTCGCGCGATCGGCGCGGTTCATGCCATGTCCCGGGAGATCGACCGCGTAGGCTCTGTCGCCCAACCGCTCGAGTTGATTGATCACCGCGGCCCAGCACCATCCGCCATGCCACGCGCCATGCACCAATACGAATGTCTCCGTCATCTTCTCCCTCTTTTCCTGATTCGGGTGCAGGGGCTCGCCTCTGCTGCGATTCGTTCCTCGCTATGAACTTACCGGCGTGACGGCCTGTCCCTCCTTGATCGTCGCCGGCGGTACTACTATCACCATCTCGCCGCCGCTCAGTCCCTGCCTGACCTCGACGCCTTCCTGGAACTCGCGCCCGAGCACGACCGGCGTCAGATGCGCCGTGGCGGCGCGCACGACCCACACCGAACTGGCGCTGCCCTCAGTGACGATCGCCTTCTTCGGCACCAGCACCATCGCCGCCGCTTTCGTTGTCTGCGTCATGATCGATTGGAATGTAACCTTGGCGCTCATTTCCGGCTTGATGATCTTCAAATCGGGCTGAAGGATTCTGACTTCGACTTTCACGGTGCCTTTCTGGCGGTCGGCCTCCGGATAAATCTTCACTACCTGCGCCGGAAACGGATTGTCGGGGTACGCGTCCGGGATCACCGTCGCCGGCGTTCCCATCTTCACCTTCGCGATATCGCTTTCGTTGATATCGACTTCGCAGCGCAGATCGCTCAAGTCCGCCAGCTGCGCGATATCGGTGGCGCCGCCGCCGGCCTGGATTGCGCCGCCGTAGTTAATTGTGTCGCCGAGTTCGCGATACTTTTGCAGCACCACGCCGTTGATTGGCGCCGTGATCACGGTCTGGCTCACGTTGAACTTTGCGAAATCGATCGCGCCGTCCGCCTTCTTGAGCTCCGCCTCCGCCACCGAGAGCTGATTCTCCGCGTCCTCGAGCGAGTCCTTCGATTGCACGTTTTGCTTGTAGAGTTCCCGCAGGCGCTGCGCGCGCGCCTTCTTCAGCACGACGTTGGCCGCCGCCAGGTCGCGATCCGCGTAGGCCTGCTTCAGTTGCGCCTGGTAGTCGCGATCGTCGATCCGCGCCAGCAGGTCGCCGACCTTGACGTGCTGCCCTTCCTCGATCGGCTCGGCGACTATCTGGCCGAGAATCTTGGTGCCAATCACGATATATTTGTGCTTCGTGATGATATACCCGCTGCCGGTCAGCACGGTGCCGGCCTGTCCCGCCTGTTTCACCGTGACGATGGCGGTTTGCACTTCGGGTGGACGGCCGATCGTCCGCTGATAGACGAAAAATCCCGCCGCGCCGGCCACCGCGAGAATCGCGAGCACGATCGCGGCTGGGATGATTCTGCTCGGCTTCTTCGGCTCGGCCGCGCGCGCAATCCGCAGCGACTCGAGCTCGCGGATATTGGGCCCCCGGGGTGATTCGGTGGACAAGGTCAGACGCTCCTGAGCGCATCGACGATCGACATTTTCATCGCCTGTCGCGCCGGCAGCCAGCCCCCGACCACGCCCATCACGGCGGCGAAGATCAGCGCCTCGATCACTATTGCAAAAGTGACGTGGAAGCTGAACGCCAGCGTCGAGAACGTGACAAAGTTGCCAAACGTCGAAGTCAGGCCGTTTATCGGCATCGCCAGCACGATTCCAATCGCGCCCGCCGTCACCGCCAGCACCAGAGACTCGAGCAGGAACGACGCCATCACTGCGATCGGCGCGAAGCCGAGCGCGCGCAGCGTGCCGATTTCGGTGGTCCGCGACGAGACCGCCGCGTACATCGTGTTCATCGCGCCAAAGATTGCGCCGACCGCCATGATTACCGCGACGATCATCCCGAGCACTCGCATCTGATTGGCGACCACCGCCTGATCCTTATAGTAGTCCGCCTCGGTCTCGGCCTGCAGATTGATTCGCGGATCGTCTGCCAGGCGCCGAATCAGCGCGTCGGTGTCCGCGCCGGGCGCGAGCTTCAGGCGCACGTCGGCGTAATACGCGCCGCGCTGCGCGTCGTCCTGCACATTATGGATATCGCCCCACACCTCCGACTCGAACGAGCCGCCGTCGGCCGCCATTATCCCGACCACCTTCCAGTTGCCGCGCCCGAAGCGAAGGGTAGAGCCGAGCGTCGTGTTCTCGTAATGCCCCATCAGGCCCTTGCCGACGATCACTTCGTTGACCGACGGATTGAACATCCGGCCTTCGACGATCTTCACCTTGGGATGGACCTTGAGCGCGATCGGCAGAACTCCACGCACCACGATATTGTCGCGCCCGCCGCCGGTGCGTTCCATCAGCGCCTGCACCGGCAGTTCCGGCGACGCGTCAACCGCGCCGTCGGGCTCGCGCCGAATCTGCGGCAGGAACTTCATCGCGTCGAACTGATCGAGCTGGATAGCGGAATAGGTCTCGGTGGTCGCGCCTTTGCGCAGCACGATTACGTTGTCCGGGTCGCCGGTGTCGGAAATTGCCGAGTTGAGTCCCGCCACCAGCGCCATCACGATCACGAACACCGCCACCACCAGCGCAATTCCACCGCCCGTCATCGCAGTCGAGACGCGCCGCACCAGGAGAGAACGCACGTTGTACTTAAGCGGTATGGCCATCTCAGGCGACCGTCCTTAGCGCATCGACGATATTGCGCCGCGCCGCCGAGCTGGCAGGCACCATCGCGCTGAACAGCCCGATCAATACGGCCACGACCAGAGTCTCGGCGAGAATCGCCGGCTGCATGCGGATCGTGCCGAGCGGGCCCGCGCCGCCGCCGACCGAAAATACTTTCAGCACGATATACGCCGAGCCGCATCCGATAATCCCGCCGGCCAGGCCTATCAGGATCGACTCCGCCAGCAGCATAGACAGGATCGTGCGCGCGGGAAATCCGATCGAGCGCATCACTGCAATCTCGCTGCGCCGCTCGCGAATCGACATCGCCGCCGTGTTGGCCGCCACCAGCCCTATCATCAGCACCACGATAAATCCCAGCAACTCCGCCATCCTGAAAAACGTGCGGTACTGGTCCATGAAGCTGCCGGTAAACGCCGCCTCCGACTCCGACAATGTCTCGGCCGACGAGTTGGCGAAGCCTTCATCGATCGCCGCGATCACCTGCGGCACATTCTCCGTCTTATCCACCTTGACCCACATCAGATCTACGAAACCGGGCCGCCCCGCCGCCTCTTCCAGGTAGTCGCGCCGAAAAAGCAAAAAATTGGGCGGCGCCTTGCCGCTGAAGGTGCCCACGATAGTCAGCGTCACGTTGAAGGGGTAGAGCGTCCCGCGCAGCTGGATCTGCTGCCCGAGCTGCAGATGGAAGCGCTTCATCGTCTCGCCACCGACCAGGCACGCGGTGCGGATTTTCTTGAACTGCTCGAACTGCTCCTTGCTGATTCCATAGTCGGGCCACATCAGTTCGACCTGCTCGGGATCGATCGCCAGGTTTGGAAACTGATCCCACACTTCATGGTACACGCCGACGAACCAGCTCTCCGCCAGCACCACCTCGACGTGCGGTAGCGTCTCGATGCGCTGCTTGTAGGCGATTGGAATTGCGTAGGCCAGGCCGGCCTTGTTATGCGTCGCGATCCGGGTGGATGCCGCCGTGTCGCTGAGGATCTGCTGGACCACGGTGGGGACGCTGACCAGCGCCGAGAATATAAACAGCGAGACCGCGATCGACAGCACGGTCAGAATAGTGCGGCGCTTGCTGCGCAGCAGATTTTTTAACACCAGCGCCGTGTACTTCACGCTAACTCACGCCTCTAGGCAGGCGCGGCGGCTTCCGCCGACGCGCCGCGCTTGCCCGGCTCGACGCCGGCGAGCACGCCCTTGTCGAGCCGATAGACGGTATCGACGTAGCGCTCCGCGCGCGGGTCGTGCGTGACCATCACGATCGTTTTCTGGAACTGGCGATTCATATCGACCAGCAAGCCCAGGATTTCCTCGGCCGACTTCGCGTCGAGGTCGCCGGTCGGCTCGTCGGCGACGATGATCGTGGGATCGGTGACGATCGCGCGCGCAATCGCGACGCGCTGCTCCTGCCCGCCGGACAACTGGCGCGGATAATGGTCCATCCGGTCCGCCAGTCCCACCACCCTAAGCGCCGTCTCGACATGCTCGCGCCGCTCGGCCTTGCTGAGATGGGTCAGCAGGAGAGGCAACTCGACGTTCTCGAAGGCAGTCAGCACCGGAATCAGGTTGTAAAACTGGAACACCAGCCCGATATGGCGCGCGCGCCAGCCCGCCAGCTCGCGCTCCTTCATGCCGGTGATTTCCTCGGCGCCGACCGCCACTCGTCCGGCAGTCGCGTGATCGATTCCCGCGATCAGGTTGAGCATCGTGGTCTTGCCCGAGCCCGACGGCCCCATGATCGCCACGAAGCGTCCGGCCGGGATCTGCACCGTCACGTCGTCGAGCGCGCGGACCTCGAACTCGTCGCGCTTGTAGATTCGGGTCACGTGTTCGAAGTCAATTGCGTACTTTTCTTCCATTTCGTCCTGCCTTTTGAAGCCGATGCCGCTTCACTTTGCGCCCGCGGCGGTGCCGACAGCGGCGGTGCGGGATGGTTTGAGCGGCGATCTCGCGCGCCGTTTCATTTGTATTTCACGTTTCAGTTGCGTGCAAAGCCTTGCCAGCACGCGAGCCTTGGCGTCAGTGATCGCGCGCCCGGGTTCGACCCATGGATAGGCATCAAGCCTGATCGTAGGTCGGGGCGTACTCGTTGGCAATGCAGCGATCAGCTTGCAAGCGGTCTGGAACTGGACCTTGACCGGCTAGTAAAGGAATAATGAGAGGAGCGCGTTGAATTCACAATGAAAATTTCCCGCATCATAGCAATCGGCCTCGCAGTTCTATTCATTCTGGCGATCGCGCGGCTGGCACGGCTGGAAAATGGCGGCCCGTCGCACACATTCATCATGCTGCCGGGGCAGGAACCGGCCACGCTGTACATCCCCGGACCGCAGCGCCCATTCTTCATGCAACTCCCCAAACCCGTGGGCGAGCGACCACCGGCGGTGGTGCTGATTCACGGCTTCATGGCGGATCGCAAGCTGATGAGCGTACTGGCGCGACGGCTCACGGACAACGGTTACGCGGTGCTGGCGATCGACGTTAACGGGCACGGCGAGAATCCCAATCCTTTCGGTGGCGGTGTAGGCGAGGCCGGCAGCCTGCGCGAGGACGTGAAGCAGGCGGTCGATTATCTTCGCAGCAGCCCGTTTGTCGATGGATCGCGAATCGTCGTGATGGGGCATTCGATGGGCGCGGGCGCGGCGCTCGACTACGCCACGCACGATCCCAATCTCAAAGGCGCGGTGATGATCTCGGGCGGCTGGCAGCTCGGTCCGCAACGTCCGAAGAACGCGCTGTTCATTTTTGCCGAGCGCGATCCGGTCGATGCAATTCAGGATCCGTCAGCCGCGCTGGCGTCGCGTCTGGCGGACGTGGCGCAAATCGAGCTGGGCAAGACCTACGGCGGGTTTGCGCAGGGCAGCGCGGTCGAAGCGATCCGAGTGCCGGGGGTCGATCACATAACGATCGTCTATTCCGCGCCGGCCGCCACCACGATCGTGAGATGGCTCGATAGCACGTTTGGAACTGCAAGAACCGGCGCGATTGAAGTTGCAGATGCGCGGCTGGGGGCAACCGGATTGGCGCTGTTGCTCTTTGTGATTATCCTGGCGCCGTTGGGCAGAGTATCCGGTTCGATGGTGGCGAATTGGGCGGGCGAGCGGCCCGGACCGAGCGGATGGATCGGACTGCTGATCCTGGGCGGCGCGCTGATTGCAGCGATGCCGCTGGCGGGGGCCGACCCGGCGGCGTTTGTGCCGGTGGTGGTCGGCGACATCCAGCTCTCATGGTTCGCGGTCGCAGGGTTGATCATAGTGGGCGTGCTCGCGCTGTCGCACCGGCTTGACTGGTACCGCATCCGCGAGGGCGCCGGCGCCGCAATATTCGCCGCGGCAGGGGCTTTCGCGGTGGCCTACGTGTGCCAGGTGGCGATGTCGGTGGCGTTCCATCACCAGTCGATGTCGCTCGAGCGGCTGATGGTCATGGCGATGGCGAGCGTGCTCCTGTTTCCGTTCTGGATGGGCTTCGAGTTGCTGGTGCGACGCGGAGGAGCGGTGATTTCGACGGTTTGGGCTGTGCTCGGCCGCGTCCTGACCGTGGTTTTGATGGCGGCCGGTGTGAGCCTGGGAGTGCTGCCGTTCTTCCTGATGCTGATCCTGCCGATCATCGTGCTGAATTTCGTGATGATCGAAATATTCTCGGCGTCGGCCTACAGCGCGTCGCGCAATCTGACCCTGATCGCGATTTTCGAAACGCTATGGTTCGCGTGGCTGATCGCGGCGTCGAGCCCGATAACCTTTATGTTCTGATTTGCGGAACCCACCGTGGGTTCCGCACCTCCTTGGGCAGGGGCTGCGGCCCCTGCACCCGCAGTGAGAAGACGCGAAAATCTGCGCAGCGCATCTTTTCGCGACTACGCCACGGCAGAGGTAACCCGTGCACCCAGTGTTAAGGCCGCGCTCCGTTGTCGCGCGCGGCCACTGCCGCGGGCGCGCGAATGGGGCGCGGGCGTGATAGGCTTGGCCGAGTAGAATGGCTTGTCTCGCGGGCTGCGCGAGCGCGGCTGTGGCGTGAGTGGGGCGGTCTGCAACCTTCAATTCGTCGTGCGCGACGAAAGGAAAAACAATCATGCTTGAGACAGGAAAACCGTTCGTGAATTTCGCCCTCAAGAACCAGGACGGCAAGCAGATGAGGCTGGGCGATTTCGCCGGCAAATGGCTGGTGGTGTACGTTTATCCCAAGGACGACACTCCCGGATGCACGATCCAGGGGAAGTCGTTCACGGCGAGCAAGGCCGACTTCGACGCGGCTGGAATCAAGGTGGTCGGCGTCAGTGCGGACGACGTCGCCTCGCACAAGAACTTCTGCAACAAGTTCGCCTTCACGGTCGATCTGCTGGCGGATCCCAAGGCGGAGCTGCTCAAGGCCACAGGCATCGGGCAGACGGAATTTAACGGAGGCAAGTACTGGAACCGGACCAGCTTCGTGATCGATCCCAAGGGCATCTTGCGCAGGGTTTACGAAAAAGTGAATCCGCAGGGCCACGAGAAGGTGCTGCTCGAGGACATCAAGGCGATGCAGAAGGGTTAGTCAGAAGCGCGCGCGTTCGGAGCTCGATTCAACCTTCGAGTTTTTCGATTTCTGCCGGACTCAGTGCGTCCAGGATTCCTTTGGGTTAGAGCAGGCCTTGCCAGCTCTTCGACTTTTGTCTGTAAAACTGACACTTGTTCTTCTGTCTTGTTTAAACCCCTACGGTCCGCTGCGAGCTGATTCAAAGCTTCCGCTGTCTTCGCGGTGCTTTCGGAAATCTTCGTCAGGGCCTCCGATTCAGCTTGGATAGCTCTAGAAATGTCTTGCGCCTCTGTTTTGGAGTGTGACGTGAAGGCCAACGGCACGGCTCCGATGACGAGGAAGAATACGGCGAGCGTCAGAAACACTTGAGCCGCGCGAACGAAGTCAGCGATGTGATCATTCACAGCGGCATTAGTTGACGCGCAAAATAGCAACCCGCGTCCGAAATAGTCCGGAGTGTATTCCTTGACAGCTTTCGTATTAGGATCGATCACCGAATGGATGTGTAGGGTTGATTGTGCGCGTATCCCTGTCGCTCGAACTGATGCGATGAACGCGACCAAGAGAGAGAGGAAGGAGAGCGAATATATCACCAGAACGACTTTTTGTTCGCTCGCGACGAATCTGCTCGAAGATGTTAGATAAACTACTGCCGAAACGATGAGGGGCGTCAGTAGTGCCGCCACGGATAGCGCTGCGATTGACTTTTCTTCGATCTTTTCACGTCTGTGTTCTTCGCCGTCATAGATGAGTCGGCACAAATCGACTTGATCTCTCTGGATACAACCGCTTGGCGCTTCTAGCGTTATCGTATCCAGTTTTGGAAGTGCAGGATCATAGGAGGTAATTGTGTGAGAGAATAGGTACAAAATCGTCCTTCCGAGATTACAGAGCGTTTCCACGGATAGTCTGCGTGGAATCGGGCGGTTAGCAAAGTAGCTAAACGGCTCTGATCCTAACGCAGGATTCTGTGCCGGCGCGGCATTAGCCGCAGGCCTCCCTCTTGCAGCTTCTTCGGCCGGAGGATTCGAGCTCTGATCAGTCATCGAAAAACAATTTAACGAATGCATCTCGCATAGGAAGTCCGAGCGTCCGTTCGAGCCAAGCCCACTCGCCAGTTGGATTGACCTCGAGAAAAAACATTTCCCCCTCCGGAGTCCGCACGAAATCGAACGCGCCATAGGGGAGGCGTAGGCGTTCAAGCAGCACTCGGCAGCCCTGCTCGACAGCGGCCGGCAGTTCAGTGGGACGGTATTCGATCCGTTGTCCTGGCCGTCGCCAATCCAACGGTGCTGAGTCCAGCGAAAAGATCTCCACGGGGAAGACCTCCTTGCCGATGAACGTCGCACGAATATCCGTTCCCTTTGTGATCTTTTTCTGCAGAAGCGTCGGGCATGCTATCAACTGGGAATCGTCATCGAGATCGTGCGGATTTATCTCGTGTGTAAATACGGAATATCTCTCGGACCCTTGCCGGACCAGTCCGTGATAGATGGGCTTACAGACTATCGCACCGTCGTGGCGGGCCGCGAAATCGCGTAGCATATTCGGGTTGTTCGAAATCAAGGTTGGCGGGATGCCGAGCCCTACCTCGCGAGCCAGCCTAAGTTGAAATACCTTTCTTTCGCCGATCGCGGTTGCGTCGATGGGATTCACCCAGAGTATTGATGGATCAAGCATTAGCCCTTCAGCTAAGTGACGAATCTCACCCACTACAAAGTGACGTTGGTTTGGCACAATCGCCTGAGCGGCAGACGGCCATATCATACGTCGATACCAGATGCTGCGAACGGAATTCAGATCTAAGCACTTTCCCGCAACCTTATAGCGGCGAGTCAGACCTTTCTGGTCAGCAGAGAACAAATATTCCGCCTCCCCGAAATCTTCGGCATTGAGGCGGAAGTAAGGCATCCCCTTTTCCAAGAGGCGAACAATCAAGAAGTCAGCCGTGAGGTCGTCGCGATTGGTAACTATGAGCAGCAATGCGGAGTACACACTGGTCTGTTCAGAAGCGAGACTATCGACAAAGCCTGTCGGACTCCTTTCACAACTACCATTCGGGAATGTGGGTTTCCTCCGCAGCCCGATCAGTGCCTTCCCCGGCGCTGTTTGTAATTGACGTTTCACCGAAAGGAGAAAAAACGAGGCCCTCCGTCTTTGCGCTCTCTTCCCGCTTCCTTGCCAGCATGGTCTCTCCGAGTGTTGATGTTGGCAAGGAGTCCGAAGGCGATTCTGCCTGGTCGGTGCCTTCTCTGGTCTTCGTCATACTCGTTTCGCCAAATTCAGAAGCAGACACTTCGCTCTTGTCGGCCCCTTCGCGAGTTTGTGTCAATAGAGTCTCACCGAAATCGGATTGCGTTGGATCCTTTGCGTCCTCGGCCAAATGGCTGGCGACGAGCGGTTCACCAGACCGAACGTCTACCCACAACTGGCGGTTCGAGTCGTAGACCTGCCAGCCGTTGGGAGCGGATTCCCGAGGAAGCAGCGTCATATTTCTTAAGACAAATGCCCCAATGTGTCGGGTGGATGCCATTTTGGAAATCCCCTCTGCTGTAGAGAAAGCTGTTTTGGGTGTCGATCATTACCGACAGTCTAGTTTACAATAGGTCTCCTCCCTGTGGACTGCAATGGGTGGGGATGATTCGCCGTGGGCCTCATGAATTCCTAGCTCTTGTCCAACCCTCGCGGGCATAGTGCGGAGGCGCTTGGATCCCGGTCTCAGCGATTTAAATTCTGATGCGATTCGCTCCTTCTGGGCGGCTACGGTATCTCAGAATCCGGCCCGGCGCGGACCGGCGGCGCCCGTGGGTCGTCGTGCTGGGGGCGTAGTTCAGCGCTCTCTCAAATGCAGCGGCGGTGATCGCCAAGCGGCGCATATTTCCGTCGCGAATCTGATTTGATAAGTTAAACACCATGGATTTTCACGGTCGGCCGGGGTGACGAGTGGCCGATGGCTTGAATTTTGGGCGAAATTTATCGTCCGATAGTGTAGTATGGTCCGGCACTTATCCTGCCTCATGACGCAAGACTTTCACTACATTCCAGGAGGAATGCATGGTTAAGAAGATCGCCGCCGTGGTCGGCGGCGTTTTTATCGGTCTGGTAATAGCCTTTGCGCGCGTCGGCGCGTTCCCTTTCTGGGGTTCCGACTCGAATGCTTCCAAGGCGCCACCTGCGCAGCAAGCACAGGCAGCGCCGGCGGAGCCCCTGCCGGCGCCTCCGGTGCCCGGGGTACATGTGGCGCCGCCAGCACAGCCGGCGCAGCCCAATACGCCTGAGCCGAACGAAAAGGCCGGAGTAATTACCTCGTTCGCGCCGCTGGTCAAGCGAATGATACCGGCGGTGGTGAGCGTCAACGTCGTTCAGGATGTGAAGATTTCGGGAATGCCGTTTGGCATCACGCCGGGCGGACCCGGCGACGACAATGGCGGCGATAACGACAACGGCGGCGGCGGCGGTGGAGGAGGCGGTGGCGAAACGGCGCCTGGCGATCCGTTTGACCAACTGCGCCGCTACTTCGGCCAGGGCGGTCAACGCGAATACAAGCAGCACGGGCTGGGATCGGGCGTGATCGTGTCGGCCGACGGCTACATCCTGACCAACAATCACGTGGTCGGCAACGCCGAAGAAATCCACGTTACGCTGGAGGACAAGCGCGAGTTTACGGCGAAGGTAATCGGCAAGGACGCGAAGACCGATCTCGGACTGATCAAGATCGATACGAAGGACGCATTGCCGGTCGCGACGCTGGGGGACTCCAATTCCACTGACGTGGGCGACTGGGTAATCGCGATCGGCAACCCGTTCAACGTCGGCATGACAGTGACGGCGGGAATCGTCAGCGCCAAGGGACGATTGCTGGGCGGCGACTACGACGATTTCATTCAAACCGACGCGTCGATTAATCCCGGCAACTCAGGCGGCCCGTTAATCAATGCGCGCGGCGAGGTAATCGGAATCAACACCGCAATCTACAGCCGCACCGGCGCCAGCAACGGTATCGGCTTCGCCATCCCAATCGACATGGCGCGCAACGTGATGGATCAGTTGAAGGCGCACGGGCGCGTGGTCCGCGGATGGCTGGGCGTCGAAATACAGGAAGTGACGGCGGATCTCGCGCAATCGTTCGGATTGCCGAAGCCCGAGGGCGCGCTAGTTGCCAGCGCGGACAAGGATGGGCCTGCGGGCAAGGCTGGAATCGAACGCGGCGATATCGTGCTCAGCTTCAACGGCCATCCGGTCAACGATGAGCATGAGCTGCCCACGCTGGTCGCGCAGACACCCATCAATCAGAAGGTGCCGGTCGAGGTGGTGCGCAACGGCAAGCACGTCAACCTCGAGGTCACGATTGGCGAGCGCAAGGAACCGCAGGTGGCGTCGGCCAAGTCCGAGGAGCCGGGCGGCAACTGGGGGATGCAAGTCGGGGACATCACGCCCGAGCTCGCGCAGCGGTTCCATCTCGAGAGCACCAAGGGAGTGGTGATTCAGAAGGTGGCGCCGGACAGCCCTTCGGCGGAGGCAGGTCTTCAGCCGGGCGACGTCGTGATGGAAGTGAATCACGACAAGATCGCCGCGCTTGCCGATTTCGTCGCCAAGGCAAAGGAAGCGCAGAGCAATAAGAAACCCGCGCTGCTGCTGGTTCAACGCGGCGGCGCGACGCTGTACACGGTGATCAAGCCGGCCGGCGCGGCGCAGGGCTGATCGAAAAGTAAGTCACATGCAGTCAAAGCGCGGCGCATCGAGCATCTCGATGCGCCGCGCGGTTTTTGGCAGACCGCGGCTGAGCCTCGGTGCGCTTTCGCGCGCGGCATCTCGACGAAGTAGCCACTCGACGCCTGATGGCTCGATGGGCTCGTGCGGTTCTATTAGATGAGCCTGTGCGATAGCATTTCTGCCGGCGCTCGCAGTGGAGGAGAATCAGGTGGCGGATCGATTACCAGTGGCGCCCGCGCGAAAGCGCGCAGGTGCGAGACGGCCGGCGAGAAAAAAGACGATGCGGCGGCCGGGAAGCCTCGTGCTGGCCGCGCTTGCGGCGCTGATTTTGGGATTTTTGGCGAAACGAATGATGATCCCGTCGGCCGTCCATTACATCGCATATCGATCAGCTGATCAGCCGCAACCGATGAGAGAAGCAAATCCGCCTGCCGCGGCGCACGGGAATGGCAACGCCGGTGACTCGGCGGCGGCGAACGCGAAATCAAATGCGGACGCGCTCACCAGCTCGGAACAACTGACGCCCAGCGATCGCAGAGAGCTGAACGCGATTATCAAACGCAAGGCCAGGTGACGAACAATTCGATGGCGGCCTCGATGCAAATAGCGGACGACATGGGCTTTCGCGTCGAGCTCGAGCGGCCGCCGTCGCGAATCGTATCGTTGGTGCCGAGCTGGACGGAGACATTGTTCGCGCTGGGGTTCAATTCCGAAGTCGTGGGCGTCACGAAATTCTGCGTCGAGCCGGCCGCGGCGGTTGCGTCGATTCTAAAAGTCGGCGGGACCAAGAATCCCGACATCGGCGCGATCATGAAGCTGGAGCCCGAGCTGGTGATCGCCAACGCCGAGGAGAATCGGCGCGAAGATGTGGAGCGGTTGCGCGCGGCGGGAATCCCGGTGTTCACGACTTATCCGCGCACGGTGCCGGGTGCGGTCGAATCGATCATGCGGATGGGCCGGGCGCTGGGCCGCGAGGCGGCGGCAGCCGCGCTGGCCAAGGAGATCACGCTCAGCGTGAGCGGAATCGAGGCGGCGCTCGGAGTATGGAGCAAACTTCGGCTGCGTGTTTTCTGTCCGATATGGAAGAAACCGTGGATGTCATTCAACGCCGACACCTATGCGCATGACGTGCTGCGGATGCTCGGCTACAACAACATCTTTGCGTCGGCGGGCGAGCGGTATCCCATGACGACGCTCGAGGAGGCGGTCGAACGCCGCCCCGATATCGTGATACTTCCCGACGAGCCGTATGAATTCGATGAATCCGACGTGGCCGAGTTGAAGACTCTGCTCCCGCCCGCGCTCAGCCGCCGCCTGCTGACAGTCAGCGGCCGCGACCTGCATTGGTACGGCGTTCACATGGTGCGCGGGCTCAAGTCGCTGGCGGAGAGAATGGCGCGCGTGCGCGCCGCGGTTCTATAATCAGGCCGTGCGCAACGACGCTGTGCGTTCACCAAAACGACGCTGTGCGGTCATCAAAACGACGCTGTGCGTCCATCAAAATGACGCCGCGCGTCCATCAAAATGAAAGGGAGATTGGCATGATCGCGAAAATCAGCCTGACAGCCGCGTTTTTTCTAATAGTGGCGCCGCCGATGGCGTGCGCTTCGAATCGCGACGCCACGAATCCGGCGCCGATGACCAGCCAAGCGCATGAATCGCCGCTGGGCCTGGTCGTCGCTCAGGACGATCAACCGAACGTCGCCACTTCCGATAACGATAACGATAACGATAACGGTAACGACAGCGATTCGAACGATAGCGCCGACAACAATCAGAACGCCGGCGGCGATCAGAACGCCGGCGGCGATCAGGCGGACCAGCAAAATGGCGCCGGCGACAATCAGCCGACTGCGTCGGAGGCCCCTGACGCACCCGACGACCCGGGCGATGCTCAGCAGGCACCGCAGATGAATGGATTTCCGCAGCCGGTCAACCCGTCTCAATAGCGCGGCGTCACGATGACTGCACCACTGGACGGAATCAAAGTACTCGACCTGACCAAGCTCGCGCCGGGGCCGTTGTGCACGATGATGCTGGGGGACCTTGGCGCTGAAGTGATCAAGATCGAGGAGCCGGGACCTCCCACCGGAAGACGCGCGCAGCAAGCGGGGGCCGCCGGCACGCAGGGACCGGTCAACAGCTTCGCCAGCTCGCCGTACAACGCTCTGGGCCGCAACAAGAAGTCGATCGGGATCAATCTCAAGAGCGGCGCGGGCAAGGAAATTTACTTTCGGCTCGCCCAGCGCGCCGACGTGATCGTCGAGGAATACCGGCCGGGCGTCGCCAAGCGGCTCGGGATCGATTACGAGCAACTCTCGTCGCGCAACCCGCGGCTGATCTATTGCGCCATCACCGGCTTCGGACAGACCGGGCCGTATCGCGATCTGGTCGGCCACGATATCAACTACATCGCGACCGCCGGCGTGCTGTCGCTGTTCGGACGGCCCGGGCAGCCGCCGACAATTCCGCACAACCTGGTTGCGGACTACGCCGGTGGCGGGATGCATGGCGCGATCGGAGTGCTCGCGGCCCTGGTTGCGCGCAATCAAACCGGACGGGGACAGTATGTTGATATCTCGATGATGGACGGCAGCCTCGCGCTGCTGGCGCAATCGTTCTCGTCATTTTTCGCGGGCGGGAAAGTGCCGCAGCGCGGCGAGACGATATTTGACGGCGGGATTCCCAACTACAACGTCTATCTGACGAAGGACGAGAAATACATTACGATCGCGGCGATCGAGCCGTGGTTCTTCGCCAACCTGTGCCGCGCGCTCGGCAGGGAAGATTTTATTCCGCATGAATATGATTCCAGCAAACGAGCGGAAATAGCACGCGTGTTCACTGAAAAATTCAAAACCAAAACGCGCGATGAATGGTTCGCGATTCTAAGCAAGAGCGACATCTGCGCCGGCAGGATGCTCACGCTCGACGAAGTGCCGAGTGACCCGCAGGTGCTCGCGCGCGAGATGATCGTCGAGGTCGAGGGCCCCGGCGGCCAGAAGATCAAGCAGGTGGGCGTGTCGGTGAAGTTCTCGGATACGCCGGGATCGATAAGGTCGCTCGCGCCGCAACTCGGGCAGCATACCGACGAAATCCTGGGCGCGCTTGGTTACGGCAAGGACGAGATCGACCGCTGGCGCGAGGCGGGCGCTATCAAGTAGGGCGTCGTCCGGCGGCGGCGCGAGGTTCGCCGCGTTGCCCGCGGCCTCGAATCACGGTTAAGATTCCGCTATGCCACAGCCAGCCCCGATGTTCATGCGCGGCACGCACGATCCACTTCGTATCGAGCGCGCCGAAGGTCCATGGCTCTACGCCTCCGACGGCCGCAAGATCCTGGACGCGGGCGGTGGCGCCGTGGTGGTGAACATCGGACAAGGGCGGCGCGAAATCGCGGAGGTCGCCGCGCGCACGATCGCCAACCTTGATTACATCGTGCCGGTCTGGACGTCGCCCCAGCGCGAGAGGCTGGTCGAGCGGCTCTCGCGGTGGACTCCGGCGGGGCTGACGCGGTTCTTTTTCACCAGTGGTGGATCGGAGTCGGTCGAAGCGGCGCTGAAGTTCGCGATTCTCTACCACAACGCTCGCGGCCAACGATCGAAGAACAAGATCATCGGGCGGCGTTTCTCTTATCACGGCAACACTATCGCAACGTTGTCGGTAGGCGGGAGCGGGCGGCGTGCGGACTACGAAGACATTTTATTGGACTGGCCGAAGATCGATCCGAGCTACTGCTACCGATGCCCGTGGGGCAAAACCTATCCATCATGCGAGATCGACTGCGCGACGGCGCTTGAAAAAGAGATCGTGAAGAACGGCGCCGACTCGATCGCCGCGTTTATCGCCGAGCCAATGATGGGCTCGAGCGGCGGCGTGGTCCCGCCGGTCAAGGAATACTGGCCGAAAATTCGCGAGATCTGCACGCGTCACAACGTGCTGCTGATAGCCGATGAAGTGATGACGGGCTTCGGCCGCACCGGACGGCGCTTCGGCGTCGATCATTGGGACGTGGTGCCGGACATCATGGTCGGCGGCAAGGGACTCACCGGTGGATACATGCCGATGGGAATGATCGCGGTCAAGGAACCGTTGGTCGAGGAACTCGAGCGCGCCAAGGCCGACTTCATGTTCTACACCTACAGCTCGCATCCGGTGGCGTGCGCGGTCGCCGACGAGGTGCTGGCGATCATGGAGCGCGAGCGGCTGGTGGAGCGCTCGGCAGAAGTCGGCGCGAGGCTCGGTTCCAGCTTGAAGGAAGAACTGTCGGGGCATCCAATGGTTGGCGACATCCGCGGCGCCGGGATGTTCTGGGGGATCGAACTGGTGCAGGACAAGGCGACTCGCATGCCTTTTGCGCCTGAAAAAAAAGTGACCAATCGCGTGCTCGGCGCGTCGGTTCGAAGAGGGATGTTCTTTTATCCGGCGACCGGGATGGCGGGGAAGGCGGGCGGCGACGCGATGATGATCACGCCGCCGTTCATCATCGGTGACGCCGAAATCGAGTTCATCATTCGCACGGCGCGCGCGGCGCTCGACGAGATCCGGCCTAACCTGTAGCGTTTGACGCAACACGTCCAAGATTCGTGGAGAGACCGGCACATGGCCGATAGCATCATCGGGCCGACTTCGCATTACTTCTATTCGCAACGCCTGAAACTGCACTACGTCGATTGGGGCAATCCCGACAAGCCGCTGCTGGTGTTGGTGCATGGCGGCCGCGACCATTGCCGCAACTGGGATTGGGTCGCGCTCGATCTGCGCCAGCACTACCACATTATCGCGCCCGACCTTCGCGGCCACGGCGACTCCGACTGGGCCGTGGGCAGCGGCTATTCGATGATCGACTACGTGCTCGATCTCTCACAGCTGATGAGCGCGGTGGCCGGCGAGGCCGCGACGCTTATCGGCCACTCGCTCGGCGGCGGAATCGTTTTGCAATACACCGGCACGCATCCCGTCGCGGTCAAGCGCGTGGTTTCGATCGAGGGGATGGGTCCGCCGCCCGGAATGATCAAGGACTCGCCGGCCTACGATCGGATGAATGACTGGATCGGCCAGATGCAAACGCTGGCGCGGCGCAAGGTGCGCGAGTATCCGTCGATCGAGGAGGCGCTCGCGCGCATGATCGAGGCCAACCCGCACCTGAGCCGCGAGCAGGCGCGCCATCTCACGATTTGGGGAATTCGCCGCAACGAGAACGGCACTTACTCCTGGAAGTTCGACAACTACGTTCACGCCACGTCGCCCTACATGTTCAACAACCGCGACGCGCGCGAGATATGGGGCCGCATCACCTGCCCGACCCTGCTGATTCGCGGCACGGAATCGTGGGCGGGCGATTGGGTCAAGGATGGGCGCATCCAGGCCTTCAAGCATGCGGAATCGGTGACGATCGATAAGGCCGGCCACTGGGTGCATCACGATCGCCTCGACGAATTCCTGGCAGTCACGCACCGTTTCCTCGGCGTGTAGCGGTGACTCGTGGCGGATAGCGCGTCCACCCGGCGGTTTTGCTGATGCGACGACCTTCACTTTCGCTGCGCATCGATCAGTTCGAATACGTTCAGCTGATTATCCTCGCCGTGACCGTGGGCGTGCTCGCGGCGCTTGGAAATCTCGGCTTTCGCAAATTGATCGAATTCTTCTCGTGGCTGTTTCGCGTGCTCGAGTGGAACGCGCTCGGAATCGGGCTCGGCGGACCGCATCGCGCAGCGATCCCGTTGATCCTGCTGAGCGGCGGCGTCGCAATACTGCTGCTTGACCGCATCTTTCCCGAAGACGTGCTCGGTTACGGTTTTCCGAATTTCCTGGAGATGGTCAACCTCGGCACCGCGAGACTCAAGCGCCGCTGGATCTTCGTCAAAGCTGCGGGCGCCGCGCTTTCATTGGGAGCAGGCGCGTCGGTCGGCCGCGAAGGTCCGATAGCCCAGGTCGGAGGCGCGATCGGATCGACTATCGCGCAACTTCGGAAGTTGTCGCCCGATCGCGCCAAGGTGCTGGTCGCGGCTGGAGCGGGCGCCGGTATCGCGACGACGTTCAACGCGCCGATCGGCGGGTTGATGTTCGCGCAGGAAATCGTCCTGCTCGGCCACACCGAAATCGCCAACCTCACATTGCTGATCATCGCCACCTTCACCGCCGTGATCACCTCGCGAGCGATCGTGGGCAACACGGTCGTCTTCCTCGCGCCTGAATTCGTGCTGCGCAGCTACTGGGAGATGGCCACGTATGCGCTTATGGGCGCGGCGCTCGGCGTCCTCGCGGCAGGTTACATCCGGTTTTTCAACGCAACCGAGGCATGGTTTCGCAGGCAGAATTTCCCGGTTTGGGTCAAGCTCGAAGCGGGACTTGCAGTCGTCGGCGTGATTGCGATTTGGCTTCCGCAAAACTTGTCCGACGGATATCCGGTGATCAACCGCGCAATGGCGGGCGAGTTCGGCATCGGAATGCTGGCGGCCCTGACCTGCGCGAAGTTTTTCGCCAGCAGCGTGTCGCTCGGATGCGGCACGCCGGGAGGATGCTTCGGCCCGACCTTTTTCATCGGCACGATGGCGGGCGGGTTGTTCCAGCGCGTGTCGGCGATGCTGGTCCCCGAGCTGACCGGCCCGCGCGGTTCGTACGCGCTGGTCGGGCTGGGCGCGTTTCTGGCCGGTACCACGCACGCGCCGCTGACGGCGCTGTTCCTGCTCTGGGAGATGACGCACAGCGACACGATCGCATTGCCTGCGATGATCGCGACGATTACGGCGCTGGTCGTGGCGCGTGCGATCGAAACCGAATCGATCGACGAGTTCCGACTGGCGCGCGCGGGCAAGACGCTGCAAATAGGCCGCGAGCGCCTCGCGCTGGCGCTCATACCGGTCAGCGCCGTCGTTACCAGGGACGTGACGATGGTGGCTGAGAACACTTCGCTGTTGGAGGTACTGCGCAGCGCGGGTGAGACGGCGCAATCGACACTGCCGGTGGTCAACAGCGAAGGCGAGCTCGCGGGGACAATCGTAGTCCGCGATTTGTTGTCCATGATCAGCGGAGGACAGGAACTCGGTCCGCTGGTCAACGCATTCGACATCTCCAATGCGCATGGTCCGACCGTGTCGCTCGATGCGAACCTCGATGAGGCGAGTCAGTTGATGGAGCACGACGGCCTCGACGAGATTCCGGTCGTCGAGCGCAACACCCGGCACTTTCTCGGGCTGGTCACCAGCCAGCATATCGCACAAGCCCTCAACCGCGTGACGGTTTCTCTCTCGACGCTTGCGACGCGCGACCCGAATATTTATTGGGCGACCGGTTATCGAGTGACGCGCCTGGCGGTTCCGGCCAACGCCGCGGGAAAAACGGTGCGTCAACTCGATCCCCGCGCGCGATTCAGCGTCACGGTTCTGGGCATTGCGGACGCCGGCAATCCGGATGGCGGATTCGCGCCCGTTACGCCCGATCGCCCGCTTCGAGAAGGCGACGAGCTGATCGCGGCAGGGCGTCCGCAAGACATCCGGCAATTCACGCACGAGTTGGAAACCGCGCAACCCGCCGGCGCGGCTGGGGCCCCGGCTCAGTCCGAACCCGGAAAGACATAGGGGCGAGCGCGTCCGGCGCGGATTTCGGCGCACAGTTGCTCCACCGTGCGCACGTCGCGTTCGAACTCCGTCGCGATCGTCATGAACCATTTTGCAGTCGCGAAATGAGCGTCGCTGCCGCCAAGCGCCGTCAGCCCGAGCTTGAGCGCGGCGTCCTGCGCGCGCCGATTCTGCTCGATCGAGTTCTGGCCGTTGAGCACTTCGATCGCGCCAAGCGCCGCGCCATGGCGGCTCGCCAATGCGTCCAGGCGCGAGCCGTAACCGGAGTCGCGAAACGGATGCGCTGGAATTGCGACGCCGCCTTCGTGATGCAGCACTTCGATCAGGCTGTCGCTCTTGAGCATCCGCGCCGTCAGATCGAATCGGCGCATCACTTCGTCGGTCACGCCGAACAGGATCAGATGACCGAGGTCGGTGTCGGCTTCGATTCCCTTGAAGATGGCAATTTGAAATTGCTCCGCGAGTTCCGCGTATAGCTCGCCGACTTCGTGATCGCTCGGAAACAGACGATGCTCGGTAAAGCAAATCGCGCCGAGTTCGCGGTCCGAGCTTTTCGCAAATTCGAGATACTGCTCCGGCGCGACGTTGGAGTCGGACGAAAGCCGGGTGTGGACGTGCAGATCGGCGATCATCAGATGGATGCTACGGCGCGGCGAACGTGTCGCGCACCTGGATATGGTCCTCGATCGAAAAAATTCGCGCGACCAGGAAAACCTGCGTCTGCACCATGAGACGATCGGCTTCCGTCGGCACCGTGCCCCACAGGATGATCGTGTTGCCCTCCATCCCGAAATGCACCGACGAGTAGCCCTGCGCGTTGAGCGCATGGCGCAGGGCTATTTCCCGCGGCTCGGTATGCGCAGGCTCGGCCGGACCGGGAGCGCCGCCATTGGGCACCCCTGGAACCGCGCCGTAGTCGGGTCCCGTGTCACCGTCGGAAGGCTGCGGTTGCGACGAATGAAACATCAGATACCCGATGAGAAAAAATCCGCCGACCACCAGCGCCAGCGTTCGCGCGGGATGCCGCCGGCGACGGCGCTCATGAAAGATTGGACCCGGAAACTCTCCCGGCGCAGCAACGTCGTCGAGCACGATCGTGCGCGCCTCGTGCGCACCGCGATCCAGCGCCGACAATCGTCCGGTTACGTCGGCGGCGCAGAACGAGCAGTAGTTCGAATCCACCGGGATATTTCGGCCGCATCGCGGACATTCCGTATCGATCTGATTGCTCAGCATCGTCGGCGCCGACGCGTGCTGCTCTATGGACTTGACGTCGCTGAGCGGCAGTTTGAGTTGTGGGCGCGCCGCCGGCCCGGTTGACGAATTGCGCTGCGGCATCGTCGCCGGCGCGCCGCCCGACTTGATCGCCATCAGCCTCTGCTTGAATTCCGCGGCGTCGGCCATCCGCAAGACCACGTCGTACTTGAGCGCCTGATCGACCAGGTCGGCAAGCGCGGGAGTAATTCCGGGGCATAGCGGGCGCAACGGTGGAAAGCTGAAAGGCGGCTCGAGCGCCGGGTCGCGGCCCGACAGCGCATGATGCATCGTGGCGCCCAGCGCGTACAGGTCCGAGCGGAACTCGACCTTGCCGCGATATTGCTCGGGCGGCGCGTAGCCCTGCGTACCAATCATCGTCGCGTTGCTCAGCGGCTGGAACAGGCGCGCGATGCCGAAGTCGATTAGCTTGGCTTGCCCCGACGGCGTCAGCATCACGTTCGACGGTTTCAAGTCGCGATAAATTACCGGCGGTTCCAGATTGTGCAGGTACTCGAGCGTGTCGAGAACTTGCAGCGCCACATCGATGACGGCGTCCTCGGGAAGCTTGCCGCCGGCGTCTTTGAGTTGTTGTTCCAGCGTGATCCCGTCGATGAACTCCATGACGAGGTAATGATGGTTCTGGTCGCTGAAGCGATCGAACACGCGCGGGATATGTTCGTTGCTGAGTTGCGCGAGCATGTCGGCCTCGCGCTGAAAAGCCGCCACCGCCTGTTTCTGCGTGTCCGGGCTGGTGAAACTATCGACCATCTCGGCCAGCGCACACGGCCGCGCGGCAAGCCGCAAGTCCTCGGCGAGATACACGAGTTTCATCCCGCCCCCGCCGAGCGGCTTCATCACGCGATAACGGCCGCCGACGATGGTGTTGGGCGCAATCATGCCTTCAATTCGAATCTAACCATCGCTTCAGTTTCGTGGCGCCCCGGCGGGGTTCCATGTTTATCGCACCAGCATGTCTTCGCGAAGCGCACCGGAAAAGGCCGCATTGGCGGCGCATATGAGATGAATCAGGATGCCGAGCGGCGGTCCCATACCGTACGCCAACGATACGCCGAAGAACCACAAGATTCCCCGCAACGGTTTGCCCCGATAAATCTGGCCGACGCCGGGAATGATGCTTAGCACGAGCGCCAGCAGCGGGCTGAACCCCGGATCTCTGCGCAGCAGCGGGAAACGAGTTACCGGCGCGCCGCACGATTTGCAGAAGCTCGCTTCGGCGACGACGATCGGCTGACCGCATCGCGAGCAGAACCTCGGCTTCTCGAACTCCGCTTCAGCCACGGAAGGTAAACTGGGCGTCGCCGAACCTTACGCCGTCGCCGTCGCTCACGCGCGTTGGCTCGGTCACGCGCCGGTTGCCGACGAACGTTCCGTTCTGGCTGTTGAGGTCTTTCACCGCGAACACGCCGTTGGAATTTTCGATACTCGCGTGATGGCGTGAGACCGAGGAATGGCTGACCACGATTTCGTTGTCGAGCGCGCGCCCGATACGGGTAACGGCACCGGAGCGGACGGGGTAGGGCTGCCCCGACGAATCGACCAGGCTCGGCCCCTCGACCGTGACGTTCGCTCCCGCCAGCCGCGTGGCGACGTGCGCGGGATTCACCGTATCGACGGCGAGCGACGCCTGCTGGCGGGCCGGCGCCGACGTTCCGCGCAGATGGAACATCATTTCGTAGCCGCCAACATTGATTCGATCGCCGTCGTGCAGGTCAACGGTTTCGATTCTACTGCCGTTGACGAAGGTGCCGTCATGGACCGCGAGATTCCTGATCACGTAGTCGGCGCCGCGCCGTTCGATGATCGCGTGGCGCGGCTGCACGGCGGGGTCGCCGAAAAGGCCGACCGGATTTTCCTCGGCGCGGCCGATCGACGCGCGTGCACCTTCGATCCGGTACTGGCGTCCGCGCAGCCGGCCCTGCTCGACCGTGACCCACGCGGCCTTGGTCAGCTCTTGCACCAGCCCGATGAACAATCCGATCGCAAGACCGGTGACCGCTTCGCCGAAGAACCGCGAAGGCAGGCCGCCGCCGACGATCGCGCCGATCAAGTCGAAGCCGATTCCACCGACCGCTCCGCCTAGCAGTCCGCCCAGCGCTCCCTTGGGAACATTTTCCATCGTGAGCGTCGCCAATCCCACGCCGGCGCCCACCAGCGCTCCGTCGATTGCCCATCCCAGGAGTCTTGCGATGACGAGAGTTACGATCGAGCCCGAAACCAGCTCGCCATTTGGGCTGAAGCCGACTCCGCCTGCCGTGAGAACCAAGTTGAACACATAATTTCCGAAGTAAGTGGAGACCAGCGAGAGCAGCGCGCATATCGCGAAGCCGCGAATGAAGCGGCGCTTGGCCTCCGGCGTCACGCGAACGTCGGAGGTATCCACGGCCGTGATGAACGCACCGATCGCGCCCGCAGCAAACGCCGCCGAAATGTAGTACGCGACCATTTCGCCCGTCGTCTGTGCTTGGCCGAGATGAGAGTTGTGCGAGGCCAGCTCGACGGGGAGCCATCCGATCGCGCCGCCAACCAGGCCCGCAAGGGCCTTGAACGTCAGTTCGCGCCGGTTCAGAGAGTCGCTTTTGAGTAGAGCTAGAGGTGAATTCACGCCGTCCCCGGCATACGCATCCAGTGAAAAAGTGAAAAAGTTAGAAATATCATAGCCCGCAGCGGGTCGGTGGAAAACGCTCTGCGCAAACGGCGCGCCTTCGACGGTCGAGCGACGGGGCATCCGGTTCCCCGCGATTCCCGAACTTGATATTGAAGGGGTTGACAGTCGGCGATATCACCGCCGAGGACATTACCCAGACCCGCGAGGAGGCCCCCCATGTCACCATTGCTATTGATACTAATCCTGTTGTTGCTGTTTGGCGGTGGCGGCGGTTATTACGCCTACGGACCCGCAGGCGGAATCGGGATCGGCGGCGTTATTTTAATCATCCTAATCGTGATGCTTGTGAGCCGACGACGAATATGAGCGTCGATTTGTCGGTCGAAAGCGGTCTTGCGGAGATTGTCCTAAACCGGCCTGAGAAGATGAACGCGTTGAACGACGCGATGGCGGCCGAGCTGACCGAGTGCCTGGAGCGCGCGGCGTCGCAGGGCGTGCGCGCGATGATGATCCGCGGTGAAGGGCCGGCGTTCTCGATGGGACGGGAGCTCGCGGATGCCGACCCGAGCATCGAAGACGCCGCAGCAATAATCGAGAACACCTTCAATCCGCTGATCAAGCGAATTGTCGCGTTCCCGGCGCCTACCTTTGCCGCGGTTCACGGCGCGTGCCTGGGAGTCGGACTGGGGCTGGCGCTGGCATGCGACGTGGTCTATGTCGCCGACGACAACGAGACGAAGATCGGTTCGCCGTTCGCGCGTGTCGGCGCAGTGCTGGACTCGGGCGGCCATTCGTTTTTCGTCTCGCGCCTGGGAGCCCATCGCGCGCTCGAACTCATCTACACGGGACGACTGCTCTCGGGCGCCGAAGCGGCCCAGCTCGGACTGGTCAATCGCAGCATCGCGAAGGAATCGCTCGTCGCGGAGACCAGGAAAGTTGCAGCGCAGGTGGCGCTCGGTCCGACCGCGGCGTTTATGCAATCGAAGCATTTGGTACGCAGGATAGACGAGGAGGCGATGGGCCTGTTCGCGGTTCTGAATTGCGAGGCTCAGGCGCAAGGCGCAGCAAAGCGGACGGCCGACTACAAGGAAGGCATCGCGGCTTTTCAGCAAAAACGCTCGCCAAAGTTCCACGGCAAGTAGCAGGGGTGACCCCTGCACCCAATATTAAAACAAAGATGCGGGCTTCGCCCTGTTAGAAGGGCAGGGGGCTGGCGCGCGCTCAGGCGCGGCGGCGGGAGGTGCGGGTCTCGGCCAGGCGGCGGGCGGCTTCGCCGATGGTGCCTGCTCGATGCCATCGCGAGTACTCTTCGACGGTGAGGCCGTGGGCGAGTTCCAGGGCGACTGACAATCCCGCGAGCACGAAGACTTCGCCGAGCACGCTGATGCGCGGCACGAGCCCGAGTCCGCCGCCTTCGTTGGGGACGGGGACGTGGATGACGAGGTCGGCGAGCTGGGCGAGGGCGGAATCCTTGTTGCCGGTGATCGCGATCAACTGCGCGCCCTGCTCGCGAATGGCGCTTGCGGTGGAGAGCAATTCGTCGGTGCTGCCGCTATTTGAAATCGCGATGACGATGTCGCGCGGATTGACCTGTCCGAGGCTGCCGTGGAGGGTTTCGGTCGCGTGCAGAAAAGTGGCGGGCGTGCCGACCGAGCAGAACAGGCTGGCCGCGTAACGTGCGACGTGCTCGGGCTTGCCGACACCGGTGACGTGGACGCGGCCGCCGCGGCCGAGCGCGGTGCGAATAATCTCGACGGTGCGCGAGATGGCGGCGAGGTTCAATCCGGCGCGCATCTTGGCGAGTTCGGCAAGCGCGAGGTCGAAGAATTTTTCGACTTCTCCGGTCGAATCGCCGATGGCCGCTTCGCGCGGCTCGCTATCGAGGTGCGGCGTGGGCAGCGCGATCGCCTCGCCATACAAGTCGAGAATTTCCCCGCGGACTTCGAAGCCCGACGGGAACGCGCCAAGGCGCGTGACCGCGACCGCTCCGGCGGCATTGGCGAGCCGCCCGATCTTGTCCCACGGCATCCCGAGCCGCAGGCCGGCGAAGACGCCGGCAAGGAATGCGTCGCCGGCGCCGGTGGAGTCGATCTGCTTGACCTTGAAGGCGGGCACGCGAATGGAGGTCTCGCGCGCGGCGATCGCGCATCCCTTGTCGCCGTCGGTGATCATGACCGCGCGATTTCCGTAGCGGGTGCGAATCGCTTCGGCCATCTTCAGGGGATCGCGGCCGTTGCCGGTGACGATTTCGCGTGCGGCGGCTTTGGCGGGCTTGAGATAAGTCGCGAGTTTCAACGCGCGTTCGAATTCGGCGCGCGTGCCGAGCGATCCGATCGCGTCGGAGGGCGGCACGTCAACGTCGAGAACGGTGGGAATGGAATGGGTGCGCGCGAAGAGCAGAATTGCGAGCACGGTGCGAATCGGGAGCTGCGAAATCTCGGTCGAAACGAGATTGGCGCGGCGGATGAACGCGCCGTGGCGGCTGCGGACCTCGGCGGGAGTGAGCTCGCCGGTCGCGCCGCGCGCCATGTAGATAGCGCGCTCGCCGTTGGCGTCCACGAAGATGGTCGCGAAGGCGCTGGCGCTACCGTCGAAGGTCAGGTGATGGCGAATGCCGAGGCGATCCATCCCGTCGCGGAGGAACTCGCCGTTGCGGTCGTCGCCCATCTTGCCAAAGATGCCGGTTTTGAGGCCGAGGATTCGGGCCCATCCGAGATGGTTCAGGATCAGGCCGCCGACCTGCGTGCGTTCGATGGCGGCGCTGGCGGTATGCGCGCGGAGCAGAATTTTTTCGTCGGCGCGGATAATCCGCGGGGTGCGATAGAACAGGTCAACGACCATGCTCCCGCATCCGACGACATCGAGTTTTTCTTCAGCCATTGCTCTCAACCGATTTTTTTTGCGCCCGCGCGATCCCCCGAATCGTATTCGCTGACCCATCCGCGTTCCAGCATCGCGGCGGTGCGCTCGCGCAGGCTTAAGAATCGTGCGGAGAATTCGCGGCGCTCGGTGTCGCTGAGTGGCGGTGTGCCCGCGGCGACGGCGTCGCTGTCGATGACGCCGATTTCTTTTAGCGAGGCTTTAAGCGATGCGATCGTCGGGCGCCATGCCCTGGCGCCGCGCCGGAAGGTGCATGCGATGCGAAATTCGTCGATTGCATCAGAATACAACCGCATCAATTCGACGTCGCCCGAGCGACAGACCTGCCATGCGCGCTGCCATTCGCGCGGCATCGCATTGGCGGGGCCGGCGACGACGCCGTAGGGACGGGTGCGCTGAGTGAGGTAGCGGTTCCAGTAGTGGCGCATGCGATCGCCGACGCCTTCGGGCGGGGCGAACAAATCGAAGATGAGGTAGGGGTTGCCGGCGTAGATGGCGAATTCGTGACCCGCCTTGAAGTGTGATGCGGCGCGAGTGTAGTTGCCGATGACGGTTTTGCCGGCGGTGACTTTTATTCCGCGCACGTACGGCAGCCGGCTCATCGCCTTGACGTCGCGGGTATGCAGGTGGGGCGATTTGCCGGGCGCGGCGATGCCGGCGTTGTCATAGAGGAACAGCGGAAGCATCCGGCCCGCGCGGTCGAACACCGCGCCGATGTCGCGCTCGACGAATTCGGCGGGATGCTCGAGGTCCTTGATCGAGAGGGGAGCGACCACGACCGCGTCGGCGCCGGCGCGGAGCGCGTGGGTGAGATTGTCGAGCGTGTCGCTTCGCGTATGCGCGGTGATGCCGGCCCATGCTTCGATTTTCTTGGCGGCAGACGCGCGCGCCCGGCGGCATTCCTCGATGGCGATTCGTGCGACCGCCTGGCGGCGCGGGTTGTCGATGCGATCCCATTCGCCGGTGGTGCCTGCGGCAAAGATTATGTCGGCGCCGGCGCCGTCCTGGAGCGCATAGCGAACGACAGCGCGCTGCTGGTCTTCGAGGATGCGGCCGCGGGCGTCGAGAATCGTGACGACGGGGACGCAGAGGCCGGGGCGCGGGATATAGTCGGCGAGCGAATCCACGGCGGCGATTCTAGCAGAAGCGGGGGAGGGCTGCTGCCCGGATGGGATCGGGGAGCGCGGCTAGCCGATGCCGAGTGCGAGATTGGTGATGAAGCTCCAATGACGCTCGTCGCTGGAGGCGAAGTTCTCGAGCTTCATGCGGATAGTCAGCTTGTAATTGCCGTCGCCGGAGAGGGCGGCGGCGGGAGGATTCTCGTACCAGATGCCCTTTTTGCAGACGTCGATCATCATCTGATCGATTTTCGCCTTGCCGGAGTGTTGTTCGAGGATGAGTTCGGTGAGCTTGCCGCTTTTGTCCAGGATTGCCGTGATGATGACGGGCTTGAGTTCGGTGGGCAGCTTGGTTCGCGAAATATCCTCGGTTTTCTCGGCGATAGTGAGTTGCACATACACGCGATCGAGTATCACTGCGGAAAAATTTCCGAACTTGGCGGCCTTGTCGTTCAGCAGGCGCACCGTGCCGGGATTTCTTTCGGTACCGACCTGGCGCGAGATGCCGGGCTCGGTCTCAAAGGTGCGGGGCCCGGCCGAGACCGCGGCTTGGTCGCGCAACAGTCCTTCGCCGGGGGCAGGAACCGCGTTGGCGCCAAGCGGATCGATGGGGGCGTCGGAGACGGCCGACAAATCGCTCAACAACTTCGGTTGCGGGCCGGCGTCGGGGATGCCCGGCGGCGGCTTGTCATCGGCGGCGCATCCTGCGGTGAGGATTGCGGCGGCAAAGAGCATGGCTGTGAAAAACCGTTTCCGTTGCGTGCGGCTCATTTGGATTTTTCCTGCTGGTTATCTTTATCCAAATCCAAAGTGACGATCGCCGGACGCGCATCATTGTAGTCGGCGACGAAAGCGTCGAACAGTTCCTCGCCGAATGCGCGTTCCTCGGCGCGAACCTGGTCGTTGTGTTTTTTCGCGATCGCATCGCCGATTCGCGCGAGCAACTCGAGCGTGGGCGAGTAATTCAACTGCGCCGTGACGCCGCCTGAGAAATCGTAAGTCCCGTTGGGGAGCAGGCGCGAGCTGAGGTTTACGTTCATGCCCCCATTTCCGGTAGCCAGTCCGCGCAGAAAGTCGCCGGCAATCAAGTCCATCATCTGATGTACGCCGGGCGGTGCGATCAGTTGCGGGACCGCGTCCATCCGGTTGACGAAGGTCACGGAGCCCAAGTCGCGGCGGTAGTCAGTTGCAAATCCAACGTTGGACAGGCCGAAATTCATCGCAAGACTGGTCACCTGCACCGACGCGAGAGTGCGGTACCTGCCGCGCGCGATTTCATTGAGCGCGATACCGGCGCCGGCTGGTTGCATCGCGTCGTTGAAGGGCGTGAGCAGACCGCCTTGAATCATCATGGTGAGGCGGATGTGGCCGTGGTCGAAGGCCTCGCGCATCCAGAAATTTCCGTGCGAATCGAGGATCACGGATTTCGCCGTCACCGCGGGCACGACTTTGCGATAGAAATCATATAGCAGCGGATATTTCCTGAGCGCGTCCTGGCGAACTTCGGCATCGACGTTCAAGAGCACGATGGGGCCGGCGGGCGAATTGAACTCGTCGAGCAGGTTGTTGAATTTGAAATAGTGGTCGAACTTCGCCGCGAGATGCGGCATCTGGCGGTGGAATTTGTCGAGCGCGGCCCGGTCATGGTGGTTGAACGCGCCGGGCGAGGAATCCCACGGCGGTCTCAGATCGCCGTGAACCTCGCGGAGCGCATCGGCGGATGCGTCAACGATCGCGCCGATGCCGTAGGTATCGATCATCAACTCGCCGGCGAGCGCGGCGGTGACGCTCGAAATGTTGGTGGGAGTGGAATCGGGGCCAGGCTTGAGGCCGAACACGCCCGAAAATCGCGACGGCTGCTCAGGGCTGCGCCAGTCGGGGGACAGCGTGTAGAGATAGCCGGCATCGATTGGCCGTCCGGCGACGCAAATCTGATGCGTGCCGTCGGGCTCGTCGCGCCACGGGATTGCGGGTTTCGAGTAGAGGGCGGCGGCGCGGATCATTGTCGATTGGCGCGGCGGAAGCAGATCGACGACATCCTGGAGCGCGGGGGCGAGCTTGGGATGGAACGAGATCTTGCGCTGGAAATCGAGCTGCCGGTTGAGGATTGCGATCGCACGCGACGCGCGTGCGGGGCCGGGCGGCGCGAGATAGACGATTGGCGCGAAAAGGGTTCGATTGTCGGGCGCGAAGCCGGAAGTCGGCGCCAGCGTGGGTTTGGCGGGCGTGGAGATTCGAGGCGGCGCAGCCGTGGCGCCCGACGCGGCGAATGTGGCAATCGGGCAGATTGTGATTAGAATTGCCGCGGTCAAGGCAGCGACAGCGATTGCGAGCCGAAAAGCCCGAAAAGGCGGTCGCGGCCGGCGAATTGTGTGCGATACCTTCGGATGGTATCCTTTGACACAACAGGGAAAAGAGTTCGAGACGTAAAAATGAAAGCTGGAATCCATCCTGAATACCGTCGCTGCACAGTAGCCTGTGCGTGCGGCAATACCTTCGAAACGCGCTCGACGCTCAAGGAGCTGCACGTCGAGGTCTGCTCGAAGTGTCATCCTTTTTACACTGGCACGCAGCGCCTAGTCGATACAGCGGGGCGCGTCGAGCGGTTTAATCGCAAGTACGGCATCAAGAAGCCGGCCGAAAAGACCGCGGAAACAGCCGCCGAGAAGTAGCATAGCAACTCCCGCCGCCTGCGGTGCGCTACGCACCCGGGTGCGCGGGGGAGAATCCATCGGCACGGCCGCATCGGCCGCGCCGTTTTTGTTTCAAGGCGAATTTCAGGTTATGGCTTTTTCGGTTCGGGGCGTGAGCGGCGATGCTGGATAAGGCAAGCGCAATAGAAGAGCGGGTGGCGGAACTCGAGCGCAAGCTCAGCGATCCGGCCACGCTGGGCAATCAGCGCGAATATGCCAGAATCGCCAAAGAGCGCGCGCAGCTTTCCGAGGCGGCGCATTGCGCCCGCGAATATATCCGCATCGCCGATGAGATCGCGGGCCACAAATCGATTCTCGACGGCGACGACGCCGACTTGCGCGAGCTTGCCAAGGCCGAGCTGCCGACGCTGCAGAAAAATCTTGACGCTCTGGAACAGAAGCTCAAGGAGCTGCTGACGCCGCGCGATCCCAACGACGAAAAGAATGTGATCCTCGAAATCCGCGCCGGAACCGGCGGCGAAGAGGCGTCATTGTTTGCCGGGGACCTGTATCGGATGTACACGCGCTACGCCGAGCGCCACGGATTCAAGATCGAGGCGCTGAGCTTGAGCGACACCGGGCTTGGCGGAATCAAGGAAGTGATCGCGTTGGTCAGCGGACGCGGCGCATACTCGCGGCTCAAGTACGAAGGCGGGGTGCATCGCGTGCAGCGGGTGCCGGAGACGGAAGGGTCGGGGCGCATTCACACCTCCGCGGTCACGGTGGCAGTGATGCCCGAAGCCGACGAGGTCGAGGTCAATATCAACGAAGCGAAGGACCTGCGAATCGACGTGATGCGGGCGTCGGGGCCGGGCGGCCAGAGCGTCAACACGACAGACTCGGCGGTGCGAATCACGCACATCCCGAGCGGCATGGTGATAATCCAGCGCGACGAAAAATCGCAGCACAAGAACAAAGCGAAGGCGTTGAAGATACTGCGGGCGCGGCTACTCGAGGCTGCGCAGTCGGAGCAGCAGGCGAAGATCGCGCAGACGCGGCGTTCGATGGTGGGGACGGGCGACCGTTCCGAGCGAATCCGCACGTACAATTTTCCGCAATCGCGCGTGACCGACCATCGCGTCAACGTGACGATTCATCAGCTCGACAATTTTCTCGACGGCGCGATCGATCCGATTATCGACGCGCTGGCGGCCTACGATCAGGAGCAAGCGCTCAGCGCGTAGCATCGTCATGAGCGAGGTGCTCGCGCGGCGCGCGTTGGAGGAGATAGACAAGGCCGCGCGCCGGCTCGCGGTCAGCGGCATCGAATCGGCGCGGCTCGACGCGGAACTTCTGATGGCCGCGGCGGCAGGGGTCACGCGCGAGACGGTTATCACCGGTTCGATCGATCTATCACCCGCGACGCTGAGCAACTTCGAGACGATGATCGGGCGCCGCGAAAAGCGCGAGCCGGTCGCGTACCTGCTGGGGCGCAAGGAATTCTACTCGCTCGATTTCGAGGTCAATCCGGCGGTCCTGATTCCGCGGCCGGAGAGCGAGATCGTCGTTGCGGCGGCGCTGGGGTTCATCGCCGGGGCTCCGGACGCGCGCGTACTGGACATCGGCACCGGGTCCGGCGCGATTGCGACTGCAATTGCAGTTAACGCAGCGCGCGTGCGCGTGACTGCGGTGGACATTTCCGCCGACGCGATTGCGGTGGCGTCGCGCAACGCCCAGCATCATAGGGTCGAGGATCGCGTGACGTTCCGGCGCGCCGACTGCTTCGAAATCCTGGACGGAGGACCGGCGCTGGGATCTTTCGAGGTGATAGTCTCCAATCCGCCGTATCTGGATGACGCGGAGATCGCCACTTTGGAGCCCGACGTGCGCGGCTACGAACCGCGCGTTGCGTTGAGAGCAGGAGCCGGCGGGCTCGACATCCTTCGCAGAATTGCGGCGGGCGTGCCACAGCATCAGCATCTTGCGAGCGATGGCGAGCTGATCGTGGAAGTGGGGGCGGGGCAGGCGGCGGCGGTCGCGAAGCTTGTCGAGGAAGCGGGCTTGCGGGTCGTCTCTGTGATAAACGATTTCGCGGGGCATCCGCGTGTCGTGCGCGCGAGAAGAAGCCGGGCGTAGTTGGCGATGGAGAAAATGATAATTCATGGAGGTGCTCCGCTGCGCGGCACCGTCACACTCAGCGGCAGCAAGAACGCCGCGCTGCCGATCATGATGGCGTCGATCCTGACGCCGGAAACGCTTCATCTCAGCAACGTGCCGCGGCTGCGCGATGTGGAAACCGCGATGGCACTTCTCTTCCAACTCGGCGTCGCGGCGCGCTGGACCGATGAGCATTGCGTCGAGCTTTGCGCCGCAAAAGTCACCTCACACGAGGCGTCGTACGAACTGGTCAAGACGATGCGCGCGTCGTTCGTCGTGCTTGGCCCGTTGCTGGCGCGCACCGGACGCGCGCGTGTATCGACTCCGGGTGGATGCGCGATAGGCGCGCGGCCGGTGAATTTGCACATCTCGGGTATTCGCGCACTCGGAAGCAAGATCCAGTTTCGTCACGGTTACGTCGAGGCGCACGCCGAGAAACTGACGGGCGGGCGGATCTGGCTTGATTTTCCCTCGGTCGGAGCAACCGAGAACATTTTAATGGCGGCGGTCACCGCCCGTGGCCGCACCGTGATCGAAAACGCAGCGCGTGAACCCGAGGTTCAGGATCTCGTGCGAGTGCTGGCCAAGATGGGCGCGAAAATCAGCGGCGCCGGCACGCACGTATTGGAAATCGAGGGCGTCGAGCGGCTCCATGGCGCCGAGCACGAAATAATCTGCGACCGAATCGAGGCGGGCTCGATGATGGCGGCCGCGGCGATCACCGGCGGCGACGTTACGATTGCAAATGCCCCGATCGAGCATCTCGAGGCCGTCACGGCCAAGCTGCGCGAGGCGGGCGTCGTGGTGGAGGCGAACGGCGAGGGCCTCCGCGTCGCGCGCGGCGATAAACTCAAGTCGGTCGAGCTGCGCACGCTGCCATATCCGGGGTTTCCCACCGATCTTCAGGCTCAGATGATGGCGATGCTGACGCAGGCCGACGGCACTTCCGTCATCACGGAGACGATTTTCGAAAATCGATTCATGCATGCCCAGGAACTGGCGCGGATGGGCGCCGACATAATGATGAAAGGTCCCACCGCCGTAGTCCGCGGGCCGTCGAAGCTGAGCGGCGCTCCGGTAATGGCGACCGACCTGCGCGCCAGCATGGGGTTGATAATCGCCGGCCTTGCCGCGGAAAACACGACCGAGCTCAGCCGCATCTATCATCTGGACCGCGGCTACGAGGCGCTCGACGCCAAGCTCAAGCATCTCGGTGCGCGAATCGAGCGCGCTCAAGAATAATGAGACCGCGAGTCCTTAAGTCTCAGACTCCTGAGTTCAGAAAATTTCTGGCCGCGATACTCGCGCGCCGGGGTGGCGACAGCGCGGGGATCGACCGCGTCGTGTCGAAGATTATTGCCGACGTGCGAAAGCGCGGCGATCGTGCGCTTATCGATCTGACGGCCAAATTCGACGGGGTGAAGCTTACCGCGGCCACGATCCGGGTGACGCCCGCGCAGCGGCAATCGGCGATCAAGCGAATCGGTGCTGAAGATCGCCGTGCGCTGGAGCTGGCGGCACGGCGAATCGCAGATTTTCATCGCCGCACGATGGAGAAATCGTTCAGCTATCGCGACAAGTCCGGGATGCGGCTGGGCCAGATGGTGCAACCGATGCGCCGGGTGGGGATTTATGTGCCCGGAGGGCTAGGCGCGTATCCGTCGTCGGTGCTTATGAACGCGATTCCCGCCAAGGTGGCCGGCGTCGCCGAAATCGTGATGGTCTCGCCGCCGTCGGCCGAGGGCGAGCGGCTGGCGGTGCTGGCGGCTGCGGAAATCGCCGGGGTGGACGAATTCTACCGCGTGGGAGGAGCGCAGGCGGTCGCGGCGCTCGCATACGGGACGGAAACCATCAAGGCGGTGGACAAGATCGTTGGGCCCGGCAACGCATTCGTACAGGCCGCCAAGCGGATGGTCTATGGCGCTGTCGATATCGACAAGATGGCGGGGCCGAGCGAGGTGCTGGTGATAGCAGACGACCGCGCGCATCCCGAATGGATTGCCGCCGACCTGATCGCGCAGGCAGAGCATGGTTCCGGCGACGAGACGGCGATGCTGCTGACGACGTCGGCGCGCATCGCGGATCGCGTCGCCGAGGCGGTGGAAGTCGCGCTGAAAAGCCTGCCGCGCGCCCGCCAGGTCGAGAATGCACTGGTCAAACGGGGCGCCGTGGTTATCGTTCACGATCTCAATGAGGCCTTCGACCTTGCCAACGAGATAGCGCCAGAGCATCTCGAGCTAGACGTGCGCAATCCGTCGCGATGGGTCGCGCGGGTCAAGGCGGCGGGCGCGGTTTTTCTCGGCCCGCTTACGCCGGCGCCGCTCGGCGACTACCTTGCGGGCCCCAATCACGTGTTGCCGACCGGGGGCGCGGCGCGTTTCGCGTCGCCTTTGGGTGCATACGATTTCCTGAAGCGAACCAGTATAATCGAGGCGTCCAGCGGCGCGATTGCGGCGCTCGGACCGGTAGTCGCGCGGTTGGCGCGGATGGAAGGGTTCGAGGGGCATGCGCGCGCGATGGAACTGCGCAGCGGCACGGCAGACGGAACCGGGGCAGGGCGGAATCGAGATGGCAGGGGTGACCCCTGCACCCGGTATTAAGAAAAAGAAATGCAAAACAAACGAAAAGTCGGCTTGCAAAATCAAGGTAAGACGCGCGCGCGGCCGGTCGCGGAAATTGCGCCGGCCGAGGCGAAGCGCAGCGCAGAAGTCGAGCGCAAGACGCGCGAGACTTCGGTCACGGTCGCGCTCAAGCTCGACGGGACAGGGCTCGGCGCGGCAAAGACGGGGGTTCCGTTCCTCGATCACATGCTGGAAAGCTTCGCGCGCCATGGATTTTTCGACTTGAAGGTCGAGGCCAAGGGCGATTTGCATGTAGATGACCATCACACAGTCGAAGACGTCGGAATGGTGCTGGGCAGGGCGTTTCGAGAGGCGCTGGGCGATCGCGCGGGAATCAAGCGCTTTGGCGAGGCGACGGTGCCGCTCGACGAGGCCGTCTGTACGGCAATTGTTGACATCAGCGGGCGCGCGTACCTGGGCTACAACGTCCCGATCAGCCAGGAGCGGGTCGGTAACTTTCAGACCGCGCTGGTGCATGATTTTATGAAGGCACTGACGGACGAGACCGGGATGAACCTGCACCTCAACCTAGTCAGCGGCCGCAACCCGCATCACATCATCGAGGCAACGTTCAAGGCGTTGGCGCGTGCGATGGACCATGCAACGGGGCGCGAGCCGCGACTTTCAGGCGTACTTTCGACCAAAGGCACGCTCAGCTAGGCCGCTTGTTCGAAAACTTCACCGTTATCCCGTCGATTGACCTGAAGGACGGCCAAGTCGTGCGCCTGCTGCGCGGCGACATGAACCGGGCGACCGTCTATGGGGCAGATCCGGGCCAGACCGCGCGTCGTTTTGAGGAGGAGGGGGGAGAGCTAATCCATATCGTCGATTTGGATGGCGCGATTGCCGGCGCACCGCGAAATATAGAGGCGATCGCCAAAATTCGCGCGGCCGTGAAATGCGCCATCGACGTCAGCGGCGGCCTGCGCACAATCGAGGCGGTTCGCGCGGCAATCGCGGGCGGGGCAGACCGGGTCTCGATTGGCTCCGCCGCAATCCTCGATCCCGAGCTGGTCCGCCGGGCCTGTACCGAGTTTCCGGGCAGGGTCTTCGGGTCAATCGACATTCGCGAGGGCCGGCTTGCCGTCAAAGGATGGGTCGAGACCAGCCAGCTCACGGTAGCCGAGGCGGCGGATCGGTTTGGCGCGGCAGGGGTCGCGGCCGCGATCGTGACGGACATCTCTCGCGATGGCGCACAGATGGGCGTCGATGCGGCCCGGATGGAAGAAATTGCCAGGGCGGTGCGGATTCCAGTTATCGCGTCGGGCGGCGTCGCGAGTCTCGACGACATTGGCGCCCTTCGGATGCGATTCGGCGCGGGGGTTGTGGGCGTGGTCGTGGGACGGGCGCTGTACGAAGGAAATTTCAGCCTGAGCGACGCGTTGGCGGTAGCTAAGAGGCCACAGGACTCTTGACATCTGCCTGACGCAGGTAAAGCATGCCAAAGCTGGGTAAAGATGTGAATTTAGAATCTCAACTAAGCGTAACCAATCAAGAGCAAACAGCGATAAAGACTGAGTTTCTACTTGGCTCATTAGGCCTTTACAACATAATGAGTAGCTCCCCTAAAACCAGTAAAGTCTCACAGGGCGCGGGGGTAAATACATTCCTGCGGCTAATTGTTTCAACGAAATAAACGGACGGAAGGACGCAAAGATGGATCTGATCAGGAAACTGTATGTGAAGGCTAATGAGTTGGCGCGGGGCCAGACGATGACTGAATATGCGCTGATTCTCGCGGCGGTCGCGGTGGTTGTCTTTGCCGCCTACCAGACAATGGGTACGACCATCTCGAGCTTGCTGACCAACGTGGACACCCAACTCTAGACGAGCGCCCCGACCGGAGGCAGATCGACCAGACCGGGTGGGGCTCGGCGGACGGGTCAGCGGGCAACGCTGCTGGAGGCAGCTATCATTTCGCCGGCTGGGATGTATACAGCAGGGACCAGCACGCGTTTATGACGCTTAAACCCGTCGTCATAGTCCACCACAACCTAGCGGTGCTGCTGCTCGACGTAGCAACCAAGTGAGTTTGGCGTAATGCTCGACCGAAAGAGCATTGCGCCAAGCCAGTTTGGCGAGTTCGACAGAAAGAGCAGAGAACAGATCCGTATGGAGTGGTCTATGAAAAAGCTATTCGGCAGTTCCCGTGGCCAGATAGCCGTTCTATACGCCGGGGTAATTTTGGGGCTGCTCGGAGCGATCGCGCTATGCACAGACGTAGGCGTGATTTACCTGAACTGGCATCGCATGCAGAAGGCGGTCGATCCGGCAGTTCTGGCGGGGGGAGCGGGGTTGCCTGACAACCTCCCCGGGGCGACCGCTGAGTTATTACCGAAAGTTGTGGATCAGGTGCGGGAATGAAAAAGGCGGCGTACCCTTCTGCGTAGACCACGCGAACCCCGGTGGGAGCCGGGTGGAAGGAGACGCCACCGATGTTGAAGGTAGTGGAAAGGACCCCTGCTGGGGAAGAGAGCGGCGAGCTGTTGCCGCTGGATGAGATCGCG
>Ga0097691_1000168_pt1 | contig 59362 bp, 61 predicted proteins | sample NGESurdeep072012_8_FD_72858 | JGI IMG/M metagenome (GOLD analysis project Ga0097691, IMG submission 72858) | Arctic peat soil microbial communities from Barrow, Alaska - NGEE Surface sample 210-1 deep-072012 | ecosystem: Environmental > Terrestrial > Soil > Wetlands > Peat ...
CCCTTTGCCCTGCTCATAGGCCTGCAGAAACTTCCGCCGTAAATCATTCGCGTAGGGTCGTGCCATCGGGTGGAGCAGAGAATCGCCACCAACAGTCTACACCATCTCTGAAAATGCTCTAGAAGATCAGCTCCGCCTGGCGTAGCACCTGGTTAATTGGCGTCACTATGCTCAACGGTTATGACGACTTTTCCTTGAGCATGTCCTTCTTCGAGATAGCGGAGAGCTTCGGGCAGTTCTCTGAATGGATAACGTCGATCTATGACGGGTACGACCTTTCGGGTCTCAAGCAGTTCCTTCAGCACCACCAAATCCTTCTTGTTTATCTTCGCAGCTACGAAACGCATCTTCTTGCGCCCAATTAACGACAGTAATGGTCCTAGTATGATGGCTTGGAGCATTGGGCCCGCACCGCCTCCGGCCATGACGTAGATTCCGTTCTGACTCAGCGCACGCCTGTAGTCGAAGATCGAATGATAGGCGTTCGCAGCAAAAATCAGATCGTAGCGCTGTGCACTCTGGGTGAAATCCTCTCGCGTGTAATCGATGACTTGGTCTGCTCCGATCGATCGCGCCGTGTCCATATTCCTCGTGCTGCATACCGCAGTCACCTCAGCTCCGAACGATTTGGCGATCTGGACCGCAAACGTACCCACGCCACCGGACGCGCCGTCAATCAAAACCTTGTGGCCTGGCTGGATCTGTCCGTTGTCACGGAGACCCTGAAGGGCGGTGATCGCCGCCACTGGTACCGCTGCTGCTTCCTCGAAGGACAGGTTGGCTGGCTTCAGTGCCAATCTATCTTCCGTAGCACATGCGAACTCGGCAAATCCGCCCACACCCTTTCCCGCGAAAACTTCATCGCCTGGCCGATACTGCTCCACGCGTCGGCCAACCGCTTCAACACGTCCTGCGATATCAGAGCCAAGGACTTGGTGTTTTGGTGTAAACAGGCCTCCCATCAGGCGGGCGAGGAACGGTTCACCTCTCATCAGGTGCCAGTCGAATGGATTTGCAGATACCGCGTAGACTTCTATCAAGACCTCATCGTCCGCAGGCGCAGGTTTTGCTACGTCTTTGAATTGCAGAACATCCGGCGAACCGTATTGTGTGCGTACAAACGCTTTCATTGGGACTCTCGCGCCGGGAAACGCCTCGGACGTTCAGTTTACCCACGGTGGCCGAGCATCGCCGTTTTTCTTATTCCGGTCGCGCGCTTCGGGATCGCGCATCTTGCCATCTTCGTCGAAGTAATCCTCGTGCCTGTAGTCGCCGCGGTCGTGCTTCCGCATATACACTTCGAACTTGCGGGCGGCGCGCTTGCGCTTCCAGCGGTAATAGGAGTTGCGGACACCGTAAAGCCACTCTGAGCTGAAAAATCCAATCCCACGTCGCGGAACAAATTTCAAAAACAGGTAGCCAAACAACCCGCCGCCCAGGTGCGCCATGTAGGCAGTGGACTGCCCCAGCGTATGAGCGGATGAAAGCGCGCCGTACAGCGCCAGAAAAATCAGGCCGATCACGAAGTAGCGAGCTTTGATCGTGAAGGGTAGAGGAAACAGCATGATTGGCGAGTCGCCATGCAGGATAGCGAACGCAACCAGTATGCCGTAGATTCCACCTGAGGCGCCCACCGTGGGGCCCATGGGAGACGCGCCGAGCAGTCCGGTGAATGCGACCAGGCAGGTTGTGATTGCCGCCCCTACGACGGAGAAAAAGTAAAACTGCATGAACAGGCTATAGCCCCAATCCATCTCCAACTGCGCGCCAAACATCCACAGCGCCAGCATGTTGAAAAGAATGTGCAGCACCCCCGTATGCAGGAAGGCGTAGGTTACAAATTGCCAGATCCAGCCATGCAGCACGGCCAGCGTCGGCACCAGCCCGAAATGAAGATTGACCCACGATTCCGTGCCCGGCGCGGTGAACGCAGCCACAACCGCTACCAGCAGAAATACCGCGCCGTTGGCGATCAGCAGTTGTTTCACTGCCCGCGTGAACGGCGGAAAGCTCAGGGACATCGTGGTACCGCGTGGCATCTGGAAAACTCCGTTCTGACTTGCTCCGAAGCGTCTACCGCTCCGGCGCCGGGACTACGGGAAGACTGCGATGTCCCTTGGCATCCGTGGTCTGCACCGCGAAGACCACGTTGTCTTTGGACACCGGCATGGTCGCCTGCGTCACATTGCCGAACGCCTGCGCGTGCTCCCAATCAGGAGCACCTGTATCTCTCCACAATACGAGATATCCGGTGGCCATGCCGCCGGGGGACGCCTCCCATACTAGAGTGGAATCGTTTTGTAGTCCCTTCGTCAAGACTCGCACTTTCGCCGGCGGCGCGGGCGCCGATGCCAGCGAGGCCAGTGTCGCGGCGTTCACTCGCGCCACGTTTGCCGCGTAGTCAAAGTCCACGAACTTTGGAAGATCACCATATTCGACGCCATTTTCGGTGCGAACGTTCTGGTGCTGGTGATCGTAATTCTCGCGATATTCGGTAAACCGTACCGCCGCGAAACCCTGCTCGTTGAACGAGGTATGATCGCCGCCGCGCAAATAGCGGTCCTTGCGGAACACCACCAGCGGGTGAAATTCCTTCGCCGGCAGGTATTCTTTCGATATGCCAGCGATATAGCGCGCCAATTGGCGCGATGCCCCAGCATTCTCACCCCCCAGCGCCCGAATCAGCTTCAACTCAGCCTCAGTTGCGGTTGCCGGAATTCCTTCGGAAAAAACCCGCACCGTATGAGGGTCCTGGGTGGTGCTTCCGGGAGTGCGGTCGCCTCCGACAATGTCGTTATTCAGCACTGCTTCGATGTTCCAGTTTTGCGCCTTGGCCATTTTGGCGAAGTGCGCGCTGCCGTAGAGGCCCTGCTCCTCGCCCGCGACGGTGAGAAAGATGATTGTCGCCGGGAATTTGTACTTGCTAAGCACGCGGGCACACTCCAGGCTGACAGCAGTACCGCTGCCGTCGTCGTTGGCCCCAGGCGAAGCGCCAACCGCATCGTTGGTTTCCGTGTTGCGGGAGTCATAGTGTCCAGTTACCAGGAATATCCGAGACGCGTTCGCGGCATCGCTGCCGTGCAGGATCGCATACACGTTGGTCAGCTTGGTGGGCTTCGGAATCCGCGTTCCGGGTTCCTGGGTGAACTCGTCCGTCTTGATCTCAAGGCATCCGCCACAAGCCTTGGAGTAGCTCTCGAACTCGCTTCCGATCCACTCCGCCGCTGCGTTAATTCCTTTGCCGGTAGCAGCCGGAACGTCGGACGACAAGGTGTGCCGGGAGTGGAAGCTCACCAGTTTTTCGATTGTCTGTTGAATGCGTTGCGGGGAGACTGCTTTCAACGCGGCGACAATCTGTGGATCGGGTGCGGCCGCCGGAATACTGTCACCCTCGGAAGAGGCGTGAGCAGTTGCCGGACACAATGTCAACCAAAAACCTGATGCTAGGGCAAGAAACAATTTAAATTTGGGCATCGCTACCTCGCAAAACTTCATCACTTCTCAGGTGTCTATTACTTGACGCTTGTAGCAAGAGATTCTAAATATAAAAGGGTGGGTAGCGCTGTGATTCTCATCGGCGCATCTACCAAGTGCAGAGTGGAGGAAGTCGGCCATGGTGATTTGTCCCGAGTGCGAGAGCGATCTGGACTTCGAAGAGGATGAGGTGGACGAGGGTGAAGTCGTCACCTGCCCCGAGTGCGGCACGGATTTCGAAGTGGTGGCGGTCGAGCCGCTGCAGTTGAGCCGGGTTGACGAGGACGTGATCGACGACGAAGAGGAAGTCGCGGAAGAAGAGGAAGAGGAGTAGCGTGCGCGTCTGGCTGTCCCACGGCGGCGGTAGAACCGCGCTCTCTTGCTGCGGGGCGTTTTTGCTGTTGCTTACAAGCAGCGGCACGCTGACGGCTGCTCCCCTGAATTCTCCCGATCCCGATCCGCAGAAGAACACGGCTTCCAAAGACTACGCCCTGATCGTCGGAACCGTCTGGGGGCCGGACGATCGACCGCTGGCTGGCGTTCCCATCACAATTCACAGCGCCACCGGCAAGAAAGCCAAATGGGAACTCGTCTCCAATCAACGGGGCGAGTTTGCGCAACGAGTCCCTCCGGGCAGGCAGGACTACATCATCCAAGCCGACATTAAGACGCCCAAAGGCCAGCCCAAGCCGGAGATCACCGTCCAGATCGAAGACAATGAACGGAAAGACGTTGGTCTGCATCTAAAGCAGCAGGAACCATCCAAGCCGTAGGATTCCAACAGGAGACTCCATGAAGAAGTTTTTGGGATTGCTCGCGATTGCGGCCATTTCCGTCAGTTGCATGGCGCTGCAAATCAACATCCCCATGACCAGCTCGCCCGGTGGGTCCAGCCCCAAGAAGACGCGTCCCACGTCGAAAATGCTGACCGGCACCGTGAGCGACAAGAGCGATCAGCCGATTGCCGGCGCGGTGGTCTATCTCAAGAACATGAAGACCGTGGCAGTGAAGAGTTTCTTCGCCCAGCAGGACGGCTCCTATCGCTTTCCGCAGCTGGCTCTGAACACAGACTACGAAGTCTATGCTGAAAAGGATGGCCGGAAGAGCGACACCAAGACCATCAGCCAGTTCGACGACCGATTCACTCCCACCATCAACTTGCGCATTGACCTGACGAAACAGCCGCCGGCACAACCGAATAAACCGCAATAAGAAAGCCGCCATTACTGGCGGCCCTTATAGTTTCACGAATTCGAAACTTAGTTGTTTTCGCTGCTGGCCCGTTTCCACGACATGAATTCGCCAATCGTGGAGCCGGTCCCGGACGAGGATTGTGTCGCAGCGGCCGGTCCCTTGTAGGCCTCCACATCCGCGCGCGTGGCTTCTTCGCCGACTGCACGGATACTGAGTCCCACCTTCTTCTCCGCCGGATTCATCTTGATGACCTTGAAATCAAACTCCTGGCCGGGTTCAAGTTTGATCTGCGTGCCGCTGTGGTCCACCGCCTCGGAGTTGTGGCACAGGCCTTCCACTCCATCGGCGATTTCCACGAATGCTCCAAAGCTGGCCAGCCGCAGTACCTTGCCGTGAATGACGTCGCCCACGCGATGCTGCTCGAAGAACGTGTCCCACACATCCGGCTGGAGCTGCTTCACGCCCAGCGACAGACGGCGCTGATCGGGCTCGATGGCGAGCACAATGGCCTTCACCTTGTCGCCCTTCTTCAGCACTTCGGACGGATGCTTCACACGCTTTGTCCAGCTCAAGTTGCTCACGTGGACCAAGCCGTCGATGCCGTCTTCGATTTCGATGAATGCGCCAAAATCGGTCAGGTTGCGGACCTTTCCTTCCACGATCGCGCCGACCGGGAACTTCTCAATCAGCGACTCCCAGGGATTCGACTCGAGCTGCTTCAACCCAAGACTAATGCGGCGTTCCGTCGGGTTCACGTTCAACACCACCGCTTCCACCGGGTCGCCAATGTTCACCAGCTTGGAGGGATGCTTCATGCGCTTCGACCACGTCATTTCGCTGACGTGGACCAGGCCTTCGATGCCCTGTTCCAGTTCGATGAACGCACCGTAATCCGTCACGCTGATCACGCGGCCTTTTACATGCGCGCCGATCGGATAGCGCTCGGTCGCGTCCAGCCACGGGTCGGGCGTGAGCTGCTTGAAGCCGAGCGAAACCCGCTGCTTCTCGCGGTCGAACTTCAGCACCTTCACTTGGATCTGGTCGCCCACCTGCACCAGGTCGCGCGGATGCGTGAGGCGTCCCCACGACATGTCGGTGATGTGCAGCAGACCGTCGATGCCACCCAAGTCGACGAACGCTCCGTAGTTGGTCAGGTTCTTGACAGTGCCCGTCAGGATGGAGTCTTCGCTCAACTGGCCGAGCGTCTTGGTGCGCTTCTCGCCCTGCTCTTCTTCCAGCAACTGCTTGCGCGAAGCCACGATGTTGCCGCGCTTCTTGTTCAGCTTGATGATGCGGACTTCGAGGTCCGTGCCCTTCAGCGCGTCGAGATTGCGGACCGGGCGCAGATCGACCTGGGAACCAGGCAGAAAGGCGCGCGCGCCGAGGATGTCGACCGTCAGGCCACCCTTAATGCGGTCGATGATGTGCGCCTTGACCGACGCTTTGTCGTTGTACGCCTTCTCAATATCGTCCCACGCCCGCAGACGCTGGGCTTTGTGGTGCGAGAGGTTGATGTAACCTTCCTCGCTGTGTCCCTGGTCGCGCACCACGGGAATTTCCTGTCCCGGTTGCACGGTCACATTGCCTTCAGGGTCGGTGAATTCCGCGACGGGAACTACGCCTTCGGACTTGTAGCCAATGTCCACGACGACATACTGCGGCGTGATCTTGAGAACGGTGCCCGTAACGATCTGTTCGTCGTTCAGGGCGGCTTCGGTTTGTGCTTGCTCCTGCTCGAAGGTCTCGAGCGCGGTGGCGAAATCTTCCATGGACGGTTCTTTTTCGGACCGAGGTGCAGCCGCGATGGCTGGCTCGGTGCTAGTGGGATGAGTGCTGGTTTCAGGAGTCGTAACGGTCGCGTGCTGCTCGCCCGTGCCGGATTCTTCAGTTGGGGTGGTCGGAGTATCGTTAAGGGTTTCTTCGAGAGACATTGTTTGAGTTCGCGCCCATCAACTTTGGAAATTGATGGCGAGCCTGACAAATACGGACTGCTGGCTTGAGTCTTCGGATAGTATTTCCCCGTTTGAGGGGGAGATAGGACAACCCAGCGGCCGGATCTCAGGGAGCGGGCCCCCACTTCCTGACACTCTTTGACTATAGCAATCGCTTCCGAGCAGTGTCAAACCTGCTGCGATGCTGCAAATGCAAGACAGGCGTGATTTTGCGCGATTTTTCGTGATTTTAACGTCGCGTTAATCTGCAGCGTCACCTGTCCAGGTGACCTTGCTCACATGACGGTTTGGGGATGCCCTCCGCCTTTGGTACTCTGCCCTGTGATGGACTACCTCTGGACCCCATGGCGCTACGCTTACGTCACCACTGTTGACCAGGTACCGGAATGCATTTTCTGCGAACTGCAGAACTCCGGCGACGACCGGAAAGCCCTCATCGTCCACCGGGGGGAGCATAACTTCATCATCCTCAATGCCTATCCCTATACCTCGGGACACGTGATGGTTGTGCCCTTCGCCCATTTGGATCGGCTGAACAAACTGTCTGAGGCGGCGGCCAACGAAATGATGGCGATGTCGCGTCGCCTGGAGACGGTGATGACCGAGATTTATCACCCCGATGGCGTGAATCTCGGCATGAACATTGGCAAGGCCGCCGGCGCGGGTGTAGCGGGACACATCCACATGCACGTCCTGCCTCGTTGGGTCGCCGACGCCAATTTCATGACCGTCGTGGGTGAGACGCGGGTGCTGCCGGAATCGCTGGAGGATACGTACAAGCGGCTGAAGGCGAAGTTCTAGAGAAGCTCTGAAGGGCGCAGCGCTGCAGTTACAGCAACGTTCTTAGGGTGGAAGCACCACGCTTTAGCGTGGTGAATCCGTGTGAGAGAGAAGTCGGGCTTTAGCCCTGGTGGGATTGCGTTGCATAAGTCGCTACGGTTGAACCATGCCGGAAGAATGCAGTACCGCGAAGCGGGACGGAAGAGGATAGCCCAGCACGCAGCGGAGCGGAGTGCTGGGTAAGCTGCCAATGAATCCTGAGTCCCGCCTGCGGGACGGCACTCTTCCGCGAGGCCGTGAGCCCGAGCGTCTTGAAATAGCGATGAGGGCTGCTCACGCAACCATCCTGACGGCGACTCACATCACCACCAAGCCTTGACCTTAGTGGTGTAATGGCCTGTTTACAGCAGTTATCTGAAGGCACCTCCTCCTTGCTTCGGCGACACTCGGGTGACCTGCCAAGGTTTGGGTGAAGGTACATCTGGAGGTATGCCAATGATGCGGATCTCCCCCTTGTCGGGTTCGATTAGCCTCAGTTCGGCTTGCAGAGAGTCTTCCGACCCGTCAGTGCTTTTGGTAGTGAACCGTAGCACATTGCCCTTAACCTGAGCATCGATGATTGGGTCTTCTCCATCCCCGGCCTCGGCCTTTGTAAGCTCTCCGGCTTGGTTGACGTCAATGTTTGCGTGACTCGAACTTCCAGTGACTTTATTGTCGGCCATGGCAAAGATGATCGTAAGAAACGGACTCCCGTTGAAGCTGGCTTGCCACGTACCGACAAACTGCTTGGCATTGGAGGTGGTCGCTGGCTGGAAATCCTGGGCAAAGACCATACCGCACGACACGAGCAACAGCACCGTGCCAAACGCCGTCGAGCGGATCATTGGGTTACATGCTGAGAATCTGGACACAGTCGTCCTCCTACGAGGCCTTGATGCCTCGGGCTGCAAAAATGTACCTTCACTTAACACGACTCAGGAATCAATCGACTCGCCATCAGGGAAGATTAATGTCGAAACATCGCCTTATCGCTCGCAACCCAAAATCGATTAGAGGTGGCGTAACCATCGCTCACCCCTTCACCAGCTCCTCCATCTCCTTCTCCCCAATCACCGCCACGCCCAGTTCCTTCGCCTTGTCCAGCTTTGATCCCGCATCTTCTCCCGCGACAACATAATCCGTCTTTTTGCTGACCGAGCCCGAAACCTTCCCTCCGGCATCCTCAATCAGCTTCTTGGCCTCATCGCGCGTGTGACGCTCCAGCGTGCCGGTGAGGACAAACGTCTTGCCAGCCAGAGTAGCCGCGCGTTCTTTCTTCGTGCCTTCGAATTTCAGGTCCGCCTTGCGCAGTCGCTCCACCAGCGCCCGGTTCTTCGGCTCATCGAAGAATTCCAGGATGCTCTGCGACACCCGCGGACCAATCTCGTTCACGGCCTGCAACTGCTCCGCATTTGCGTCCATAAGGTCGTCCATCGACCCGAAGTGCTCGGCTAGGAACTGCGCCGTGCGTTCGCCCACCATCCGAATCCCCAACCCGTAGATCACCCGCTCCAGGGGAAGCTTCTTAGAGTTCTCGATCTCACGCAGGATGTTGTCCGCCGACTTCTTCCCCATGCGCTCAAGTTCGAGTAGCTTGTCTTCCGTCAGGTCGTAAATGTCGGCCACGCTTTTCACCAACTTGGCATCGACCAGTTGGTTCACCAGCGCGTCGCCCATGCCTTCAACGTTCATCACGCCGCGCGCAGCGAAGTGCAGAATGCTTTCGCGCAGTTTTGCGGGGCAGCTGGCATTTACGCAGCGATGATCTGCCTCGCCCTCGACACGCACCACGTGCCCGCCACACTCCGGACAGCGCTCGGGCATCTGGAACTCGCGCGTGCCACGTGGCTTGTCCTCCAACACCTTTACGACTTTTGGGATTACGTCGCCACCTCGCTCCACCGCGACCCAGTCGCCAATCAGCACGCCCAGGCGCCCGATTTCGTCCATGTTGTGCAGGGTGGCGCGCTTCACTGTCGTCCCGCCGATCGACACTGGCTTCAACATGGCGACCGGAGTCAGTTTTCCGGAACGCCCTACATTCACGAGGATGTCTTCGATCTGCGTCTCTGCTCCGCGTGCGGTGAACTTATACGCGATTGCCCAGCGAGGAGCCTTGCCGGTAAAGCCCAATTCGTCCTGCAAGCCGATGCGATCGACTTTCACCACCACGCCGTCGATTTCATACGGCAGCTTGTCGCGGAGCGTGTCGGTCTTGTTGACGAACTCCATGACCTGTTCCAGGTTGTGCGCGAGTTTGTAGTGAGGATTGACCTTGAAGCCCACGGCCTGCAGAGCCTTCAGCACCTCCGAGTGCCGCGCGAAGATAGGACGCCCGTCGGCCAGCAAGCCATATCCGAAGAAATCAAGGCGCCTTTGCGCCGTGACACTCGGTGCCAGCGTTCGCACCGTGCCCGCCGTGGCGTTGCGCGGATTGGCGAACACCGGCAGAGCCTGCGCTTCGCGCTCATCGTTCATTCGCTGAAACGCCGCCAGCGGCATGATCAGCTCGCCCCGCACCTCGAAGTCGTGAGGCAGGCCCGCCTTGTCGAGCGCCTTGCCCGGAATCGTCAGCGGCACGCTTCGCACCGTCCGCACATTGGGCGTGACATCTTCCCCCACCGACCCATCGCCGCGCGTGATTCCCACCGCCAGTTTGCCATCAACATAACGCAGCGCCAGTGACATGCCATCGAGTTTCAATTCGCAGACGTAATCGACTTGCGATTGGCCGGTGAGTTCGTGGACCCTGCGCTCCCAATCGCGGAGTTCCGCTTCGCTGGTGGTTTTTGCCAGCGACAGCATGGGAGTCGAGTGCCGTACCTTGGCGAACTCTTCGCTGGGCTTGCCGCCCACCCGTTGCGTTGGAGAGTCGGGCGTGATCAGTTCCGGGCGCTCGGCCTCGAGTGCGATCAGCTCGTCCATCAGCTTGTCGAATTCGGCGTCGCTGATCTCGGGATCGTCGAGCACGTAGTAGCGGTGCTCGTGATAGCGGATCTTGTCGCGCAGCGCGTCGATTTTTTTCTGCACGTCTTTGCCGGTGGAAGGCATTCGCCAATTATAGGAGGCTCGCGAAACCCGCGGCGACCCGGGCCACACCGTTCCGTAACGTAGAATAGAAGTTTTGACCAAGGAGCCTAGTGAAGCACTTATTAGCCAAGTGGACCCTGCTGATTTTGTCCATCCTCAGCCCGCTGGGGATCTGGGGAGTCTTGGGGTTCGCCTTCGTCGACGCCGCCCTGCTGGGCATGCCTCTGGACGCCATCGTGGGCGGCTACGTTTACTCCAACCCGCACCGCTTCCTGTTGTATTCGGCCATGGCCGCCGTCGGTTCGGCCCTGGGCAGCATCGTCATTTACTGGATCGGCTACAAAGGCGGCGAGGTGCTGCTGGTGAAGCGCATCGGAGAGACGCGCTTCAACAAGATCAAGGCGTCGTTCGACAAGCACGAATTTCTGGCGATCATGCTGCCTTCCATGCTGCCTCCACCCACGCCGTTCAAACTTTTCGTGCTTTCGGCGGGAGTGGCCGAGATGCGCTTTACCCACTTCCTCGGCGCCATCTTTGCCGGGCGCTTCCTCCGGTTTTGTATTCTGTCGATCCTGGTGATTCGCTTTGGACCGGAGATTGTCGGCTTCTTCGGCAGCGTGGTCCACAACCACGCCAGACTCGCGATCGCCATCATCGCCGCTGCCGCCTTGATCGGTTGGTGGATGTGGCGCATGCGCAAGCAGAACCGGAACCGCAATGGCGACTAGCCGGCGATCAGCTGGCCCGAGATCGTTCTCGACAGCTGTCCCAATTGCGGTATCATCCTTTTGAGCACATCAATCCCACCTGGGGTAGCTTTATGCCTGCGACTGCAACCGCATCGCGAAAACTGACGATTGAGTTCGACCGCGAAGACGACGGAAGGTGGATAGCGGACATCCCTGAGCTTCCGGGCGTCATGGTTTACGGCAGCTCGAAGGAAGACGTGCTGGCAAAGGTGCAGGAACTTGCGTTTCGAGTTCTCGCTGATGAGGTACGTGACCAGGGTCAGTTGTATTCGGCGGTCAGGTTCTCTTTCGCGTGAGCCACTGGCCAAGCACCAAAGCTCGGATAGTCCTGAAAGCCCTACAATCAATCGGATGGAAGATCAAGGAACATAAAGGGTCGTCTCACGTGCAGATGGTTCATCCTGAGCGCGGCGAATACACGTGGGCCTCTCATGATTCAGACGAGATCGGCCCGGTGATGCTGTCTAAGATTTCCAAGAAAACAGGCCTGAAACGCGAAGATCTTTAGCTTGTCTGGCGTCGTCGCGTGCGGCTGGATCGACAACTTTTCCCCACCAAATTAGAACAGCCGGACGCAATGTCCGGCTCTATCTCTTGAACTTGAATGTTGTCTAGCGCGCTACGATGACGGGCGCTTCCTGGCGATGGCTCACCAGGTATCCGATGCCAAAGAACGCCGCGGAAAAGAACAGGTCCGACGCCACCGCATTGCGGAAGAACGGCAGACCGGCGACGTAGCACATCGCCAAGCCGCTGGCCGTCTTGGGATACATGTTCCAGACCGCCCACACCGCGAAATTGCTGAGCAGGAAAAACGATACCGAAGCGGTCAGCGAGGCCGCGCCAACGCGCAGCGCTGAAGCGTTCTTCGCCAGCAAGCCACCCAGCAACACGATTCCCGCGTACCAGGCCCAGGTAACCAGCAGGTCAGCCGTGACGGGATAGCCGTAGGTGCTACGCGACAGATACACTCCCGAGGCGGCCAGCGCCGCTACTGGGATCCACATCTGCTTGCGCGGCATGCGGGCTCCGAAATACAGCAGCGCCGCAGCCGCTGGGGCAAAGCTATAGGGCAACGGCAGGAACCGCAGATGTACGGCGAGGGCGAAAACGAGAAACAGATACGCCAGCATGTTCACCTCAGGAAATCCGCGCGGCAGAAACCGAGCGCCTCTTGATTCTGTACGTCGCAGCCATTTGCGTCAAGAGAACTTATCCGCACAAGATAAATTGTTTGCGGGTGGCGACAATTACTCGAGTGATGAGACCTAGATCTCACGGGTTTTCATCGGTCGAAGGCTTTCGCGAGTTCGTACCTTCTTCCTGCACTCTCAGGTCGGGTCCAACCAGCACCCAGCCTCCCAGGTTGCCTCGGCCGCGCATTTCCGGATATTCGAAGCGCAGATCTTCAAACCGCACCATGTAACCCTTGAAACGGCCTTCCAACCTCTCTGTCTGGGTCAGCGGAAATACCGCCCAGTCGAGATACACTCGTCCGAAATAGGACGCTTTGGCTGCCTGCGTCACTGCAGTCACTTCGGGTTTGGAATAGGTGTGCGCCTCGCCCTGTGCGTCCACTTCCGGAACCATTGAATTTACCGGGACTGTTTGGAAGAAACTCTCGGTTTCGACCACTCCGTGCCAACGGAATGGATTGACCCAGTAGGGATACGCACCCATCTTGACGGGCACTGCGCGCTGGTAGAGCACGGATCCCATCGCGCTCAGCGCACGGCGATGTTGGTAATCGCGAAATCCCCAGACCAGCACCAGGCAGGTCAGCGCGAAGATGGCGCCGCCTCGCCCGCGTGGCCCCTTGCTGCGCGCTCCGATCTCCTGATTGATAAGCCCAAACAGCGCTGGCATGACCAACCCGAGAAGCAGCGCCAGCAGGATGACCGGCTCGACGATGAACACGATGTCCCACGAGTACCAGCGCCAGTTGAACGGCTCGAACAGACGGATGCCGTAGGCCGTGGTGTAGTCCAGCAGCAAGTGACTCAGCGCCGCCAGCAACGCCAGAAAATAGAGATACCCCCACCGCAGCGGAGGCCCGGATCGCTGGGCTGGCCGGTGCCGCAGCCAGAAAAGATGCAGCAGGTAAACGAATCCGAGAGTCGCCGCGGCCACGAAGGGAGCACCCACAAAGCTGTGCGTGATTCCGCGATGGTGCTGAAACGCCGCGATCGGTCCCTTGACCGCCCACAACACGTCGAGGTCGGCGGCCTCCGACGCCAACACCATCGTCAGCGTAGCCAATGCAGTCTTGCGATTAAATCCCGCGCGCCCCATGCAGGCGCCGGTTAGAAAATGCGTGACAGGTTCCAAATCTCTCCTCGACGGTTACTGCGATTCCACGCCACCATGCCCGGTCTTGCCCGCGAGCAGATCGATCGCATGCGGCAGGATGTGAATCACCGATTGCAGCGAATCCACCGCGCCCTTCGGACTGCCGGGCAAGTTCAGGATCAACGACCGCCCGCGCACGCCGCATACCCCCCGGCTGAGAATCGCGTACGGTATTTTTGCCAATCCATCAGCGCGCATTTTTCCCGGGATGCCCTCAATCAGCTTGTAGCAAACTGCGCGCGTTGCTTCAGGCGTGACATCGCGTTCCGCGATGCCGGTTCCACCCGTGGTGACCACCAGTTGGACCTGCTCCGCCAACTCCGCCAGGATGTCTTCGATTTGCTGCTGATCATCGGCAACAACTTGCTGCATTACGACCTCGAACCCATGCTGGCGCAGTACCTCTGTGGTTGCCGGACCGGAGAGGTCAACGCGCTCTCCTCGCGCTGCGGAATCGCTTACGGTCACTACGGCCGCAGTCATCATGGCTTTCTCTTCGCCGCTTTTCGCAAGTAGTCGCCACTTTTGCCGCCTGACTTCCGCTCCAGCCTGACTTCGCGGATCTCGATTCCCTTGTCCAGCGCCTTACACATGTCATACACGGTCAACGCCGCCACCGATGCAGCCACCAGCGCTTCCATCTCGACACCCGTCACAGCCGTAGTACGCGCCACTGTGCGAATCTCGATGCCGTCGGTTTTCACGTTGCACGTGACATCCACCTTGCTGAGCGGAACCGGATGGCACATCGGGATCAGTTCAGAGGTTCGCTTGGCTGCCTGGATGCCCGCAATCCGCGCCACTTCCAATGGATCGCCCTTGGGATTCTGCGGCAGCTCCATGAGCACCTTGCGGCTCATGGCGACAAACGCATACGCCTCGGCCTCCCGCAATGAGGGACTCTTGCCCGAAACGTCCACCATGGACGCACGTCCGGCGTCGTCGTAATGCGAAAGCCTCTGCGGTTTTGCTTTGACCTTACCCATACCGTTCAGGACAGCAGCACCGTGACCACTTCTCCGGCCTCGAAGCGTTCGCGGTCCGGAGGTACCACAATGTAGCAGTTCGCCCGTGACGCTGCCATCAGGTCTCCCGACCCTTGCCACCGGACCAGTTCAACCCCCGGCTTATCATGCACTCCATCCAACTTGGCCGGCAGAAATCGCGTCAGTCCAGTCTTCGTGGTTAACGGAGCTTTCAGGGCTGCCTGGGTGAACAGCAGTCGCTCCGGCTTCGCGCCTGCCAGTGCGTCCAGCACGGGACGCACAAACAACTGGAAGGTGACCATCGTCGATACTGGGTTACCCGGCAGCCCAAAGAATGGCGTTGTCCTGCCTTCCAGCGCGACTTCCCCAAACACCACCGGCTTGCCGGGTTGAATCGCCACTCCGGTGAAGAAAAACTTCGCACCCAGCGAGGCCAGCACTTCTTCCACCAAGTCGTACTTGCCCGCCGAAACCCCACCGCTTAGCAACAAGAGATTGGCATCCAGGCCTTTACGCAAAAGCAACGCCAACTCCGCGGCATCGTCACGTGCCACTGGAAGGATGACCGCATCTCCACCAGCCTCGTACACTTGCGCCGCCAGGGAATAGCTGTTGGAGTTGCGAATCTCGTTTGGCCCCGGAGGCAGGTTAATGTCCACCAACTCATCGCCGGTGGCCAACACAGCGACCTTCGGCCTGCGACGGACCGCAATCTCAGGGCGTCCCACTGCTGCAGCCACCGCCACCATAGCATGCTGAACTCGGGTGCCCCGTTGCACCATCACGTTGCCACGACGCGCTTCGGCTCCCGCAGGCACTACGTTTTCGCCCGCTTCTACGGAGCGCTTCACCTTGATGTTGGCGTCTGCGGCTTCGCTGTACTCCACCATCAGCACCGCATCGGCACCCGCGGGCACCGGAGCGCCTGTCATGATCTCGACGGTCTCGCCCGGGCCCACGGGGATGCTGCTTTCCTCGACCATCGCTCCGGCTTTGATCGTGCCCAGGCAGTGCAGTTGCGTAGGAACCAACTTCACGTCTGCCGCCCGCACGGCATACCCATCGCGCGTCGCCCTTGGAAACGGCGGAAAGTCGCGGTCGGCGAGCAGGTCCTCCGCCAGCACCAACCCAAGCGCATCCAGCAGACCGGTCAATTCCGGCTCGGTAGGAGTTAGCGCCGCAGCATGCCGTTCCACGATCTGCCGGGCTTCCGCGAAAGACAACAATTCGTTGGTCGAAGTTGCGGTCATAGAAACTTGTTCCTGCGGATTCTACTGGACGCGCCAGTGTCAGCCAAAACCGGCCCTCGCGCAGTCAACAGAAAAAGGGCGGCGTACGGCCGCCCTTGCATAGCACCTCATTTTGCTTACGGATTCTTCTTAGTCGGAGAGGACTTCTGCTTGCCAAACGTGGTTTGCACCGCCGAGCCAAGACTGGCGAGCATGTCCTTCGCGTTTTGAGCCAGCGGACCGTCCGGTTTCAACTCCAGGTATTTCTGAAAGGCATCGGTCGTGCCCGGAGGAGCAACGAACTTTCCGTCTTTCCCCGTCGTTGCCTTGCCCATCATGTTGATGCCCTTATAGTAGTAGGCTTCCGCACGGTTCGGATCGGCCTGAATGGCCTTGTCGAAGGCGGCGATGGCCTCATCGATCTTGCCGGTGTTAGTGAAAACCGCGCCCTCGTTGAAGTAGTAGGTGGCAGCATTGGCCGGCTCCGCCTGGGCGGCAGCCGCATACTCGGCCACGGCCTTATCGGTCTGTCCCGATTTAGCGTAGGCATCGGCCAATCCGTTGTGATATGCGCCGTTGTTTGGATTGATGGCCAGCGCCTTTTGGTAGGCCTCAATGGCTTCGGGATACTTCTTGCCACCGCGGTACGCGTCGCCGAGATAGGCCCACAGCAGGTCCTTGCTCGGTTCGGCAGTGGTTACCTCCTGCAGAATCGGGATCGCCTGGTCGTAGTTGCCCGCCTTCTCCAAGTCGCGTACTTCCGCAAGTTTGGCGTTCAGGCCCTTGATCTTCTCGTTCGACTTCTGTACCTCTTGCTGTTTCTTGAGCTGCTCCTCGGTCGGGCCATTCTTGGCTGCGGACTTCTTCAGGTCGAAGTTCACTTCGCGCACTTCGCCTGCGCCGATCGGAATGCCGCCGACCATATCCAGGACCTGGCCATTCCGCGTCAGCGTCGCATCATAGGTTCCAGGGGTAAAGCCAACCGAGAAATATTCGCCGTTCTTGTTGGTCTTGATTTCGGTTTTGCGGCCGGTGTCCTTGTTGACCCACGTGACCACGCCGTCGGTGATCGGCTTGCCCTCTACGTCCTTGCAGGTGCCTTTCGCCGTGCCTGTCAACTGCGCCATCGCAGAAATCGCGCTTAGTCCCAATACCAGCCCCAGCAATGTGACCAGGGTGATGTATTTCTTCATGTCTGCCTCCAGCGCATGGCATCGGTTCGTAAGCGTCCTGCCACGAAGTCCGCTTGCCACGGCGATAGTAATCTCCAAATTTGAATGCATGAGGCTCAATGCGCATCGGCCTGCGATACGTAAGGAATAGGATCGCTGGCTCCCGCCGCCGCAAAGGCCCGCATCCGCAGCACACAACTATCGCAGACGCCGCAGGCCCGGTCCTCCCGGCTGTAGCATGACCACGTTAAATCCAAGGGTGCGCCTAATTCAAGGCCACGCCTCACAATTTCAGCTTTTCTTAACGCTATAAGGGGCGTCTCGATACGTATCTTTCCCTCTTTTGTTCCCGTCCGGACGGCCTCATTGAACGCCGCGTAGAACTCCGGACGGCAATCCGGATACCCCGAACTGTCCTGCTGCACCGCGCCGATGTAGATCCGCGCCGCCCCCAGCACCTCGGCCCAACTCACCGCAGCCGAGAGAAAATGAGAGTTGCGGAAAGGAACATACGTCACTGGAATCTCCGTCCCAATCTCCGTTCCTGCCTGAGGAACCGCAATTCCCTCGTCCGTCAGCGCTGAGCCTCCAATGGCGCGAAAAAATGCCGTCTGAATGGCCAGTTTCGTTCGGATGCCCATCCGATCGCAGATTTCCCGGAATGCCCGCCGCTCCCGGAGTTCGGTACGCTGCCCGTAGTCGATGTGCAGGGCCGCTGTGTGCTCCGCGCCGAAATCCCGCACCGCCAAAGCAGCGCAGACGCAGGAGTCCATGCCCCCGCTGAGCACCACCAGCACCTTCGCTTTTGAGTGCCATCCGCTTTCGCTGGTTGTTGGGCTTGCCGTCATAAATGGTACCGGTTTGAAAGGGCACGGCTTCAGCCGTGCCGCGCATGTCTCGTACTTCTGTCATTCCTCGCGGACTTCAGTCCGCCCGCACAAACCAATAAAAACAGTCCCGACGACCTCACACACCCTTCAGAGAGGGCTCCCAAATGAACTTGTGAATCTGGAGGCCAAGCCGCGCGCGCAATCCGTCCGCCAGCATCCATTCTGCCAGTTCGCGCGGATCCAGCAGGCAATGCGATACGTCGCGGCTACCGGTCGCGTCTTTACGAAACGCCGGCGACAGAATTACCGATCCCACGCGGGCGTTGAGTTCGTGCTCGCGGATGAAATCGCGCGCAAACTCGTAATCGACACGGCTGGCCAGCACGAACTTCGCCTCATCCCGCTGCGTCATGTGCAACAAGTTTTCGTGGCGAAAGGTGTCAGCTTCCCCGGAATGCGGGCACTTCACGTCCACGATCTTCACCACCAGCTCAGGCACCTTGTCCAGCAGTCGTTCGCCGCTGGTTTCGAGCAGCACCGTGTATCCCGAGATCAGCAAATGATCCATCAGCAGAACTACTTCGCGTTCCTGCAGCATGGGTTCGCCGCCGGTGATCTCCACCAGTCCGCCGTCCGGTGAGAGACGATGCACCTCGTGCTCGATCTCCTCCAGCGTCATCGGCTGCCCGCCCTTGAACGTGTACTCGCTGTCGCACCACACGCAGCGCAGATTGCACCCGGCCGTGCGCACGAAGACGCACGGCAGTCCTGCGTAAGAGGACTCACCCTGCAGCGATTTGTAGATCTCGATGATCTGCATGCGATTTGAAAGGGCGCGGCTTTAGTGGTGCCGCAGTCGGGCCAAAAATATTGGGGCTTTAGCCCCTCACTCGCTGTACGTCGCCGTCGTGGTGTCGGTTTCCCAGATGGTGATGTCCTTCACCTGCACCCGGCCGTTGGTCTTGCCCGCCAAGAGCTTGTTGGTCTCATCGTAGAAATACTTCGCGAGGTTTTCCGCCGACGGATTCAGGACATCGAACGGCTGCAGCTCGTTGATCATCTGGTGATCGAGATAGTTCACCACCGGACGCAGCACTTCCTTCAGGTCCTTGAAATCCAGCAGCAGGCCGGCGTGGTCCAGCGTCTCGCCGCGCAAGGTGACGCGGACCTTGTAGTTGTGTCCATGGGGCTTCTCGCACTTGCCCTTGTAGTTGCGCAGGAAGTGCCCCGAGGAAAATGTGTCTTCAACTGTTACTTCGTACATGTTCTCCGTCCGCAACGGCGCAAATAGGCGGGATGCGGCTACTGCTTCTATTCTAGCCGGAAGTCGCAGCACGGTGCAGATCAGGGGGTTTTTTGTCGGGGTCGCGATACACTTGACCTAAGATGGACCGGGTAGTCACTAAGGATCGGGATGTTTTGGGCGGAGTTGCCGTGTTTATGGGGACCCGTGTGCCGTTCCAGTCCTTGCTTGACTATCTCGGAGGCGAGTGCGTTCCAAGAAAATTCAAGAACAACTTAGGCAGTCACCTATGCTCCACGGTGCCAGACGAAGGCCTGGCGGGAACTAAGAACGGTGAGTCGCTGATCGCCGCCGAACGTCTAGGATTCGAGCTCTTCGTTACGATCGACCAAGGCATTGTCTACCGGCAGAATCTTTCCGGACGAAAGATAGCTATCCTCGTGCTTCAGCCCAAAACAAGCCGTCTCGTCGATCTCTTGGTGTTGGCGCCGGAATGCCTCGCCCAGATGAGATCCATTAATGCAGGCGAGTTACGAATCGTCAGCTCCTGACCCATCTGCCCCAAAGAACCTCTCTACAGCCCGGATGTCTGTTGTCCTCGCATACTGCGGCAGGCTGTCCAGAAATACCCGACCATACTGTTTTCTCAGGATGCGGTTGTCCAGCAGGCATAGCAGGCCGCGATCGTGCAGCGATCGAATCAATCTGCCGAATCCCTGCTTCAGCGATATCACTGCGCTCGGCACTTGATAGTCAAAGAAGGCATTGCCGCCGTCTTCGTCGATCGTCTTGATGCGCGCGGCTACCACCGGATCGTTCGGCACCGCGAACGGCAGGCGGTCGATGATCACGCAACTCAACTGCTCGCCCTGCACATCGACTCCCTGCCAGAACGACGCGGTCGCAAACAGTACCGCGTTGGGCGTCATTCGGAACTCTTCCAGCAACGCATTCTTGGGCGCGCTGCCCTGCAGAAGCATGGGGAATTCCAACTCACCCAGAAGCCGATCGTAGAGTTGATGCATGAACGAGTAGCTGGTGAATAGGCAGAACGCCCGCCCCCGCGTGATCTCCAGCAACTGGCGCACGCGTTGTGAAGCCTTCTCCACAAATTGCGGCTCCCGCGGATCGGGCAGGTCCGGAGGCACATACATTACCGCCTGGCTGGGATAGTCGAAATGCGACTGCACAATCAGCTCGCGCGCATGTTCGATGCCCAGTCGCCCGCGGATGTAGTCAAATCCTCCGCCCACCGCGAGCGTCGCCGACGTGAGCACAGCCGTCTCCAGGTGATCGAACAGCGTCTGCCGAAGAATGTCTGAAACCGTGATCGGCGTCGCCTGCAGGAACACGTTGTGCTGTCCGCCGCGCGCTCCGCGCCGTTCGCCGCGCCGTTCGATCCAGAACACCGTGTTCTTCTGGTTTGACTCCAGGATGAACCCAAGTTGTACCCGCAACTCCTCCACCCGTCGGCACAGGTTGTGGACCTCGTCGGGCTTATTGGGAATACCCTGCAATTCGCTGTAGAGATGCAACAGAGTGTTTTGAAATCCAATGTATTCGTCGCCGTTTTCTTCCAGGAATTCCGCCCGGTTCTCGAATGCGAATCGACCCTCTCCCGGGGAGATGAGCGAAAAGAAAAACTGCGAGCGCTCGCGTACCCGGGCTGAAGCGGCCAGTACCTGCGTCAGTGACAGGTTGGCGCGCCGCAGCGTTTGCTCGGCATCGCGCAGCAATTCCTCCACCCGGACATTCGAGACCGACACGCCGAAGTAATCAGCGGCAACATCTTCCAGCTCGTGCGCTTCGTCGAACACCACCACGCCCGCCTCCGGCAGCACTCCGGCATCCGGCGCGCTCTCCGCCGCGGACTTGATGGCCAGGTCAGCGCAAAACAGGTGATGGTTGACGATGATGATGTCGCTCTCTGCTGCCTTCCGCCGCATCTCCGTGATGAAGCAGCGATCGAACTGCTGACACTCAGCGCCAATGCAGCGGTCGGTGCGCGCGTCGAGCTTCGACCACAACTGGCCGCTCTCGGGCAATCCGGCCAGCTCGGCGCGGTCTCCCGTCCCAGTTGTCTTTTCCCAGTCGCTGATGATCTTGAACTGGCTGATCTCCTCCAACCCGTTCAACACTGGCTGGTCGGTGAGGTCGTAGAGCTTCTTGCGGCAAAGATAATTGGCGCGCCCCTTCATGTAGCAGACCCGCAATTCGCCCAGGTGCTCCTGCAGGAAAGGAATGTCCTTGAAGTACAGCTGCTCCTGCAGCGTCTTGGTGCCGGTCGAGATGATCACGCGCTTGCCTGAGCGGATCACCGGCAGCAGGTAGGCCAGCGTCTTCCCGGTGCCGGTTCCAGCCTCGACGATGAGGTGCCGCTTCTCGTTGAGCGCCTGCTCCACCGCCTCCGCCATCTGCAATTGTCCGCGGCGAAATTCGTAGGCAGGGTGGCTGCGCGCCAGCACTCCTCCCGGCCCAAAGAACTGGTAGAGCGATGGGATGCGCGCGACCGAACTTGCGGACGAAGACGCAGAGGAAGACGCGGGTTGTGATGGAGAAGACACGGCGAAAGCTGGCAGTCCCTATAATAGCTGTTGAGAGCGGTTCCACAGTGATCGTGCTCCATCCCGGGCACAGCCAGTTCAAATCCGTTTCAGACCGCCGCCGAAAGAGCCTACGTGAGCCGCCGAGTCCATTACGAAGCCCGCACCAAAACACTTCCTGGAGAAATGCCCCTGGCCGGCACGCTGGCCATTGTTGGCCGTCCCAACGTGGGCAAGTCGACGCTCTTCAACCGCCTCGTTGGATCGCGCCGCGCCATCGTCGGCGACGAGCCCGGCATCACTCGTGACCGTCTTTATGGGGAAGCCGAATGGGCAGGCCGGACGCTGCGCGTGGTGGATACCGGCGGCATCATTCCAGAAGACAAAGCGCTGATCCCCGCTGAGATCTTTCGCCAGGCTAAGGTCGCGCTGGAGCAGGCCGACGCCATCGTGATGGTGGTCGATGGCCGGACTGAACTAGCTGCACCCGATATCGAATTGGCGCGCCAGTTAATTCGCATGGGAAAGCCGTTGCTGCTTGCGGTCAACAAGATGGACACGCCCAACATCGAGCCCTACGCGCAGGAATTTCGCCGCCTCGGAATCAAGGAACTGCTGCCCATCTCCGCCGAGACCGGGAATGGCGTGGCGGAGTTGCTGGAGCACGTGTTTCGCGTATTTCCGCACACCGGACGCGTCGCCGAAGAAGAAGCGGCAGAAGTCGTAGCAGAACAGCAAGCCGAGGCCGCAGACGGCGTGCCTGTCGAAGGTGAAACGGCAGCAGAAGAAGAGATTCCGAAACTATCGAAAGTCGCCATCATCGGACGCCCCAATGTCGGCAAGTCCACGTTGTTGAATGCGCTCACGGGCACCGGCCGCGCTATCGTCTCGCCCATCGCCGGAACCACGCGCGATGCGGTTGACGAACTGGTCGAGCACGACGGTCAGACCTACCGCTTCATCGACACCGCCGGCATTCGCCGCAAAGGCAAGACCGAGCTGATGGCCGAAAAGCTATCGGTCGTGATGGCGCGCAAGCATCTCGAAGCCGCCGATGTGGCAATGATCCTGATCGATGCCGTGGAAGGCGTGACCGCCAGCGACGCAACCATCGCCGGCTACGCGCACGAGAGCGGGCGCTCCGTCATCATCGTGGTCAACAAGTGGGACCTGGTCACTACTAACCGCACCGACGGCAAGCCTCCGGCCGACCAGAAGCTCTATGAGGAGCGGGCGCGGCGTCATCTTAAGTTTCTAAACTATGCACCGATCGTGTTCGTCTCGGCCTCAACCGGCAAGGGGCTCAACAAGCTGTACTCCACGCTGGAGCTGGTCGCGAAAGAGCGCCGCAAGAGAATAGGCACCGGCGCGATGAACCGCTTCCTCGCCAAGGTTGATTTCGAGCGCGCGTCGGTCCCGATGGCGAAACGAGTGCGAATCTTCTACATGACCCAGGCAGCGGTTTCGCCACCCACGTTCATCCTTTTCACCGACCGCGAGGTGAAATTGCACTTCGCCTATCAGCGCTTTCTGGAGAACCAGATTCGCGAGGCCTTCGGTTTCGTCGGCTCCCCTATCTGGATCAAGAACCGCGCCCGTCACGAAGATCGCGACAAGAAATAGCGCGACGGTTAGCGCGACGAATGTGGTGCTTCACCGACGGTAACCGGTCGTTGTGCGTCCAGCCACCCGTTCAACTCCGCCAGCGCCCGCTCGCACACCATCGCATGCCGCAACTTCTTGTCGCGCACCCGACGGCGCGTGTCCTCATCCAACTGCAGTAACAGATCAAACGTAATGTTCGCGGGCTGAAAACTCTTTGCTTCAGCATGACAGATGTAGTTCACCAACGCCCCGAAGGCCGTCGCGTGCGGAGGCTCAACCGGCTCTGCCCCGCTCGCCAACGCAGCCGCCTGCATGCCAGCCAACAATCCGGTCGCGATGGACTCGACGTATCCCTCGACACCCGAAATCTGTCCCGCGAACAGCACATTGGGATGCTGCTTCATCTGCAGCGTTTCCTGCAGGAGCGTCGGCCCGTTGATGTAGGTATTGCGGTGAATCTGGCCGTAGCGCAAGAACTTCGCATTCTCCAGTCCCGGGATGAGCCGTAGAATCCTCGCCTGCTCGCCGAACTTCAGGTGGTTCTGGAAGCCCACCAGGTTGTACGAATCGGCGCGCAGGTTCTCCTGCCGCAACTGCACCACCGCGTACGGAGTGTGTCCAGTCCGCGGATCGCGCAGCCCCACCGGCTTCATCGGCCCGAATCGAAGGGTGTCTCGCCCGCGCCGCGCGATCTCTTCGATGGGCAGGCAGCCCTCGAAGTAATTCAGCTTCTCCCACTTCTTCGCGTCGACCGATTGCGCTTCCAGCAGCGCGTCGATAAACCGGCTGTACTCCTCCCCCGTCATTGGGCAGTTGATGTAGTCGGCAGTCCCCTTGTCGTAGCGCGCGGCCATGTACACCCGCGTCATGTCGATGGAATCGGCTTCCACGATCGGACTGATTGAGTCGTAGAAGTAGAGCTGATCGCTGCCGCTGAGCCGCAGGATTTCCTGCGAGAGGGCGTCCGAAGTCAGCGGCCCGCTGGCGACGATGGTGATGCCGTCGTCCTCACGAATCTGCGTCACTTCTTCCCGTACCACGCAAATCAGCGGCTCGCCTGCTATGGCAGCAGTCACCGCTTCCGCGAACCGATCGCGATCGACCGCCAGCGCATGTCCCGCTGGAACCGCTGTTTGCGAGGCGATTTCCATCAGCAACGAACCGGCCCGCCGCATCTCTTCCTTGAGCAGCCAGGGAGCGGTGTTGACCGTGTCGGACTTCAGCGAGTTCGAGCACACCAGTTCGGCGAAGTCAGCCGTCTGATGCGCCGGCGTGGTGCGTACCGGACGCATCTCGTAAAGCTCGACCAGCAGCCCTCGGCGGGCGCATTGCCAGGCCGCTTCCGATCCGGCAAGACCAGCGCCGATAATTCGAATCTTGGTTGACATGAATCCTGCAGACAGCGAGGGACTGTCGGTATTATACGGACGAGTCACGAGGAGTCTTCATGGCAAGAGTATCGTACATCGAACTGGAAGCGGGCTCGCCCGAGGTCCGCGAAATTTACGAAACCACCCTGCGCGGTAAGCCGGGTAGCGTGCAGAAAATTCTCGCTCACCGCCCCGCTATGCTGAAGGCTTTTCTCGCCTTTTACGCCAGCGTGGGACGCTCGCTCGAGCGTCGCCTCTACGAGATGGTCTACATCCGCGTCTCCATGATCAATGGATGCCGCTACTGCCTGCAGCACCACCTGGCTGGCTCCAAGCGCGTGGGCGTCACTTCCGAGGAATGGGCCAGGCTCAACGCGGGTGAGTACTCCGGCTTCACCGCCACGGAGCAGGCCGCGCTGAAATTCGCTGAGAAGCTCACCCGCGAATCGCGCAACATTGCCGATGCAGATATCGCTGAACTTAAGGCTCTTTTCACCGAGGAGCAGATCGTCGATCTCGACATGCTCGTCGGTCTCGCCAATCTGACCAACCGGTTCACCGACCCGCTCGGCGCGGATTTGGAGTTCCCTGAGGAGAAGATTCCCACGTAGTCGCGGCTGAAGCTCTACGACGCGGGTGCTCTATCTCTTCGACTTCGCTCAGGCAGGCTACGAAATAAGACCGCTCGAAATCCCCACTAAGGTGTATAGTGTGTGACTGCGCGTCATCTTCGCCGTTAAATCCCACCCAAACAGGAGAAACCATGAAAACCAGAAACATCCTATTGATTGCGGCCTTGTGCGTATTCGGAGCCGTACTCTGCGTCGCCCAGAACGCGAACATGGGCAGCTGGAAGCTCAACGATGCCAAGTCGAAAATGGCGCCCGGGTCGCCGGTGAACACCACGGTTGTCTACGAGGCCGCGGGCGACAGTGTGAAGGTGACCACGGACGGGACCGGCAGTGATGGCAAGCCAGCCCACAGCGAGTGGACGGGCAAGTTCGACGGCAAAGACTACCCGGTCACCGGCGATCCCAGCGCAGACACAAGGGCATACACGAAAGTGAACGACCAGACCTTGTCACTCACTAACAAGAAGGACGGCAAAGTTACCGTTAGCGGTCGCGCTGTCGTCTCGGCGGACGGCAAGACCCGCACCGTGACCTTGAACCGAACCGACGCGGCTGGCAAAGAAGTCGCTAGCACCGCGGTCTACGACAAGCAGTAACGACCTCACTGTTCTCTTTGAGCCGCCCACTCAAGTTTCGGCTTGGGTGGGCCTTGTTCTTGGGACGGTTTTGGGAGAACTTGCTCGCTGCAGGCTGTAGGAGGCCAGGGTTAGGCCACATCGGGCGGCAGATTTAGCAGATGCCGCGGACGGGAAAAGGCCCCCTCCAGCCGGTCCTTGCCGAAGACGCGCCGCAGCTCGGTGAAGCCAAAAAATGGAACCAGCACGACGAACAGCAACGCGATAAGAGATAGCGTTCCCGTCCACGATCCGTCACCGCTGGAGGCGATAGCGGCATAGAACGACTTGCCGTGAAACATACCGACAGAGGTGTGTTCGATAATCTTGAAAAATGCGAGCAGCATAGTGAACGCGAATGATTTGAGAAGAGTGGGATAGATCAGTGGCGCATCGCGAAGCTGCTCGGCGAAATGCAGTTCCTGGGCAACCAGGATGATCTTTGCCAGCGCCAGCGCGTTGAGAATAGCGAATCCGTGCGGTGCGAAGTCGATGTGATGCTCGGCGAGAATTACGACCTTATAGACTGTAAAGAGGGACAGTACGACCGCAAGATAAAAAGAGATGAAGAGATATTCGATTAATCCATCAAGGGCTTTTTGCCTAACGGTTCGCTTGGCGTCACTCATAGTCTTGTCTCCGCGCGCGGGTTGGTGAAATTACTGCTTGCAGGCGTCTCTCCCACCAAAGGGGTCCGCAGTGCCCTAGGATGTAGGCGCGGGTGGCTCGCCCGACGTGCCCTGCTGCTTGTAAGAGCTGACTAACAATGCCACCGTGATCGCAACATAGAGAACGCCTGTGACTCCCTCCAGCGCTGCCAGCATGCGTACCTCACCGCGAATCGGGACAATGTCGCCGTAGCCAATCGTCGAAAGAGTTACCAGACTGAAGTACAGCAGTTCGCTTTGCCGGTCTACCAGCGAAGTGCTATTTTGCACGATCGAACCAGGAAAGAAGACATCAATGGCGGAGTATAGGGCGAACCACTGCATGCCCAACAAGAGGTAAATGCTCACCGCCGTATAGAGGTGCGCATCGGTGACCGAGCGGGCATTCTTCAGGTAGGGGAAGAGGCCGTACACGGCTACTCCAAAGAACACGACCAGCAGCGCCCATTTCAGTCCCACCAGGGTTGGATGAGGGAAGAAGGTGCTCACCGCCGCTGTCAGGAATGTAGCCACCATCAGCAGGACCGTCGGCCACACCCAACCTTTTCCCTCCGATAGACGGAAAGTCGCCAGCAGGAGTGGAAGAAACATCAGCGCGCCCAGGATCGCACGTTGGGCGTCACCGTGATCCAACACTGGATACATGACGATGACGAGCAGCAGCGACAACAGCAGCAACAAGTCCGGCCGTGATTGTGCTTTGTTGCGCATGGCGCATTACCGTTTCCGATCACTCTTTGGCGCGCCACAAGCGTCAGTGAATCTGACGACCGGCGCCGGCTTTTAGCTGATTTGCACGCCCCTACGGTACCTGAATCCAGAGCTATCGGTCGATCTTTCTCCTTAATGCTTCTGTTGGTCGCGTTCCCTACTGCACGAGTTGCATCAAAGCAGCACGCAGCGGAGCCTCCGAGACATGAATCAATCCCGTATAAGGCTGGTACATCTCGAGGATTAGGAAAATCGCACCGCTGACAGCCAGCGCAGAGACCACCAGGCTGCACACGAGCATTATGTTGGGCCGAACGAATAGTCCGAAGCTGGTGAAAAGCAACGTCAGCCAGAAGACCAGCATTACCAACAGGGGCATGGGAACGGAGGAGCTCTTCTGTGCGAACATCAACCAACGGGTCTGGCCCAACTTGATCGCCAGATTCAATGCTTGCGATTGCAGCAAGCGCTGGTTCTCGTTCTGCGGCGCCAGTTCCTGGATCTTGTCAAAGAGGCGTTCGCTACTGACCGCAGTGGGGTCGAAATGGCTTTTCTTTTGACCGTCACTCGGCCCAGCACCCTCCACCATGGCGGCTACAGAGCTGCGCAGTAGCCCACGCACCTCCCTCGTTTCTGGTCCGTAATGGACGAGAACCCGGTCCAGCAACACTACGCTTGCGGCTGCTTCCGTCACTTCGGTGTTCTGGGTATCGTAGAAAGTCTTGCTGGAACCAATCAGCAATCCGAGCACCAACGCAACCATCGTCCCGACCAACGCCATAACGAGTCTCACGGCTTCCTTGGTGTCGGGGGCCCGATGTTCGTCACTCAAACGAAAGTGGAGCTGGGTGCCAAGCAGCACACCGCAACAAATGCATCCGAATGCGAACAGGCTGAGAGCTAAAGGATGCAAGACCACCTCCGGGTGATGCTATTGAGTAACTAGGCAGTGCCGCCCTCCCGCGGGGGGACGGGTTTTTGAAGGTGCTGAACTACGGCTTGAAATTGCTGTAGACCCCACCGACGCGATCGTAGGTGTTGCCAAGGTCGTCTTGCGTAATGTTGGTAGCGCCGTTGTCGGTCATGAAAACCAGATCTTGTTCAAGGACCAAGGTGCGGAACTTCCAGCCCGCGGGCAGCTTCAGTCGGGAACCGAGATTCTGCAAATCTTCGAACTTCTGATTCGGGTCCACGATCAGGCTGGCCGACTTCATGACGAACGAGGTGCCCTGGGGATCATCCAGAATGTAGACGCGAGATCCTTTCCTTATGCCCATGCTGGTGTTACGGTGGGCGTCCATGATCGCGTAGGACAGGTCCTTGCCCTCGCGGAGCGCGGCGGGGATGGGGAACCACATGACCCAGCGTGCCTTTAAGCCCTGGAAATCGCGCTCCGTGCCGAACTTCGCGCCGAGGTAGTCGATCGTCCACAGGCGCGGTCCGTTTTTCACCGTGCTCAGGGCAGCGTTGTCTTCCTTGACCTTCTTCATGTCGATCTTGTCGAGGATGGCCGCGGGAGAACTATCGCCGCCGCCGGCGGGGTTGGCACCGTTCAGGCCTGTTGAGTTGTAGACACCGGCCGTGTAGTTCTTGGTGATGGCATTGCCGAACACGAGAAGTATTTCGGTGTAGCGACTGGCCATGAGGTTATCGAACTTGATCTCGGTGAGCTGAGCGTCATCCTTCGGTGCCTTGGAGCAACCCGCAAACATACTTACGAGGACAAAACCAATCATTGCCGGTAACAACAGCTTTGTTTTCACAAATCTACCCTTTCGTCTTTGTGGTCTACGTGTGGAGCAGGCACAGGCGGCAGCCGCGCCTCCCGATGCAGGCGGGTCTTCCGCGGCGGCACGGCTCACGCTAAAGCGAATTAAGGATCTTCGCCTTCGCGGTGTTGTAGTCGCTTTGGCTGATCAGGCCCTGATTCAAGAGCGACTGAAGCTCCTGGAGCTGCTGCGCCGGCGTCTTTTGCGAAGCACTGGCGCTGCTGGCAGCCTTCGCAGCCTGACTTGCCGCCGCCGCCGATGCCGCTGAGGCCTGCGAAGCAGCTGCCGCAGACTGGGCTGCTGCAGCCGATGCCGCCTGCTGCTGCTGCGCTGCTGCCTGTTGCTGTTGGGCAGCGGCTTGCTGCTTCTCTGCCGCGCTCTTTTCGGACTCGCCGACGACGGCCATACTCTGCGGCGCGTACATCAGCAGGACGAGGATGCCCAGCAGTACCTTCGCCAGGACAGACTTGCTAAATAGGTTTCGCATAATGACAATCTCCTTATTCAGCCTTAGGACTTTGTACGCATGTACGTGAGCTCCATGCTTTCGAACATCTTGCCGTTCGAGTCTGCCTGCCATAACTCCGTGACGTGGTTCCCGTCTGGAGACATGGTGAGCCTCATTTCGAGCTTGGTGGGCTTAAGAGTGATCGCGTCGTAGATGGTTGCGGTCAGCTTTGCGTTCTTACCGTCTCCGTCCATGTTTCCCGTGTACCACTCCATGCCCGTGCTGCCCGTGTCCATATAGCAAGCCACGTACTGACCCTGGACATTGTCAAAACCCGCGTAGCCGATTCCGCTGTATGCCTCGCCCATGATGTATCCGGAGAGCATCTGTTGTATGTAGCGGTGTCCGAGCACCCAGCTGGCAACAGCAGTCGCCTTCGACTCGATCGGTGGCTGGGACGGTTCGATCCATACCTTCACCTTCACGTCGAAGGTGCCCACCATAAAGTCGAGCCTCTTCTGTTGGTCGCCCGGCTCCATGGCGGCATCCATGGCTTTCACGATCGCCTTGCTATCTGCCGGAGTAATCACCTGCGCACTGGCACCGCCCGCGAGTCCGAAAGCGAACAGTACAAACAGCGCCAAGGACGCTGTAAAAACTCTTAACGATTTGCTCATTGGTGTCCCCTAACTGTTTTGGTATCTGGGAATGGGATGTGCGCTCATGCTCCGAGCGAAGGCCTTTAGACGTGCATAAGAACAATAGGCGGAACAGTTCGGTTGCCTTGTGACGGCCGTCACACCCGGTTGTGATGGTGGGGGCCGTGGGTGGGGCTGTCGGCAATACTGGGTGGCGAGAAATAAACTTCCTGCCCACTTTCCCTTATCACAGCGCCAAGTGTTCCACGTCCTTTGCGCTCAATTGACCACGGTGTATCAATCGACTCGTGAGGCAAGGTACTCGTGTCGCTTGCCGACTCCCGCACCTAGACGGCGGACGTGAACAGCTCTTTGAAATATCACTGTCAGAAGAACTGACTGCACCGACTCCCCCGTGCGTACGCGCAAGTACACTGCTGACTCCAATCGAATGATATGGATAGCTATAACTCGCTTAGGTTCAATGGGTTGTCGGGATTTTTTGTCTAACTGATTGATTCTAAAAGTTGCGTGAAAAAGAAATTGCGGCAGCGCCGCCGCGCGGCACTCGAAATGTCACAACCGGGGCTCTATTACGTCATGCCCCAGGTTCGCGCCGCTCTTTCAGCGCGACCTCGACACATAGACCCACCGCCACTGCGCAACAGGTAGAGGGCAAGAATTGGCCCTCTAAGTCCTACGCGCTGACTTAGATAGCTATAACCACCAATAGAATCAATGTTATGCGAACAATTTCCGACTAAGTCGATGAAAACAAACGACACGTAAACAGCGAATTTGGGGATATGTGGGGATATTAGCTACAAGATCATCCGCTCATCCCCCACGCGCTTGGTCACCCGTTCGCGGTCGAGGTATTCCAGTAGCGGAATCGCGTATTTGCGCGAGACTCCGGCTAGGTCTTTGAAGGAGGCGACGTTCAGCTTTGGGGTCTTGTTCTTCTGCGCCACGATTAATTGGCGCAGGCCTTCCAGGGCTTCGCGATGAAATACTAAATCGTCGGACAGCTTTACCAGCACGCGATCGCGCAGCAGCAGCGTGACGATCTTTTGGGCGCGCGCCTGGTCGATGCGCAGCGACGCCAGCACTTCCTTCAGTGCCGGAACCTGCAGTCCAGTCTTGGCGAAGGCCTGCTCGATCGTCTGCTTGGACTCGGCCTCGTCGTCGCGCAGGACCACGCCCCGTCCTGCCGCGCGCACTTGATCGCCCGTGACTTCCAGCCTCTTGTCCCGCACCAGCGTGTCGAGCAGGCTGCGGAAGATTTCTGGCGCAACCCCAAGCTCTTCACGCAACTGCTCCTGGTTGACGCCCGCGACCAGCGGATTCGTTTTGTGAAATTGCTCCAATGCCGTCAACGTCTGCTGACGCAACGCGTTGAATCGCTCGGCGGTGATCATCAGGCCATCGCAGAGCGTGATCTTGCCCGCCTTCTGCAATTGGTTGGAGATTTCATGCACTCGCGCGGGAAGCCATCCGGTTTCTGCGACCGCTTCTGCCAGCGACAATCCCGCGGTACCCCGGCGCGCCACCCGCGCCAGCAAAGTCTCCAACGGAGTAGCGCTTGCGATCTGCCGAGCAAATGCCAGCCGCTCCTCCGCCTTTACACGCCGCGCCGGCTCCGCTCCGTCCAGCACGACTCCGCCGCCAATGGTGATCACTGGCGAGAACTGGCGCACGATGAAGCGATCTCCGGGTAGCAGCAGTAATGGAGCATCGAGCTTGAGGCGGGCCAACCCTGACTGTCCGGGCTTGAGCTGACGGCCTTCCAGCAGACTCACCTCGGCAATCGTCTCTGCGGTGAAGGCATGCAGGTGCACGCGTGCGCGATCGCGCAGTGGTTTGGCCGACGGCAGCAGATTCAGCTCGACGCTCACCCGCGTCGTCGGGCGGAACAATCCCGCAGGAGTCAGCATCATGCCCCGCGCCAGTTCACTGACCTCGACACCCGCTAGATTCAGAGCGGTGCGTTGTCCGGCGATGGCCTTCTCGGCGGCTGCGCCATGCACCTGCACCCCGCGCACGCGCAGCTTCTGTCCACTCGGATGGACCTCCAACTCGTCATCCTTGCGCACGCTACCAGAAATCAGCGTCCCCGTGATGACGGTTCCAAATCCCTTCATGGTGAACACGCGATCGATGGGCAGGCGCAGAGCAGCGCCCGCATCTTTGGCAGGAGCGTCCGCCGCCAGCCGCGCCAGTTCGCGCTTCAGCTCGTCGAGCCCTTCGCCCGTCTTCGAACTCACCGCAACGATGGGAGCGCTCGCCGGATCGAGAAACGATCCCTGCAGGTACTCGGCGACTTCCATGCGCACGACTTCCAGAGTGTCGGCATCCACCAGGTCGGCCTTGGTCAGCACGGTGATGCCGCGCTGCACGGAAAGCAGCCGGCAGATGTCGAAGTGCTCGCGGGTTTGCGGCTTCACCGATTCGTCGGCCGCAATCACCAGCAGCACCAAGTCGATGCCGCCGATGCCCGCCAGCATGTTGCGCACAAAGCGCTCGTGCCCAGGCACATCGACGAAGCCCAGCCGCAGATTTTCTCCCGAAGCCGCCTTCAAATCGAGGTTGGCAAAACCGATATCGATGGTGATGCCGCGCCGTTTTTCTTCTTCCAGGCGATCGGGATCGGTGCCGGTCAGGGCACGCACCAGCGCGCTTTTTCCGTGGTCAATGTGGCCCGCGGTTCCGACGATGACGGCCTTCATGCCTCCAGTGTAAACAAAGATTTATGGAACTCGCGGTGCGCTTCGGAGGAATAACGTATTAAGCCCGGAATATGCGAAAATAGAGGGTAGAGACTTGTTGTAACCTGCCGGGTTTACTTTGGTTGCGCCATCTCCGGGGGAAGTTCTGTACTTCTGGGGGATCGAGGGGCATCGAAGTGGTTGAGCTCGAGCACACTTGATCCATACGGATGTCATCCATCGTTAGTCCGCCTAAAACTCCAACCGGCACATCTCCGCGAGACGAGCGCCAAGCCGCGCTCCGCGATGCGGCCAATTCCGGCGGTGACATCCTTGTTCCGCACGTTCTGCTGCGCCTGGAAGACGATCTCGAACGCGCTCACATGCGCGAGGCGTTCTGGATCTCGGTAGCGGTGCACCTGTTTGCCATCATTTTTCTCGCCATGTCTCCCAAGATCTTCGGCTTTAGGCCCATCCAGCTTGCGTCGCCCGAAGACATCATGCGCAACAAACAGTTGACTTACCTCGACATGCCTCCTGACATGCAGACGCCGCCCCCGAAGGTAAAGCCTGACGCGAAGCTGTCGGACAAGAACCGCATCGCCGAGAGCCGTCACCCCTCCATCGATCAGAAGACGCTGGAGGAGATGCGCAAGGCCGGTCCTCCGCATCCGCCAGGGCAGCAGGCTCCGCCCGCCGAGTCGGCGCCTTCGCCGCAGGGAATTCAGGCTCCGCAGCAGGCGCAAAACACTCCCCCGGTGCAGGACCCCAAGCTCGCGATGCCGCAGCAAGCCGACCAGAAGCCGGCCATCGATTTCCGCGCGCTGAACGCTACCCCCGGACAGGCCATCGCGCAGGCAGCGCGCTCGGCGACGCCCGGCCGCTCTGCTGGATCGTTTGGCGGTGGAGGCGGTGGCGGAGACTACGGTGCCGGACGCGGCGGCAGCGCCCGCACCGCCGGAAATCTTGAAGTCCTAAGCGACACCCAGGGCGTGGACTTCGGGCCGTACCTGTCGCGCGTGCTGCAGGCCGTACGCATGAACTGGTACAACATCATTCCCGAGGCGGCTCGTCCTCCGCTATTGGAACGCGGCAAGGTCTCGATTGAGTTCGCCATCCTGCCAGACGGCAAGGTTGCGGGGATGAAGATTATTTCGCCTTCCGGTGATGTTTCGCTCGACCGCGCTGCCTGGGGAGGCATAACCGCATCAAACCCCTTCTCGCCCCTGCCCGGCGAATTTCACGGACCCTACCTGGAATTGCGTTTCCACTTCTACTACAACCCCGCTAAAGGGGATATGCAGTAGCCCGGCGCGTAAAATGGCGCTGTGGCCTCTGAACCGCCGGCATCCCGCGAACAACAACCCCAAACACCCGAGTGGTATGAGCGCCAGAAATCGCGCGAGCGCATGAAGCTGACCGGCCTCCTGGTGCTGGCGCTGGTGATTCTGCTGATCGCTTTTGTGCGCTTCGGCAAGACCATCCCCTGGGGCGCGCGGTGAATGTCGACTCACCCGTCCACCCCGATTGATCCGCTTCTCGTTGTCATCCTCGGACCGACGGCGTCCGGCAAATCCGCTCTTGCCGTTTCGCTAGCCGAGCAATTCTCCGGCGAGATTGTCAGCTGCGACTCGGTTGCTGTCTATCGCGATTTCGAGATTGGTACCGCCAAACCATCCCGCGAAGATCGCGCCCGCATCCCGCATCACTTGATTGACGTTGCTGAGCCAGTTGAGGCTTTTACCGCCGGCGAATACGCCCGCCAGGCCCGCAGGGCGCTGGGCGAAATCGCAGGATGTGAGCATTTGCCCATCGTGGTTGGCGGAACCGGCCTTTACCTGCGCGCGCTGCTGGAAGGATTGTTCCCCGGTTCACAGCGCTCGGACGAGCTTCGCGAACGACTGCGCACGCGTGTCAGCAAGCGCGGCCCCGAACATCTCCATAAACTCTTACGCCGCCTCGATCCCGCGGCTGCGTTGAAGATCCACCCGAATGATGTTCCCAAGCTGATCCGCGCCATCGAAGTCTGCCTGACATCACGGGGGCCGATGAGCGAACTCTGGGAGCAGCGCGGGCGCGATCCCCTGCGCGGCTTCCGCTTCCGGCGCATCGGACTGAATCCACCGCGAGAGAAGCTGTACGACCGCATCAACCAACGCGCCGCGCAGATGTTCGAGGACGGCCTCATCGCGGAGACGCAATCGCTACTGCTGCGTTTCGCCGACGCGCGCGCTATCACCCCGATACATTCGCTGGGCTATGAGCAGGCATTGCAGCAACTTCGCGGAGAACTCTCCCTCGCGCAGGCTATCGCCGCTGCCCAACAGGGACACCGCAACTACGCCAAGCGGCAGATGACCTGGTTCCGCCGCGAGCCCGACGTTACCTGGTTGGAAGGCTTCGGCGATGATCCCGCCTTGGTCGAGCAGGCTGCGGTTCTGATTACGTCTCCGTTATTGGGCCTCTGACATCCCATTTCCTTTCATGCTATTGTCACTGCGTCATGTTCCGGCGCCCATTTGTTCTGCTGGCAATTGCTTACATCTTCAGCGTGCCCGCATTCAGCGCCGCCAAACCCGTCTTTCAGAAGCCCGGCCCGGTTCGCCTAGACAAAGCCGGCGAAAAATGGGCGCAGAAATCCCTCAAGAACATGACGCTCGAGCAGAAGGTCGGCCAGATGTTCATGATCTGGTCGCGCGCCCAGTTCCTCAACGTGAACGGCGTGGAGTACGTCACTCTGCGCAACACCATGCGCAAGTATCACCTCGGCGGGTTTGGCGTCACCGTCGAATACGAGGACGGCTTCCTCTACAAGAACGAACCGCTCGAAGCCGCCATGGTGACCAACCAACTCCAGAGCGATTCCGAGTTCCCGCTGCTCTTTGCAGCCGACTTCGAGCGCGGTCTTGGCATGCGACTCAACGAGGTCACGGGGTTCCCTCACGCCATGGCTTTTGGCGCCGCCAACAATCCCGACTACGCCCGCCAATCGGGACGCATCACGGCGATGGAAGCGCGCGCCATCGGCGTGCATTGGAACTGGTTTCCCGACACTGACGTCAATTCCAATCCTGACAATCCTGTCATCAACACGCGCTCTTTTGGCGAGGACCCGGCGCTGGTCGGCCAGATGGCCGCAGCCTACATTGAGGGAGCGCACGAGCACGGAATGTTGACCACCGCCAAGCACTTTCCCGGACATGGCGACACCGACACCGACTCGCATCTTGCGGTGCCGCTGGTGAACGGAGACAAGGCGCACCTCGATACTATCGAACTGCCACCGTTTCAGGCCGCCATCAAAGCCGGAGTCGACGCCGTGCTCGTGGCGCACGTCGCGGTTCCCGCGCTGGATCCCGATGCCAAGCGTGTAGCTTCGATCTCGCCTCCCATTGTCACCGGATTGCTCAAGCAGCAGATGGGATTCAAAGGCCTGATCGTCACCGACGCCCTGGTGATGGAAGGCCTCATGAAGATGTTTCCTGAAGGCGGTGGCGCAGCCTCGGCGCGCGCCGCGGTCGAAGCGGTGAAGGCCGGCAACGATGTGCTCTTGATTCCCGCCGATCTTGATGCCGCCTACAACGGCGTCCTGAATGCCATTCACAGCGGCGAAATTCCCCAGTCGCGTATTGACGAGTCGGTGCTCAAGATCCTTCGCGCCAAAGCGTCCGTCGGACTCAACCAGGCGCGACTCGTCGACATCAACGCCGTCAATCAGATTATTGCCAAGCCGGAGAGCCTGCTCGCTGCGCAAAGAGTTGCCGACAGCGCCGTTACCCTCGTCCGCGACAACAAACTGGTACTTCCTCTGACTCGTACGCGCCAGGGAACCAACCCGCCCCACTCTGCGTATCAGTCTGCAGAGGACACGCGAGGCCGTTTCCTGGTGCTCATTTTCACCGACGACAGCCGCTCCGATGCGGGGCGGTTGCTTGATGAGCAGGTGAGGCGGAGGGTCCCCAATGCGCGTGTCATCTACATTGATGTTCGAACCGCTGCCGGCCTGACGGAACCTGTTATGAACGCGGTCGATAAGGCGCAAAAGATCATCGTCGCCATCTATGAAGTACCAGTCGCGGCCAAAGTCGTGGCCGAAACACCAGGTGACGGCAACAGCGTGGCCGTGCCGGGATCGTCTGCGGGACTACTGCGAAAGATTTTGCAGGCTGCAGCGGGGAAGACAGTTGTTGCGGCAATGGGGAGCCCGTACGTTATTTCGCAGTTCCCCGAGATCCAAACGTACTTTTGCACTTTTTCCAATATGCATGTTTCCGAGATCAGCGCGGTCAAGGCGATGTTTGGCGAGATTTCCATGCCCGGCCACATGCCGGTGACCATTCCCAACATCGCTCTACGCGGCGCGGGCCTCAACAGCCCCGCACAACGTTTCAGTGGAGGATCAGAATGAAAGCCCTCATACGGAGAACTTCAATAGCTCTAGCGGCAGCTGCGCTCACGATGTCGATCGCAGCATGCACGGTTCATGTTGACGACAAGGACAAGGACAACAAGAAGGTCGACATCCAAACTCCCCTGGCCAATCTCAAGGTCGATACCAGTGAAGCCGCGACCGACAATGGTATTCCGGTTTACCCGGGAGCTACTCCGCGGCCCGAGGAAAATGGCGACAAGCACCGCGCCAACGTCAACATTGGAGCCATGGGCTTCGGCCTCAAAGTCATTGCCGCCGAATACAACACTCCCGACACCCCCGACAAGGTGAAGGCTTTTTATCTCGACAAGCTGAAGAAGTGGGGCAACGTGCTTGAGTGCCGTGGCACAGGCGGAGACCACGGCACGAACAGTAAGTTGAACGACGACGAAGGCAATAAGCCCGTGACCTGCGGCGACGCTACGGGCGACGGCTGGGAGCTGAAGGTCGGCACGAATCACAACCAGCACCTGGTTGCCATAAAGCCAGATGGCTCGGGCACTCGATTCGGGACCGTCTTTATCCAAATCCACGGTAAAGAAGGCACGCTATAAGTCCAGCAATGTTGTGAAGTGGAGGCTCGAAATGGTTACATCAACATTCGAATTCGCCGAACGGCACTGGCTGGCATTGACTCTGGCTCTTCCCATAGCTTTGTACGCGGCATGGATTGCCTCGTTGGTCGTTCCTGAGATCGTTAAGGCAGTAGTTCCGGCCATGGTTCGGACCGTCACCGAGAGCTAGGCGCCGCCCTGCTGCCTGGGGCCCGCGTCCCTTCTCCGACAACTGGCTACAGGCGACTGGCCGCTGCTCTGGTTGCGCCATCGTGTGACTGCTGTTAGGTTTTCGACGTGGACCATCTCTGCTACAAGTGCCAGACTTCGATCGACGAGACCCTTCCTTTTTGTCCCCACTGTGGTGCTCCCCAGATTCGCGTAGCCTCTCCAGAGGAAGAAGCGTCGCAGACCTCGCCGCAGTTTTCCAGTGATAGATCGCCACAACTGGTCACTCCTTCTACCTGGCCTTCCGGCGCTCCCTCCAACATTCCGCAGCCCACCGCCATTCAGTGGGAGTTGGCGTGGAAGGGCGCTCTGCTCTCTGGCTTAGGCGCCGCCGTGCTTACGGCCATGCCCGTGCTGGGTTTGGGCTGCTGCCTGTGGCTACTCGGTGCAGGGGCGCTCGCCGTATGGCTCTATCAACGGCGCGTGCCCGGGACTTTTGTCACCCCGGGAATGGGAATACGCATCGGTGCTGTTTCCGGCGCGATCGGCTATGTGGCCACGACCATCTGGACGGTGTTGCGCTTCGCCTCCAATAGCCAGGAATTCCGCACCGCCATGCAGGAGCAGTTGGACAAGTCACTGGCTGCCAATCCTGACCCCCGTGCACTGGAAATCATGCGCCAGTTCATGGGCAACCTGAATACTCCTCAGGGGCTGGCTACCTTCTTCGTTCTCATACTGGCAATCATGGGCGTCGTTTTCGTGATCTTCAGTGCCGCCGGAGGGGCACTCGGCGCCTCCATGTTCGCTCGCCGCGGCGATTTCCGCTAGATCGGTCTAAGGGCGAATAAAGCCTGGTAAGAGCTGTCGAGCGAAGCGAGTCCGCCGCAGCGGACGAACGCAGTCGAAGGACCGCTTTACCCGAAACGACTCTGCACTCCATTGACGAATGCTTGGCGCTTCTAATCACACTCCTGCGTGCGCTACGCCACACAGATGTTACATCCAGTTGCTCCTTCCCTCACCCATTTCGTATCATTCGGACGGCATGACCAAACCTTCCAGCCGGCCTCCTACCCTGCGCGAGAAATCGCAAATTATGTCCGCCTCCGAAATCGAGCGCACCATTGTCCGTCTCGCCCACGAAATCGTGGAGAAGAACAATGGCGTCGACAGTCTCGGACTCGTCGGCATCATGCGCCGCGGCGTACCGCTAGCGCAGCGCCTTGCGAAGATCCTCAGTCGCATTGAAAAATCCGAAGTGCCCGTCGGCACACTCGACATCACGCTTTACCGCGACGACCTCTCCACCATCGGCCATCGCCCCGAGGTGCGCAAAAGCACCATGGAGTTCGACATCCAGGGCAAGAACATCATCCTGGTGGACGACGTGCTCTACACTGGCCGCACCACGCGCGCGGCGCTCGACGCGCTGTTCGATCATGGCCGCCCCAGCCGCATTCAACTGCTGGTGCTGATCGACCGCGGACATCGCGAACTCCCCATCGAAGCCGGATTCGTCGGCCGCACGGTGCACACCACGGACAACGAAATCATCGAAGTCAAATTCCAGGAAACCGACGGCGCTGAAAAAGTGCTGATGGTCGAGCGCGTCGCCGAGGGGCAATGAAGCCGAACGTGCGCTGTCTGCTGGGGACTGACCAACTCACCGCCGCCGAAATTGATGCCATCCTGAAGCTCGCGCGCCGCATGGACCCCAAGCGTCCCCCGCAGCTCTTGCGCGGCAAGCGTGTCGTGCTGCTTTTCTACGAAGCCTCGACCCGCACCCGGACGTCGTTCGAGTTCGCCGCCAAAGCCCTCGGCGCCACCACCACGCTCATCACCGCGACCTCTTCCAGCATCGAGAAGGGCGAGTCGCTGATTGACACCGGATGGACCGTCACCGCTCTAGGCGCCGATGCGATTGTCATGCGTCATCCCAACAGCGGCGCGCCCTACCTGCTCTCGCGTTATGTTCCCGTTCCGGTGATCAACGCCGGCGACGGATTGCATCAGCATCCTTCGCAGGCTCTGCTCGACGCGCTCACCATCACCAGCCACAAGAAGCAGCTCAAGGGACTGCGCGTGGTCATCGTCGGCGACGTCTTTCACAGCCGTGTCGCCCGCTCCAACGCGCATCTGCTTTCGAAGTTCGGAGCTGAAGTCATCTTCTGCGGCCCGCCCGACTTCGCTCCCGATATCTCCGCGACTCTGGCTCCCGGCGTCGTTGCCTGTCACGATCTCGATGCCGCTCTGCAAGGGGCTGACGTCGTAATGTCGCTGCGCATTCAAAAGGAGCGCCTCGCCGGCAAGCAGATCAACCTCGAAGACTACATCGCGAAATTCCAGGTCACGCCGCAGCGCATGAAGCTGGCGCGGCCCGACGCCATCGTCATGCATCCCGGCCCCATCGTGCGCGGCCTCGAACTCGCCAACGAAGTGGCCGACGGCCCGCAATCCTGCATGCACGAACAGGTCGCCAACGGAGTCAAGACCCGCATGGCCATCCTCGCAACCGTTTTGAAGGCGGCCAAATGAAGTCGAAGACCAATAACAATGAGGACACGTTGCTCATCGCCGGTGGTCGCGTCATCGATCCCGCCAGCGGACTCGACCAGGAACTCGATGTCCTCCTGCGCGACGGACGCGTTGCCGAATTGGTTGCACCCGGAATCCTGAAAGCCTCGGCGCGGGAGACGCTCAGCGCTAAGGGATGCATTGTGGCTCCTGGATTCGTCGACTTGCACGTGCATCTGCGCGAGCCCGGCCAGTCGCACAAGGAAACCATCGCTACCGGAACCGCTGCGGCTGCTGCAGGCGGATTTACTGCTGTCTGCGCCATGCCCAACACCAGCCCAGTGAACGATTCTCCCGAGATCACCCGTTGGATGCAAGCTCCCGAGCGCGCTGCGCTGGTGCGGCTGTTTCCTATCGCCGCCGCCACGGTTGGCAGCCAGGGCGAGAAGATAACGAATTTCGCAGCACTGAAGAAAGCTGGAGCCGTTGCTCTCAGCGATGACGGCCGTCCCATCCTCGACGACAAGCTGATGCGCGATGCGCTACGAACGGCGGGCAGGCTCAATCTTGCGGTGGTGCAGCATGCCGAGGACTCGCGCGTCACAGCCGGATGCTCCATGAACCAGGGGCCGACTTCGTTCCGGCTGGGTTTGCGCGGCATGCCCAATGCCGCCGAGTCCGACATTGTCAGACGTGACATTGCGCTGGCGCGCGCGAACCAGGCACATATTCACGTCGCCCACATCTCCACCGCTGAAGCCATGGACGCTGTCCGCCAGGCCAAGAAGGCCGGCATCCACGCCACCGCCGAGGTCACGCCCCATCACTTCACCCTGATCGACGAAAACATTGGCGAGTTCGACACCCATTACAAGATGAACCCACCGCTACGCTCCCGCGCGGACCGCGACGCCATGATTGCCGGGATTGCCGACGGCACCATCGACGCCATCGCCACCGATCACGCTCCCCACGCGTTCCACGAGAAGCAGGTCGAATTCGAACGGGCCGCCATGGGCATCATCGGACTGGAGACCGCGCTGCCCATCGCGCTCACCGTGCTGCATCACCACTTCAAGCTGCCGCTGTGGCGCATTGTCGAGTTGCTGTCGTCCAATCCCGCGCGCATCTTCTCGCTCGACGGATTGGGCACACTCTCGCCCGGGGCCCACGCCGATGTCACCATCTTCGATCCTGCGCAGAAGTGGATTTACGACGCTTCGCAGTCCAAATCCAAATCGCGCAACACGCCCTACGACGGCTGGAGCTTCACCGGCCGCGTAATCGCCACCATCGTCGCCGGCAAGATTGTTTACCAAGGCTGAGCCAGCGAACTAGCTTATCTAGTTGTCAGCGTATGCGAAGTCGAAGGGGTCTGAAATTCTTTCGCGGTCATCCTTGCAGGGAGCGCAGTCGAAGGACCCTAATGCCCACCAACCCATCATCGCGGCTGATGGCAGATGTCGGACTTCGACCCCGAACTAGATGTTCGCGACCAGTTTATATCGCGATGCTCGCGGTTCGACGATGCGCCGCTTTCCGTGACCTGGGTTCGCCTCGTAACGAGTCCGCAGCAATCCAAAGGATTCCAGCAGGTCGACATCGCGGCTCACGGCGCGGGGGTCGCGCTTGAGGCCGCTTGCCAGCTCCGAAACCGAGGCCGGCCGCTTCTTCGCCACGCTGAGCAGGCGGACGCGCTCCGCCGACAGCACCCGCAACAGTTCGCTGGCATCCTCGAAGGTGACGACAATCTCGGGCGCGATCGGCTCTCCGCGATCGAGTTTGCGGGCGTGTTCGCGGGCGCGCTCAAAAAAGCCCTTCACGCCGTCGTTGGTCACGCTGCTCTTAGCCGTTCTGGTCATCTTCCTGCCTCCACAAGCCTTCAACTTCTCGCTGAAAGCGATCCACTAGCTCCTGGTAGCTGCGAAACTCAAATGCTCCAACCGTCCCCATGAAGCGGCGATGATGGTGACCATGGCTGTTGTCGTAGCCCAGCACACGGCCATGGTCGCGACTGCATATCCGGGGATTGATGTAGTCGAGACTATACTTCACCACCTGCCCCGCATCGTCCCAGACTTCTTCCTTGAGGACAGCACCGCGACGCCTGCCTCCGAGGTAGCAGGTGTCGTCAATGATGTTTTGCGGCGTGGAAGTCTTTCCGGTCTTCTTCTTGGCCACTGCAGGAGCATAGCACAGGTAGGATATTATAAATCCGATCTGCCCGCGGAATTGTGAGCTGGGCACCTACCCTGCAATCCTAAGGACGATTAACCTTGGCTGGCCGGGTGCCTAGTACGCGAAATACGGGCCCGCGCCCCCTGGCGTGGTGGCGCCGTTGATGGCCGTGTACACCGTGCGTCCGTAGAAGAACGGCACTCCGAAGAGGAAGCCGCCGGTCCTGCCGGTGCCTGGGCCTGCGAGGTTGGAGAACGCTTTGTTACCCGAGCTCAACAATGTGTCCGCGTTGCTCACGGTCAAGGTGACGGAACCGCTGCTACCGTTCGTTCCGGTGTTGGTTACAGCAGGAGTCTGATCGGAACTTGGACAGTAGTAGCCGGTGTTCACGGTGCAGCCGGGAAATCCAGTAATTGCGGAGTTGAGAAAATAGTTGGCATTCGCGCCGCTGCTGATCGCGCCGGGATAAGGATTGCCGCTGTAAGTCGAAACGAAGCTGCCGGGATTGAGTCCCGACGCGGTCACTCCGTATACCGTCGCGGTCAACAGTCCGTTGTTGGGTTGCGTGCCGATGCCGAAGATCAGCGATCCGGTGGCAGTTGGCGAACCGGCGGCGAACACAGGCGGTAATTGAATCAGCGAGCCGTTGTTGTCATTGGGGAACAAGCTTACCGGATTGGTCAGTTGCTGGCCAATGGCCACCGCGATCGCGCCACATCCTGAAGTCGGGCAACTGTAATAAGTGTTCGGAGGAGTGCTGGCTGCACACGCGGCGCCGCAATCCTGCACAAACACGCCGAGGCCCAGAACTCCGTTGGCCTTGAGCGCGCTGACGGTGCTCAGGGCGCCGCCCGCGGTTTGGGTGGTGCAACTGACAGGCGCGGACGGAAAGTTCGACGGCGCGATGACTTGCACTGGTATCGACGCGGCGATCTCGCCCGCCACCTGCACCTGCACATTCGATACTTGTCCCCACGCGTATCCGTCGGGACGCACGTAGCACTCGGCCAGGGGATTGCCGTCAGAAGCGTTCTGGCCTGGCAGAGTTACGCTGCCCAGGGCGGAGGACAACACACGGAAGCCGACCGATCCGGTATCGACCAGCACGTGATCGATGGTCTGGCAGTTGGTTGTGCCCGGCGTGCAGACAACAACCGTTGCGTACGCTCCATTCGGATAGCCGATGGAGACGCCGTTCACAGTGGGTCCGCCGTCGACTGCAAGTGGTGCAGTGTTGTTCACATTCACCGTAACCGACGACGTGCCGGTGACATTGGACACTTGCGTTACCGCGGTGATGGTGGCTTGGGTGCTGGACGTGACCTGGGGCGCAGTGAACAGTCCTGCCGTCGAAATCGTGCCGATGCTGCTGCTCCAGTTCACCGTGGTGGTGCTGCTTCCGTTCGCGGTGGCGCGACATTGACTGTTTTGCCGAGGCTGAATCGCGGTGGGCGAGCAGGTCACGGTGATAGCAGAGACCGGCGTGACTGTGAGGGACGCGTTTCCGACTTTGGTGGAGTCCTGTACGGACGACGCATTGATTGCAACGGTGGTGCTAGTGTTTACCGCCTGGGCAGTGAACAAGCCGTTGACGTCGATCGTTCCGGCGGAGGCTCCCCATGATACCGCTGTGTTGAAGCTGCCCGTGCCGGTGACGGTGACCGTGCACGAACTGGTCTGGCCTGACTGCAGGGAGGTCGGAGTGCACGAGACGGTCACTGCCGTGATGGTCGAACTACTGGAACTACCGCCACCACAAGCCATGATTCCGAGCAGAGAGAACAAAGCAAGAATTAGAGCGAGAGCACGCAAACCCTTCCCCCAGACCATACTAATGCGACATCTGTAATGCAGTGCAAATGAATATCTTACCGATAAACCCCTTGCATGAACACCGGAGGGTCGGGTTTGTTTCGGATGGCGCAGGCTGACAGCTCTGGGTGTGTCCCATGTCAGATCGCCACCGCGGTGACCAAGTGGGTGTTTGAACCAAGCCCATCCAACTCTCCCGGCCACTGAAGAGCCCTTACCACGTACCGATTCGAAGGACAGCCTCAGTGGTGATGCGGAAACCGTTTTCCGGGTGGATATTTTCGACGCCTGACATCCAGGAGTGAGTGTACTGAACGTTGAGCAGGCGCCATGCGAAGGGGCGCCTGATGACGACATCCAGCCCGCCGCCTGCAGCAACGCTGACGCCGTTACTCGAAACTTCCGTCGACCAATCACTACGCTTGGGATAATGCGGCAGGCTGCCACTGCCGTCGTTCCACTCAGTCAGGAGCTTGTTCTCCAAGGCCAGGTTGTCCACCTCGTAGGTGACCTTACGTCCACCGAATAAGACTTCTGCGAACGGCGAATAGCGATGGGAAGCAAGTGGCGTCCAGCGCGGGCCTGCGCCATAGAAGAGCGAGTCTCCGCTCTGGGTGTAATGCGACATTCCCATGACCAGGCAACCGTTTACTTCCGCGACGATCTGCCAGGTGGGCGACAAGCGTGCGGCGCCGGAACCGCCGCCACCGATGCAATTCCGGCCATCGGAAAAACGCTCATAGTTGGGGTACGCGGCCAACTCGATTGTCGCTACCTTCGGATATACGCGATTGGGGTCGGCGCTCACCGGGTCCGGTTGGCGCTTCACGAACTCGAAGGGCTTAGGGCCGCCGTGGTACCTGTAGTCCGCCAGCAACTGCTTGCGGATTGCGAAGTTTTCACCGACGATCCCAATTCGTGTGTCGCGGTTCCACGGCACCTTGAATGCCATCACGTTGGCGAACGACCGACCGGGATTCAGAAAGCATCGCGTCAAGGCAATCAGCAGACGGTTGGCGGTGCGGTTCTCCAGGCCCATGATGAGGTAGCGATCGAGCGCGTCTTCGCCGATCATCGTGACCGTACCTAGCGTCGGCGTGTCTACGAGGGTGATGAACCCCGGGGAGGCGTGCAGCATCACGTTGCCAATGGAGTCCTCGCTGGCCACGCCTATTTTCCACTGCGTATGCCACACCGCCGAGAAGGCCATCGAACGAAGCAAGCTCATGAAGTAATCGCGGCCGTCTCCCCACTGGACATCGCGGTACCTCGGATCATTCTGGCGGAGGATATATCCAAAAATGGACCCTTGAATGGAATGACCGACATAGGGCGCCATGAATCGATCGCTGTCGCTCCAGCCGCGTAGTTCGCCTACCGAACCCAGCCAATCTCTTGCCCAGGGCCCGTACAGGGCGTCGCGCGTACCAGCCTCCGTCCACAGGTTGAACGTGTGCATGATCCCCGTGGACAGCAAGGCTTCTCCGTTGGCGGCCTTCCAATGAATCTTGGTGTCGGGATGCGGCGGCTCAACGGGTTGGACAACTAGTTTCGGAGCCGCTCCGGAATCGTCTTCGGGGACGCGACTGGTCGAGGAGGCACTGTGCGCGTCGACGTCCCCGAAAAGGCCGTAGCCAGGCACCCGCGACGTGCTGAACGGCAGATTGAAGTCATCAGGAACAGCCGGAATTCCGGCCGGTTGGGGAAACGTTGCGTCCGGCGCTTGGGAAAACTCGAACGTAGCGTGCGGCGCAGCCGCGCTCTCAACGCGTTCGTTGAGACTGACCGTTCTGTTACCGAACGATGTGGATGGGGTTTGCGCGACGCAGTTCATGGCATGAATGCCAAGAACCAAAAACAAACAAGCACCCTTCATGGCAATGAGCACCCCACGCCAACACAGGAATCAAAACTGCAGATTTCCTGCCGCCGAGCCCTGCCGGAATTCGTGAGACTCCGTGTCTTTCAATTGCTTAGAATTTTGTCCCAATCAACCGTGATAAATCAACCCCACTTTTGGATATTAACCCAGTGGTTATGTGGGGAATTATCCCAGCACACAGGTGCCAGAACGTGGTCCGGGCGAACAACCGGCCCGCCCTCCGTCATGAGCGAGATTCAGTGTGCACGGCGACGAGCTTCTCACATTTCACTTGGTAGGCAAGTGGTGAAGTACTACGCTGGTGGCGTCATGTCTCGCACCCTTGATGATGCGCTCCGGCGTTGGACCAACGCCGAGCTGCTCGATTCCGCCGCGGCCGAGCGCATTCGCCAGTTTGAAGCTGGTCGTGAGCAGCCCGCGGGCTGGCGGTGGCAGGTACTGCTGGCACTGATCTTCGGCGCGATTCTGCTAGCTGCCGGGATTGCACTGTTCGTCGCGGCGCACTGGGACCAACTTTCTCCACTCGCACGATTTTCCGTGGTCATGCTCACGCTTATCGCGATACACGCTGTCGCGATTGCCGTCCGGGAACGCTTTGACCGCCTGGCGATCGTGCTACACGGTGTCGGAACGTTGGCTGCGGGCGCTGCAGTTGCGTTGGTCGGGCAGATTTTCAACATCCAGGAACATTGGCCCGCGGGAATCCTGTTGTGGGCACTGTGCGCGCTGGCGGGATGGTGGTTGCTCGGCGACCAGGTGCAGCAGACGATTGCGATGCTGCTGCTCCCGGCGTGGATCGTTTGCGAATGGATCGCGCGCACCGACGGCTATCGCGGCTCGGAGTTGTTCAGCATTCGTATGATTGGTGTGATTGCGGCGGTTTACCTCACGGCATTTCTCGGCTCGCAACGGAAACTCGTCGCTGATGTGTTGTTTGCGGTAGGCGCGATTATGCTCGCGATTATTGTCATGGGCTTGCTCAGCTTTCTTGTCTGGCACGACTGGGCGACCATGCCCCCGCCGCCGATCCACCTGATCGTGTTCGCCTGGAGCGTGATTGCGGCAGCGCTCCTACTTTCCTGGCGGCTGAAGCGCGATGCGCTCGTTCCCGTCGTAATCGTGCTACTCATCGTGATCGCGCTGCCGCACTGCTATGTTCAACGCGAACGCCCGTACGCCGGTGGCAATCTGTATCCGATAGAGCCGACTTTCGTCGCCTACCTTCTGGTGGCCGCCTTGGCCAGCTTCCTCGCCTGGTGGGGCGTGCGAGAACGCAGCCGCGCACTCATCAACTACGGCGTGGTCACTTTCGCGCTCACCGTGGTGTGGTTTTACTTCTCCAGCATCATGGACAAACTCAACCGCTCGCTCAGCCTCATCCTGCTGGGCGTGCTTTTCCTCGGTGGCGGATGGCTGATGGAGAAACTGCGCCGCCGCATGGTGGGCCAAATCAAAGCGACGGAGGCGGCATGAACTTACGCAACCGCGCCGTCGTGTTGCTGGTCATTCAGTGCTTGTTGGTGTCGTCGATCGCGGCCAAATATCTGTACGAGAGAGCCACACGTCCGCGGGTGTGGACGCGGGCGGCGCAATATGATCCTGAGTTGCCCATGCGCGGGCGCTACCTCGCGCTTTCGCCGTTGGTCGATGCGTGCTCCCTGCCGCGTGATCAGGAATCCAAGTTCCCTCCTTTGGAAAATGGACGGAATTGGCGGGTGCAGACCGTCGCGCGCGATGGCAAATTGGCGGTAGAAGATGCGCGCCACGTGTTACCCAAGACCGATTTACAGAGCGTCGCCGTTAGCGACCGGGTTTCCTGTGACCGCGCGCCGCTGTGGCCGGGCATCGACTACTTCGTGCCGGAGAACGCGCGCTCGGCGTTCCCGCTGAAGCCCGGACAGGAACTGTGGGTGGAGGTGACAGTGCCTCCCGCTGGACCGCCGCGCGCGATTCAACTGGCTCTTAGCGACAACGGCAAGTGGCAGCCGCTCAAGTTCGACTGATTTGTGAAACCTTTGCACATGGCCCATGGCTTGAGCCGGGCCACATCGGTGTTAGACTATTTCTGGCTCCAAACCCCTCCGGTTTTCCGGAAGTGAACCCTCCTTAGTCGGGACGTGGCTCAGCCTGGTAGAGCACTCGCTTGGGGTGCGAGGGGTCGGCAGTTCAAATCTGCCCGTCCCGACCATTTTTCTCCCTTGTTTTCGCGGGCTTCCGCTTCTTCGTTGTCTGAGCTGCGGCCTTCCATTTCTCAAATTGTGACGTAATTGTGACGTGATCCAGCGCTTCAAGCGCCCTTCGCTTGGCTTCCTGCCTTATGTGCGAATAGTGCTCCAGCATCTCGCGAGAGACGTGGCCCGCGATCGCCATGATCGTTTGTTCGCTGGCCGGAGACTCAGCGAGTCTTGTGATCGCGTGGTGGCGCAGATCATGAGGTCGAAGGCCTGCCAGCCCTGCTTCCTCCGTCAGCTTCCGCCATGCAGTTCCTCCACGCCCATCGGTCTGGGCGGCTGCGTCGGATCAGTCCAGCCCCGGCCCCGACCAACAGCGGGTTCTTCTGGGTAGAAAGACAAAAAAGAATGCCTTTGGCTTCTTTTCGACTGACTTGCACCGCGAAATCTAGCTTTCCATCTCCGTCGAAGTCGCCTGTCAGGTAGAACGGGTTGATCTCGCCGTTGAGCGTCAGTTCAGGAAAAGGCTTCAGGCACGTGTCCACTTCGCTCGGAACATTGTAGGGATCAACCTTAGGTAAGGGTCCCTGAGCTTGAATTGTCGCACAGATGAAGACCGTTGAAAGGAACGCTAGACATCTGCGCACCGGCAGGCTCTTTGATGAAGTAAAAAGGTTTAGCATGGCGATTCGTCAATAGCTAACATATGCTGTTACCGGACTACCGCTGACGATTTTCTAGTGTATGAGCCAGCGTCCACGCTTCGGCTTGATTCTTTGCCTCTGCTACCTGTTTACACCGGTGATGCGTTCCACACCACAGCTCAGCGTCTGCACAAAGATTGATCCATCCGGACCCAGGCGTGGCTCTTCCGGGCTGACGTGGCGTACCGATTCTCGCCGACATCGAGGTAGGCCGTTTTGAGGAGCTTTAGGTCGGAGAGACGCCAGATTTGGTAGGTCACACCGCTGAACATTGCTGACAGGTGCATCGATGAGTTGGTGGATACGACCCGATCGATTTCGGGCAGGACCACCAGGCTGTATGGCGTAAGCAGGGCATTGGGGAAGGCCGGATCGGCAGCGCTGGCAGGCGCGAACGCAATGGGCGACATAGCCCTTAGCCGGAAGGAACACCAGACCGAGGCGTCGGCAGGCGATCCGCTGGCGGGGCGGGGAAGGCGGGTTGCGGGGTTGGAGGTAGCTTCCGAGGGCGTGCCCACGGGTGGTCTTCTTCTCTGGCACTGCGATAGGTGCGGGAACATCCTTGGCGACGCAAAAGCGTTTGAAGCGCTCTTGCTGAGTGGCAACAACGCTATAACCTGTTTCAATTTGATCAGACGAGCGACAGAAATGTTCATTATCGTGGGTACATAAAAGGACCTTGCACCTGAGTAGGACAAGACCTGGTTGTGTAACTCGGCGTGCCAGTGCCTACGGAGGCGAACGGTACGCTGACAACTTTTGTGGGGTTGCTGTTTGCGCGGCCTGGTGTGGCCTACCCTGTGAACATTCTGGAATCACATCGCCACTGACCGCCCGAACCGAGCGCTTGTGGCAGCGACCCATTACACGACAAGAGACTAATTACGCAAATTGGGGCCGCGCCCGCTTCGAGTTCCACCCATGATTGGATAGCCCCGCCCATCGCGTAAGCAGGCGATCCGCTCGCGGGGCGAGGAGGGCGGTATGCGGCGCTAGAGGCTGTTTGCGAGGGCGTGCAGACGCGCCCACCAGTGGTCAGCAGTGTTCAGCGCGAGCAATTCATGGCCCGGGGATCGATCAGGTAGGTGGGGGGCGAGTGCTGGGCGACGGCTCGGATGTTTCACGGGACGAGGATTGTGAAACGTCCAGATTGCAGGGTTAATCTCCTACTTCACTGTTGCTTTTCTTTAAGTGATAGTCAAGACTAGGGCGCTGCTGGTTCCACCGCTCGTGCAGCCAACATTGCCTGAGTTCCCGCTCGGAGTATTTACCGTCACACTTGCTGTTCCAGGCGCGGAGATCAAGGCGGTCGTGATCGTGACTTGCAACTGCTGACTACTTAGGACCGTAGTGCTTAGCGTCGTACCGTTGATGACCATGACAGAAGACGAAACAAACTGGCTACCATTCACGGTGAGAAGAAAGCCCTGCTGCACCTCAGCGAACGTAATCGTGGTAGCAGAAAGAGACCCAATAATTGGGGCTGGCCGGGTACTTCCGCAGAAGGGATTCAGCGCGTTGCAGCCCGGGAAGAATAGTAAGGCGAGAAGAAGCGCATCTAGCGGTAGCAAGCGAGCGCTGATTCGTTTCATAAGGCATCGTACACCGCACGGCCTCCGAGAGCGCACCAAGAGAACATCCAATTCTCCTGACAAGCGCTGGCGATGCGGGAGTTGCTTCCGGAGATTTGTTTGATAGCAGAGTTTCCACTCAGAACTCGCTCTGGTGCCTGATCAACTCACGGCCCAGAGCCCTTCGAAGCTCGGTCGATTGCCGCCCCTTAAACCGCCAACCGCACCCGTTCAGCTTGGATAGCGAGTGAGATGGGAATATTTCGCCAATTGACAGCAAGGGACAGCTCCCGACCCTCTGACCTCTCGGGAGTTTGCCAGCAGCGGAGATTGTTTTACTGCGTTCACTTGCCCTCGTCGATATACAACGTCAAGTCGAACTGCTCTGTTGCCTTGTTTGCCTGCACCAGTGGATGCACCTTCACATTCCGGATATAACAGTAGCTGTTCAGAAAAGCGGTAAGGCGGTGCCTCGCGGTATCCAACAACACTTCGGCAGATTCCGGCCTGCCCATCACCGAAGACTTGAATTCCTCAATCTGGGAGGTGGATAGGCTATCCGCACCCTCAATGACAAATTGCTTAACGGTAACTTGCTGGTCTGCCGGGGCAGGCGTCGCGCTTGAATGGGTCACAGAACAGAGACCGACAGCGATCGCACAGAACAAAACTTCGCAAAGACGGTTCATTGCTTCCCTACGCTTTCGGGCGCTCTTAGGTCTGCGATACACGGCAATTCCGGGAGCCCGTGTTCTCAGTCTTTGTACTCCCCTTCCCATCGACGTTCTAGTGTTAACACGATAGGTGGATTACTTACGATACGGCGACAGTAATCTACCGCCTGCCCGGTTCCAGAGGGACCTCGTGCAGGTGGTAGGGCAGCAAATGGCCCACTTGTAACTAGTCCTGAACTTTCATAGATGCGCGATCGCCCATGGCATACTCCGCTTGTGCCGTTTGCCGTAGGCTTTGGAAACGGCGGCTAAGTTCTGCAGGGTTCGGCCTAATCGCCGGAAGTAGCGACAGCATCCTATCCAACACGTAAAGCAAGCCTGCGGTCGCTGCAGGCCTGCCTCCGCTCGCCCGGATGCCGTCTGCTAAAGCATACTGGTCATACTCCGTGGGATGTCGCCCCAGTAAGCATTGCAGCATTACTACGCCAAGCGAAAAGACGTCCGAAGCGCAGGTCAATGCCTTTTCTCCTTTGATCTGCTCCGGCGAAAAGTAACCCCATGTTCCCCAAGGCCTAAATGCAGCACGACGGTCGTGTTGATCTAAAGTTCTGGAAGGCCTGAGTGTACGAGTGTTGTGTTGATCTAAATATCTGGCAGCACCGAGGTCGATGAGAACGGCGCTGTCCACCGAGCCGACCATGATGTGGCCGTCGGAGTTTCTAAGCATGATGTTCGAGGGTTTTATGTCCCCATGAACAATGCGTTGCGACCAAATTTCCGCAATCGCAGACGAGATATCACGTCCTATGGCCAGCACTTCGGATTCCAGCAGCGGTCCGTCTCTCAACAGAACGCTCAGTGATTGTCCTTCTATGAATTCCCACGCGACGTATCGCGTGTGTCTACCGGCCACGTCACAATAGCCATGCTCTATCGGCCGAGCCAGGTTTGGATGCGAGAAGTTCTCCGTCGCGGTGATCTCGGGATGTACGCGAGCGTTCTTCCTGCGATCGAAGTGCAACTTCAGAGCAACATCGTCATTCGCCGGTGTGCCGTCTGGCCGAGAAGCTCTCGTCGCCCTAAAAACTGCTCCCTGACCACCAACGGCAATTTCGGGACCAATCATGTAGCGCCGACCCAGCGCAGCTTCTATATCTTCAGGGACAAACCGGCAGATATACCGCTGGAAAGCCATGCGATCTATCACGTAAGCGCCAGGTCTGCTTACGTTTCCCTTCTTACGGAATCCGAGAAACTGCAATCGAGTATACCCGCGAACAGCAGGATGCGGAGACGCTTCTTCGGCGACTGGGGACCGTTGGCGTGATCAGACCATGTAGTAACCTAACTTGGGCGTGGATCTCGGACGCAGATAGCCACGTCGCGGCTCCCCCACTATTTATTTCTGCTCGCCGTTTTTAATTCACCCAATCCAGCTCTCAGCTCTGTAGATCCTAATTGAAGGCTGCTACCGGATCGGACCACGCACCGTGACAGTGGCGTCTGCCATCTCGCTGGGCACAAAGAACATCACCAAGTGAAAGGAATCCGGAATGTCCCACCGTCACTTCTGCGATGCTGCTGGCCATGACTGGTATTGCGATGGGAAAGCGCTACGCTCTGATGTTAGCGATACGAAACCATCGATATGCATGTGCCTACTCCACCACGTGCCCATGGAGGAAGGCGACCACAGATCCTGTCCGGTCGAGCTACTCGCCTGTCCGGAACATCGCGATGAGCGCAGCGGAAAATGAAGGAGGCAGCCAGGATAACCCCCTTAGAATTAGTCGGGACGTGGCTCAGCCTGGTAGAGCACTCGCTTGGGGTGCGAGGGGTCGGCAGTTCAAATCTGCCCGTCCCGACCAATCAATTCAAATCGGTTGCCAGTGGTTAGTGGACAGCTGCCAGTCAGGAAGTTCGCGCTGGCGACCACGAGCGCGCTGACATGCGTGCGAACAGCAGCGGGCACAAGAAAACGCCTGCGAGGCGCCGTCCACATCATTTGTTCGCCGGATGTTCGGAAGGTGCGGGCTCGGGCAGCGGCCACACTACAGAAACGATCCATGCCACCACGATCCCCACGACGCAGCCGAACAAGACCTCGCCCATGCGAGTTGCGCCGGCTATCAAGCCGTGTTTTCGAGAGTGATACTCGAATCCGGCGGCGATAACGAAGGCTGCGCTGATTGGCCCCTGCCGCCACATGGTTGGAATGCGCACGACATACGAGGACAGCAAGACCGTGACCGCCATGGCGACCGGCAGGATCAGCTTCATTCCGCCGATGGCGATGAACAGCAGTCCAACCAGGCAGCCGACGAGCGTGTTGGCGATGCGTGCGCGCAAGATCAGCATCGCCTGTTTCATCGCCGGGTCGCTGGTGGCGACCATCGAGCTGATCGCCCACACCGGGTTGGCCTCCGACATCTTGTGGACCAGCACCCAAAGTATGGCGGTCGCGAAGAAAATGCTCACCGCGTAATGGACTCCGTGCATGTCACCCTTGGTGTAGTCGTCCAGAGTCTTCATGCTTCAGCATGCCCTCCGTTGTTGATCATCCTGCGCCCCCAAGATCACTGAACCGTTCCGAGCCGGAATCGTACGCAAGACGAATTCTACCCGTCAACCAAGTCGCTGATGTATGCCGGGGCCGGCAGGACTGCTTCCAACTCGCCGGCCACTCCCGCCGACGACAGCGCTGGCTTATGATCAGACAGATCTTCGAACATTGTCTCCTGGCGCTGGAGTGAAATGGACGGCACGACGGTTTATGTCTTACTGGTTATTTTCGTCGCTACACTGATCCGGTCCGCCTTTGGTTTTGGCGAGGCGCTGGTCGCCGTTCCGCTGCTCGCCATCCGTCTTCCCATCAGCGTCGCGGCCCCGCTGGCCGTGCTGGTTTCGATTACTGTCGCCGCCGTGATCATCGCGCAGGACTGGCAACACATCCATCTTCGCAGCGCAGGATGGCTGGTGGTTGCGACGTTATTCGGAATACCCCTGGGTCTCATGCTGCTGACAGAAGGCAACCATCGCATGGTGAAAGGGGCGCTGGCAGTCATGATCGTGGCGTTCTCGGCGTACGCTTTGATGGGCCGCAGGCCGCCCGAATTACATAGCGACAATCGCATATGGCTCCTGGTGTGCGGTTTCTTTGCCGGCATATTGGGCGGCGCGTACGGCATGAACGGGCCGCCGCTGGCGATTTATGGAGCGATGCGCCGCTGGTCAGCGCAACACTTTCGCGCAACCCTGCAAGGATACTTCCTGCCTGCCAGCGCGATCGGCATGGGAGGCTACTGGCTGGCTGGCCTCTGGGTCGCGGCGGTGACGCGCTACTACCTGCTGTCGCTGTTTGTCGTAATCCCGGCCATTTTGCTCGGACGCGTGGCGAATCATCGTCTGCGCGGAGATGCGTTTCTGAAATTTGTTCACGTCGGTCTGATCTTGATCGGGGCGACGCTACTGCTGCAGGCAATGCGCGGATAAAGGCGAGTCTACCCTCCAAGCGGATGCCGCACCCAGACTTCCTTTGCTTGGGTAGGTGTTTTCTCAGATGCAACTACCAGCATCGCTCCCGCTGCCCCTAGCGCTACTCCCAGGGCGAAGCGCGCGAGCATCCAGTTACCGTGCAGACCGCCGAACTCCGCCAGCCAATCCGCGAGGTTGATCGCAACCGCTGCAACCAGCCATTTCCATGCCACGCTTCGCGGGACGCGCAGCAGCAGTCCCGCGGCCACGCCGAGGTAGATTCCCAGGCACCGCGCGCAAACGGCAACCTTGCCGCCGAATAGAATGAACGACCGCTCCGGCCGCTGATGGCAGACCAGCGCAAAACCACGCTGCAAGGCGAATCCAATTTCTGGCGAGTGGGCCAGTAGCCACGGGACAGTGCAAGCAGTCGCGGCAAGGGTGAGTGGAAGCAAGGCCCAGCGCCGCACTACAGTTTCCCTACTTTTCCTGGGGGGAAAGGTTCAGTTCGCACCGGCCATCTTCCTGGGAAGGTGAAGACGTCTAGGTCGAGCAAAGACGACCGAAAGGGGCCGTCGGACTCGTCGTAGTGCATGCCGAAGTGTCCTTCGATCCGATTGCAACGCGCGTGACTGCGCCGGTCCCAAGGACTACGTTCTCGCGGCGCCACGAACTCGCAGGGCATCTGGCCCTTGCGGATTTTGCGTACATGAAGGTCTGATTGAAAGTCCCGGTGACAGTGATCTCTGTGTGGCCCGGCATGTCCTTCTTTCAAGTGGCAGAAATGCCACCGGAACCCCAGGAGATCGCCCTTACTGCCGCGCCTGATGAACTTGCACTGTTCGCTTTGCAGCACGCTGGCCACCAACTGTTTCAGCACGTGTTTATCCGCCTGTTCGCGAGCGAGAATCACCTCGGCGGAATATTCTGTTCTTACTGACATCGTCAACTTCTACGCCAGAATCCCCATCCGCTTGCCTACGCGCTTCAGCGTCTCCAACGCCTGGTCGAGTTCTTCGCGGGTGTGTGTCGCTGTCATGATCGTCCGGATGCGCGCCTTGCCCTCAGGTACCGTCGGAAACGCGATGCCGGTTCCCAGCACGCCGTCGTCAAACAGCGCGCGCGAGAAGTCCATGGTGAGACGGCCGTCGCCAATAATTATCGGCGTAATCGGCGTCTCGCTGGCTGGAGTAGTTACGCCGCCAATGTTGAAGCCCAGCCCGCCCAACTCCTTCTTCCAGTAATGCGTGTTGGCCCAAAGATTTTCAATGCGCTCCGGTTCCTGCTCGAGCACGTCGAACGCTGCGATGCACGTCGCCGCGACTGACGGCGGATGCGACGTCGAAAACAAAAATGGCCGTCCGCGGTGATAGAGAAACTCGATCAGGTCGCGAGTGCCGCAGACGTAACCGCCCAGCGCGCCTATGGCCTTCGACAGCGTGCCCACTTGCACATCCACGCGGCCGTGCAGGCCGAAGTGATCGACAGTGCCGCGCCCGTTGCGTCCCAGCACGCCCGAGGAGTGCGCATCATCGACCATCATGATGGCGCCGTACTTTTCCGCCAACTCGCACAGCGCGGGCAGCGGCCCGATGTCGCCGTCCATCGAAAACACCCCATCGGTGATCAGCAGCTTCCGCCCCGGCTCGTTCTTGATCTCGTTGAGCAGCTCTTCCGCGTGCGCCGTGTCCTTGTGGCGGAAGACCTTGATCTTGGCCCGCGACAGCCGCGCCCCGTCGATGATGCTGGCGTGATTCAGCTCGTCGGAGACGATCCAGTCCTCTTTGCCCAAGAGCGCCGACACCGTTCCCGCGTTCGCCGTGAAGCCCGACTGAAACACCACGCACGCCTCGACGTTCTTGAAGCGCGCGATCTTCTCTTCCAGCTCCATGTGGATCTTCATGGTGCCGGCGATGGTGCGCACCGCGCCCGAGCCCACGCCGAACTGGCGCGTCGCCTCCAGCGCCGCCTCGCGCAGCTTGGGATGCGTCGTCAGCCCCAGGTAGTTGTTCGACGCCAGGTTGATGACCTTCTTGCCGTCGAACGTACACACCGGCGCCTGCTCGTCATCGAGCACGCGCAGCTTGAAGTAAGTGCCGCGTTGCTTCAGGTCGTTGAGTTGGTCGGTGAGATAAGAAAGCGGGTTGGTGCGAGTGGTTGCAGTTGTCATGTCGATTCCTTAAGAACCCGTTATGGTATCGCAGCCGGTGGATGGTGAGAACTCGACGCGCCTATCTCAAAGGAGCGCGTGACGCAAACAAAACCCCCCAACCTGAGTAAGACTGACTTGGCCGGTGCAACGTGGCAAACTTTCTTTCAATTTTTAGTTGACACCCGGCTGACTTAAAGTATATTGTCCCCCCACATTTGGGCGCCCGCATTCTGGTGGTCGAAAGGGCCAACTCAAGACCACTCCGTCACTGCGTCCCTCGCGCTGCAAGTCTGGTCACTTGCTTCCATCGGCAGAGAACGACGAAAGAGAGGAAAAACATGTCTAAACCTGACACGGCCCATGCTGTTCGTGGTTCACAGAAGTTATTGGAGCACCTTGCCCGAAACGGCGACGTGCCTAACGTCGAAGAGATCAAGAAGTCTTTGCAGCTCCCTGCGACTGCAAAGATCCCCAACTGGCTAATTCGAGGCTTACCGCCGGCATATCTCGAGTTACGGGGCACGGTCGAAGTGCCAATCGCACACCTTAACGACGTCGTGAGTCGCTTTGTGGCGCTTAACGACAGCGCGATCAATCTTGTCATTTTGATTAATGGGACCCCCGTCCTCGACATCGCGCAAATCGTAGTCCGCAACTCCCCGGGGGAGGAGTAAAGGCGACCGCATGGAAGCAACCTGCGCAACCCTCGCGCCGATTCTTCAGGTCCATCCGACGCGCCGTTGCAATCTGCGCTGCTTGCACTGTTATTCGAACTCTGCCCCGGAGCAAAGGGACACTCTCGAGTATCAGGTCCTTAAAGACGTGCTGACCGACGCACGCGAACAAGGTTATCTCACCGCCAGTTTCTCTGGCGGTGAGCCGGTTCTTTATCGCAAGCTCGGCAGCCTGCTCCGTCATGCTAAGGCGGTTGGTATGCGGACCACCGTGACATCCAACGGCATGCTGCTCAACCAGGCCAGGCTGGCGTCGCTGGCCGACTGCACCGACGTGTTGGCGATAAGCCTCGACGGTGTGCCCGAATCCCATGACCGCATGCGGGCCTGCGCCGGTGCCTTTGACGCCATGGCAGCCAACCTCGAGTTGGTTCGCGCCTCCAAAATCGACTTTGGATTTATCTTCACACTCACCCAGTTCAATGTTCACGAAGCCTCCTGGGTGGCTGAATTCGCCTTGGCCCAGGGAGCGAAACTGCTGCAGATCCACCCCCTCGAGGTGGTGGGACGGGCTACCGAGAAACTGGCCGATTCTGCTCCCGATGAAATCGAGTCGGCCTATGCCTACCTCGAGGCAGAAAGGATCCGCCAGACTTACGGCGACCGGTTATTTGTCCAGGTGGACCTCTTTCATCGCGATTTGGTGGCCCGCTATCCCAGGGTTTTTCACGCAGACGAGGAACCGCCGACGAGTGGCAAACTGGCCGATTACGCCAACCCATTGGTCGTAGAAGCCGATGGAACGCTGGTTCCTTACGGCTACGGATTTTCGCGGAAATATGCGATCGGCTGTGTCCGCGACCAACGCCTCAACCAACTTGCTCCGGCGTGGATTCGCGCCGTCTATCCTGGCTTCCGCGCTCTTTGCCGGCGCGTGTATGAGGAGGCTTGCCGGCCTTCCGACCTGCCGTTTCTCAATTGGTACGAGATGATTCACCAGCGCTCCCTTGAGGTGAGTGAGCTGATCACCGCACCGGCCTTGCCATGAGATCGTCTACGGCGTGCCACCCGCCGCCCGACCCCACGCCGAACTTGCGCGTGGCCTCCAGCGCCGCCTCGCGCAGCTTGGGATGCGTCGTCAGCCCCAGGTAGTTGTTCGACGCCAGGTTGATGACCTTCTTGCCGGCGAAGGTGCACACCGGCGCCTGCTCGTCATCGAGCACGCGCAGCTTGAAATAGGTGCCGCGATGCTTGAGGTCATTCAGTTGGTCGGTAAGGTAGGAGAGCGGGTTGGTGTGAGTGGTTGCAGTTGTCATGTCGATTCCTTAAGAACCCGTTATGGTATCGTAGCCGGTGGAGGATGAGAACTCGGCACGATTTGCAGCGAAGGCCGCAAGACGGGAATGGAATTTCCCCGCACAAGCAAACCCTGCTTGGACGGGCATTCCGCGAACCAGGCGCTGGCCCAAGTCTCGGCGGGTTCTATAAAAGGGGATGTCAAGAGAAAACACTTCTCCCGCGCCGGGAGCAGCGGTAGTTCTCTGACATCCAGTCCCATCTTGGTTCGTGCTTGCTGGCGGAGATCCGCAGTTCTCTGGTGGTTTTCACGTCCGCGTTACGACATCCGTTGCTAGCTGAAGCTGCACAAGCCTGACGGTGGTCCCACCCA
>Ga0097691_1000169_pt1 | contig 59285 bp, 60 predicted proteins | sample NGESurdeep072012_8_FD_72858 | JGI IMG/M metagenome (GOLD analysis project Ga0097691, IMG submission 72858) | Arctic peat soil microbial communities from Barrow, Alaska - NGEE Surface sample 210-1 deep-072012 | ecosystem: Environmental > Terrestrial > Soil > Wetlands > Peat ...
CGTCGACTGCGGTGCCTGCGAACCGGTCTGCCCGGTCGAGGCCATCTTCTACGAGGACGACACCCCCGAGCAGTGGAAGGACTACTACAAGGCCAACGTCGAGTTCTTCGACGACCTCGGCAGCCCCGGCGGCGCGGCCAAGCTCGGCTTGATACACAAAGACCACCCGCTGATCGCCGCTCTCCCCCCGCAGCCGCACGACGAGTAGCGCCGAAAGGGCAGCTAGACAATGGGCTACGACTTCGACGAACAGGATGGATAGCCTTCCGGAGTTTCCCTGGGACTCGCTTGCTCCCTACAAGGAGCGGGCGAGTTCTCATGCTGAGGGGCTCGTCGACCTCTCGGTGGGGACCCCCGTCGACCCCACACCGGATGTCGTCATGGCCGCCCTCAGGTCCGCGGCCGATGCCCACGGCTACCCGCAGACCTGGGGCACCTCCACCCTTCGGGAGTCGGTAGCGGCGTGGTTTGCACGTCGTCGCGACGTTCCGGACGTAGACCCGGACTCGGTCCTACCGACTGTGGGGAGCAAGGAGTTGGTGGCCTGGCTGCCCACCCTGCTCGGTGCCGGGCCCGGAGATGTTGTCGTCTTCCCCGCTCTTGCCTATCCGACCTATGACGTTGGCGCACGACTCGCCGGCGCCTCGCCCCGGCCGATGGACAGCCTGAGCGGCCTGGGCCCGATGACCTCGGCGACGACGCCAAAGCTGTTGTGGGTCAACAGCCCCAGCAATCCCACGGGGCAGGTTCTCGGCATCGAGCATCTCGCGAAGATCGTGCGCTGGGCGCGGCAGCATGGGGTGATAGTCGCCAGTGACGAGTGTTATGCCGAGCTGGACTGGCGCGCCGATGTGATGGCCGGGGGGTCTCAACTGCCATCTCCGGGAGCGGTTCCGAGCATCCTTGACCCACGAGTCTGTGATGGAAGTCACGAGGGCCTGCTCGCTGTCTACTCGTTGAGCAAACAGAGCAACATGGCGGGCTATCGTGCCGCGTTTGTGGCGGGGGATCCGGTGCTTGTCGGACAGCTCCTGGAGATCCGCAAGCACGCCGGGATGATGGTGCCCTGGCCAATTCAGCAGGCGATGATCGCAGCCCTGGCCGACGACACGCATGTGGCGCAGCAGAAGGCGCGTTACGGCATCCGGCGTGGGCACCTCAGGGGCGCTCTCGAGAGCGCCGGATACCGAATTGAGCACTCGGAAGCGGGTTTGTACCTGTGGACCACCAGGGACGAGCGCGCCGCAGACGACGCGGGCACGGTTCCAGAGTCTTCTGACTGGTCCCTGGTTTCCGAGATGGCCCGGCTGGGCATCCTGGTGGCTCCGGGCAGCTTCTACGGCGCCGCAGGTAGGCGTCATGTGCGCGTTGCCCTGACTGCTTCGGACGAACGCATCAGGGCCGCGACGAGGCGTTTGGCCCGCTCGTAGACAGGGCGGTCAACGGTGTCCCACACTTGATTTCAGGTCTCGCGCCACCTTTTCACTGGAGTAGCGTGATCAAACGCATGATCCGGCAATGTAGCCGGCATACAAGGAGGTCAACTGCTTCATGAGTATCGACTCAGCCGACGCGATCCTGCGCACCGGCGACAAGGAACTTGCTTGCCCACTGCTCCGCGCCACTGAGGGCAGCGACGCGTACGACGTATCGAAGTTGCTGAAGGAGACCGGCCGCGTCACCCTTGACCCGGGCTTCGTCAATACGGCCTCCTGCCGCTCGGCGATCACCTACATCGACGGTGACGCAGGCATCCTTCGCTACCGCGGCTACCCCATCGAGCAGCTGGCCGAGAACTCCACGTTCCTGGAAACCTCTCACCTCCTTATCTACGGCGAGCTCCCGAGCGCCGCCGAGCTGGCCGACTTCGACGCGCGGATCCGCCGCCACACGCTGTTGCACGAGGACCTGCGCAGCTTCTTCCAGGGCTTCCCGCGAGATGCGCACCCGATGCCCGTGCTGTCCTCCGCGGTCTCGGCGCTGTCGACGTTCTACCAGGACAGCCTCGACCCGTTCGACGCCGAGCAGGTCGAAATGTCGACGATCCGCCTCATGGCCAAGCTGCCGACCATCGCGGCGTACGCCTACAAGAAGAGCATCGGCCAGCCGTTCCTCTACCCCGACAACTCCCTGTCGCTGGTGGAGAACTTCCTGAGAATGACCTTCGGCTTCCCGGCCGAGCCGTACGAGTTCGACCCGATCAAGGTCAAGGCGCTTGACCAGCTGCTGATCCTGCATGCCGACCACGAGCAGAACTGCTCCACGTCGACCGTGCGTCTGGTCGGTTCCTCGCACGCCAACCTGTTCGCCTCCGTCTCGGCCGGCATCAACGCCCTGTTCGGGCCCCTGCACGGGGGTGCCAACCAGGCGGTGCTCACGATGCTCGAGAGGATCCAGGCCGAAGGCGGCGACGTCGACGAATTCGTGCGCAAGGTGAAGAACAAGCAGGACGGGGCCAAGCTCATGGGCTTCGGGCACCGGGTCTACAAGAACTATGACCCGCGCGCGGCCATCATCAAGAAGACCGCCGACCAGCTCCTGGAGAGCCTTGGCCAGCGCGACGAGCTGCTCGACATCGCCTTCAGGCTGGAGCAGCTGGCGCTCTCGGATGACTACTTCATCGAGCGCAAGCTGTACCCGAACGTGGACTTCTACACCGGGCTGATCTACCGGGCGATGGGCTTCCCTCCCAAGATGTTCACGGTCCTGTTCGCCCTCGGTCGACTGCCTGGCTGGATCGCCCAGTGGCGAGAGATGATCGCGGACCCTGAGCTCAAGATCGCCCGCCCACGTCAGCTCTACGTGGGACCGACCGAGCGCAACTACGTTCACGTCAGCGGGCGCTGACGCGACATTACATTGACCGCGACATTACATTGACCGCGACATTGCGCTGACCGCGACATTGCGCTGACGCAGCAATGGACCGCCAACATTGCACGGCCCAACGAAACGCCCGGCGCATTCCCGTGAGGATTGTGCCGGGCGCTTCGTTGCATTCACGCGAGTACATTCACGCGTCTTGTTCAGAGGTCGGCCACGGCCGCCATCCAGTTCAGGATCGGTGCCAGGACCGCTTGGTAGGCGTCCAGTGAATGTCCCACGTTCTGGACGATATACGGCTGTACGCCGGGCACGTTCTGCTCCCGGAGCAAGAACTGCTTCGCCTGCGGGTACGACTGCGGGTCCGTGTTCGAGCTCATCACCAGCAGGTGCACCCTCGCCGGCGGGCGGTGCTCGATCAGCCACGTGGGGGAGCTCTCGTGGGCCAGGGTCGGGTACTGCTTCAGCAGCTGACCTAGGTTGCCGGTGCTCGGGTCCGGCCCGGGTTTGTAGTAGCCCTCGACGGACGCGCCCGCGCCGAAGCGGCTGGGCTCACGCAGGTGCAGCAGGGCGGCGCAGTAGCCGCCGGTGGACCAGCCCATCACGCTCCAGCGCCGGCCGTCCGTGGTGATGCGCAGCGTTCTGGTGGCCCAGTTCCTGACATCCTGGTTGAGCCAGGTGAAGGCCTGCGGGCCCCCGGGGTAGTCGGTGCACTCGGTCTCCACCGGCATCGCCACGTTCATCTCGGGAAACACCGCAACGAAGGGTGCCACCCGGCCGCTGCGGATCTCCGCACTTGCGGTCGTGGCGAAGTTGAGCCTGTCCACGACAAAGTGGATGTGTACTTCGGCGCCACCGAGCACCATCACGACAGGGAAACGGGTCTTGGCGTACCGACGGTCGTGATACTGCGGTGGCAGCCAGGTCATCACGGTCTGTGAGATGCCCGACTGCGGGCCCTTGAGGGTGATCTGGTCGTAGCGTCCGATGTCGGATGCGGGCCCGGAGGTCAACGGCAGCAGCCGTCGACGCGTGCCCACCACAGCGCCCAGCCCAAGACGCGCTCCCGCCACGACAACCGGCGGAGCCGTCGGGGTGCCCCACAACGATGACCAGGTGGGGTAGAAGCCATAGTCCCGGTTGACGCTGACGGCGACCGCACTGATGGCTGTCGCCTGCGCGAGCAGAACACCGACGAGGAACGTTATGGCCCAGCGGGGTTTCCTGGGTACTCGACGCCACAGGAGCAGTAGCGCCACGGGGATGGCGATGGACAAAACGATGCACAAGGCCAGGAACCGCAGTGATGTCAGGGGCAAGGAAGGTCCTTCTGTGGTGCTCAGGGGCTGAGAGGTGCTCGCGGGCTGAGAGGCGACGCGACAAAACCATACGTGCTTCCAACGCCTACTGGCGGGTAATCGTCACCGAGGTTGGGGAGATGGGCGTGGTGGCGGCGTGCCACGACCAAGCATCTTCGCTGCGCGCCCGGGTCCAGGTGCGGTCGCCAACCGTGACGGCAGTAATGCCATCGGCATCGGCGTGCGCCACCACCCAGGAACCCGCAGCCCAGGCCTCCTGGTTATCTTGGCCCGCCGCATGCACGCTGGCTCCCTGTACGGTGGCGGGCACGCCCAGCTCGACGGTGAGGTGTGCGGCGATGCTCGCAGCGGGGGTGCTGACCGTTGGGGCGTCGAGTCGGCAACCGATGCCGCCAGGTGAGTGGCCGGACAGAGTCGAGGCGAGGATGCGCCCCTGCTCCTCGTGGTCGGCGTAGGCCTGCGGGAACCCGCTGTGCTGGACTTTCTGGGCCACCGTCGTGATAGCCATGGACTGATAGCCATCGATCTTGATCAGGGCGTCGTAGAACTTGTTGGTCGCATGGACCGGGTCGAGTATCTGCGCCTTGGTGCCCCATCCCTGGCTCGGGCGTTGCTGGAACAAGCCGAGCGAGTCGCGGTCGCCGAACTTGATGTTGCGCAGCTTCGACTCCACGATCGCCGTTGCGTTGGCGATCGTGGCGGCACGCGCAGGTAAGCCCCGTTTGAGGGCTATGGCGGTGATCGTGGCCGCGTTGGTGGTCTGCTCGGGGGTGAACGTGGCGCTGTGCCCCAGCGCCGTGGCGCGACATGACGGCTCACCGAAGTTCGCCCTGAAGGTGGTGAAGGCGATGTAGCCGGCGCCGCCCACCAGCACGATGACGAGCGGCAAGACGATCCGGGCGACCCAACGCCGTCGCCGTCGACCCCGCCGGATCGACCTCCGGGGAATCCGGGGCTCAGTGGTTGGCATGCAAGGCTGAGTTCAGGGAGATGCCCGCGCCCGAGCGTGAGCGAGCCTCGACGGTGCCGGTGACCGAGTCACGGATGAACAGCATCCCCGAGCTGCCGGACAGCTCCCTGGCCTTGACCACTCGTCCGTCCTGCAGTGTCACCTTGGTGCCGGCTGTGACATAGAGCCCTGCCTCCACGATGCAGTCGTCACCCAGCGAGATACCGATCCCCGACTCCGCGCCCAGCAGGCAGCGTTCGCCGATGCTGATGCGCTCGGTGCCACCTCCGGAGAGCGTTCCCATGATCGAGGCGCCGCCGCCGATGTCCGAGCCGTTGCCGACCACGACGCCCGCCACGATGCGGCCCTCGACCATGGAGGTCCCCAGAGTGCCGGCGTTGAAGTTGACGAAACCTTCGTGCATCACGGTGGTTCCCTCGGCCAGGTAGGCCCCCAGTCGCACCCGGGCGCCGTCGGCGATACGGACCCCGGTCGGCACGACATAGTCGGTCATCCGGGGAAACTTGTCGATGCTGAAGACCTGGACGGGACCGGAGTCGCGCAGTCGCAAGCGGGTGCGCTCGAAGTCTTCGACGGGGCAGGGGCCCGCGTTGGTCCAGACGACGTTGTTGAGCACGCCGAAGATGCCGTCGAGGTTGATCGTGTTGGGCCGTACGAGACGGTGCGAGAGCAGGTGCAGGCGCAGGTAGGCGTCTGAGGGGTCGGCGGGCGCCGCATCAAGGTCGATGGCGACATGGACGACCTGCGCACGCACCCCCCGGCGAGGGTCCTCCTTGGCGGCCGCTGCGAGCTCTACCGGGGGACCATAGGGATCCTCGGTGTCAGCAGGTCCCAGCGCCGGAAACGGATACCACGTATCGAGGACCTGTCCGCCCGTGGTCACCGTGGCCAGTCCGTATCCCCACGCGCTGTGCTCGCTTGTCATGGGCACAAGCGTAGGCGAGGGTCCGCGCGGCGCTGACCCCCGCCGGATACTCTGCCTCTCATGTCCTTCATCAAGTGGTCCGCACCCCGTCTCGATCTGGGGACCGACGTCGTCGCCCTGACAGCAGCGCTGTGCGACATCGAGTCCGTCAGCGGCGACGAAGAGCGAATTGCGGACGCCATCGAGACCGCCCTGCGCCCACTGCGCCACCTGGAGGTGACCCGCGATGGGCACGCTGTCATCGCCCGCACCAACCTCGGGCGCAGCGAGCGGGTCATTCTGGCCGGTCATATCGACACGGTCCCGCTGACCGATCCGCCCAACCTTCCGGCGCACCGTGACGGCGACAGCCTGGTCGGTCGCGGCACCTGCGACATGAAGGGCGGGGTGGCCGTTCAGCTGCGCCTGGCGGCTTTGCTCTCGGAACCGAACCGCGACGTCACGTACGTGTTCTACGACTGCGAAGAGATCGAGAACGAGCGCAACGGCCTGGCTCGTGTGGGGCGCAACAACCCCGAGTTGCTGAAGGCCGACTTCGCGGTCCTGCTCGAGCCCACCGACGGCATCATCGAGGGCGGGTGCAACGGCACCTTGCGGGTCGAGGTCACCGCCAAGGGCAAGGCAGCGCACTCGGCGCGGCCCTGGAACGGACAGAACGCCATCCATGAGGCGGTGACCATCCTGGGCCGGTTGGTGGCATATGAGCCGCAGACCATAGTGGTGGACGGGCTCGACTACCGCGAGGCGCTGAGCGCCGTCGGCATCCGGGGCGGGATCGCCGGCAACGTCATCCCCGACGAGTGCGTGGTCACCATCAACTACCGCTTTGCCCCGAACAGGTCGGGTGCGCTGGCCCTGGCGCACGTGTGTGAGCTGTTCGAGGGGTACGCGGTGAAGCTGACAGACACCGCGGACGGCGCGCGGCCGGGGCTGGGCCTTCCGGCCGCCCGGGCCTTCGTGGATGCGCTGGGGTTGCCGGTGCACGCCAAGGAAGGCTGGACGGACGTGGCGTTGTTCTCCACGATGTCGATCCCGGCGGTGAACTTCGGCCCCGGGGACCCGAACTGGGCTCACCACGACCAGGAACACTGTCCGGTGCAGCAGTTGGTGGGCGCTGAGGCGGCGTTGTTGCGCTGGCTCGAAAAAGCCCCGGCATAGGTAGGTTGGTCTCGTGACCGAGAAGAACTATGACTATCTCACCGGCCCTGTCACGTTGCGTCGCAGCCAGGTGCCACCGACCACGACTGATCAACGTCTGCTGGACAACGTTGGGCGCCCCGACTGGCTCCATGCCGATCCCTGGCGGGTGCTGCGGATCCAGAGCGAGTTCGTCGAAGGCTTTGGCGCACTAGCCGAGCTCGGTCCAGCCGTCAGCGTGTTCGGGTCCGCGCGCACCAAACCCCTTGATCCGAACTACGCCCTGGGCGAAGCGGTCGGCCGGGCGTTGGTGGAGGCGGGCTATGCCGTCATCACCGGTGGTGGCCCGGGCGCCATGGAGGCCGCCAACAAGGGCGCCCTGGAGGCTGGCGGCACCTCTGTCGGGCTCGGCATCGAGCTGCCGTTCGAGCAGGGCCTGAACAGATATGTCGACCTTGGGGTCAACTTTCGATACTTCTTCGCCCGCAAGACCATGTTCGTGAAGTATGCGCAGGGGTTCATCGTCCTGCCCGGGGGATTCGGCACCCTGGACGAGCTCTTCGAGGCCGTAACGCTGGTGCAGACCCGCAAGGTCACCTCGTTCCCGTTGGTGCTCGTCGGCACGGCGTACTGGGGTGGTCTGCTGAACTGGCTGCGCGAGACCGCCGCGGCCACGGGAACCATCACCCTGGCTGACATCGACCTCCTGCATGTCACCGACGACGTGGACGAGGCCGTCAGCATCATCATCCGCGCGGACAACGACACGGCTGCCAAACGTCCCGAATAGGGGCTGGGCGACGGGGGGCTAGGCGAGCGCCCGCCGAGCTAGTGCCGGTATGCCGCTTCTCAGGCCGGCGACCATGTCGAGTACCTGTCGGGTCTGGGCGACATCGTGAGCACGCACCAGGCGGACGCCCTCCCAGGCCCCGACGGCAGTGGTGGCTATGGTGCCCGTGATGCGATCGGACTTGCGGCCGTTCAACGCGAGGGTCTCGGCGATGAACTTCTTGTTGGACACCGCGAACAGCACCGGCCATCCTGTCTCGACCAGGGCACTGACCTGGCCGGTTACCTGCAGCGAGTGGTAGGTGTTCTTGCCGAAGTCCTGCGCGGCGTCGATCAGCAGGCCGTCCTCGCGTACCCCGGCCGCCATCGCCGCATTGGCCTGACGGCTCAGGTCTGCGACCACCGCGGAGACCACGTCGTCGTAGCGGACCCGGTGAGGGTCAGTACGCGGCGGATGGCCACCTGTATGAGCGCACACATAGCCTGCAGCGTGGGCCGCCGCGACGACCGCCAGCTCCGGGTCGTGACCGGCCCAGGCGTCGTTGATCAGATCCGCTCCGACCTCGCAGGCGGCATCGGCAACGCTGGCCCGCCACGTGTCCACGCTGATCACCAGATCCGGATAGGTCTGACGGACTGCGGCGACGAACGACACCACCCGGCGAAGCTCTTCGGCAACGCTGACCTCGGGCCCGGGGCCTGCCTTGACCCCTCCGATATCGACGGCGTCGGCGCCGTCCGCCACGGCGCGCGCGACGGCCGAGAGGGCGACATCATCGTCGAGGTAGCGGCCCGCGTCGTAGAAGGAGTCGGGCGTGCGGTTGATGATTGCCAACAGCCCCGTCTCACCTGGCGAGAACGTGCGGCCGCGCAAACGGAGGTCGCGACCGCGGGAAAGATGGCGAGGCATGACACGATCATCTCGTGATCCTGTTCTTTGTGCTCATCGTCATTCTTCTGATTGGCCTGACCACCGCTGCGGTGTTGGGCAAGATCGATGGTTTCCTGCCCGACGCAACGTCCAGCCAATCCTTCGGCGGCATCCCACCGGGGCCGCTGTCCCCTGAGGACATCGAGGCGCTGCGTTTCGACCAGGGCTTGCGCGGCTACCGCATGGATCAGGTAGACGGTGTGCTCGACGCCTTGTGTGAACGCGTGCGCGAGCTTGAGTCCGAGGTCGCCTCCTTGTCCGTCATTGGTGGCACCTCGATGGGCGGCTCGCACGACCTCACCAACGGGCCCCGGGGGTAAGACCGACGATGGGGACTTTTGCTATCGAGCGCGTTGTTGCTGTCCCGTCACCTCAGATGTGGAAGATCGTCACCGACTGGGCCGGGTACGCGCGGTGGATGCCGGCGACCACCATGCGCCTGGACCATGGGCCCACGCATGTCGGCTGGTCCTTCGCCGGCTTGACCGGTGTCGGCCGGTTGCGCTTCGCCGACGTGATGCGCGTGACGGCCTGGGCTCCTCCTTCTGAGACAGGAACAGGGGCCTTTCGACTGGTCAAGGTCGGGCGTCTGTTGGCCGGATGGGCCGAGGTGAGCGTGCAACCGGTCGCGGGCGGTGAGCAGACCAAGCTCCTGTGGCGGGAGAACATCGTGATCAGGCCAACTGGTCTTGGCAGGCTGATCGCGCCTCTCACCGACCGGTTCAACAAGGCCTTGTTCGCCAGAGTGGTCGACGCCATGGCGGTCGAAGCCGTACGGGCCTCCGGGCGTAATGGCTCAGAGTGCAACGACTCGGGACAGAATGCCTCAGGGTGATGGCGAACGCCCAGGCGTGGCGGTCGACGACGTTGGCGTGGCACGCTGCGGGTGGGCCGCCAGTGCGGACGACTACAGGGCGTATCACGACGACGAGTGGGGGGTTGCGGTCCACGGCGAGGCCGCGCTGTATGAGCGCCTGACCCTCGAGGCATTCCAGTCCGGGCTGTCCTGGCTGACGATCCTGCGCAAGCGTGAGGGCTTTCGTGCGGCCTTCGCGCGGTTCGACGCCGAGGCTGTCGCCGCCTTCGATGAGGCCGACATCCAACGGCTGATGGCCGACACCAGTATCGTGCGCAACCGGCTGAAGATCAAGGCCGCCGTCAACAACGCCCAGGCCGTGGTTCGGCTGCGTGCCGATGGTGGGCTCGATGAGCTGGTCTGGTCTTTCGCGCCACTGCGGCACCGTCGACCGCGCACCCCCGCTGACGTTCCTGCGGTTACCGCGGAGTCCACTGAACTGGCCAAAACGTTGAAGCGTAACGGTTTTGTGTTCGTCGGCCCCACCACGGCGTATGCCGGGATGCAGGCCTGCGGGCTCGTCAACGATCACCTGGCCGGCTGCCACAGAGGTGGCCGATGAGGCGCAACTTCGTTCTACGGGTGGTGGCCGCCTACGCGCTCTGTCGCGCCTTCTCGGTTGTGCTGCTGGTCATCGTCGCCCGCTACCAGACGCCGATGGCCTGGACGGGCCCACACCCGAACTACTTCTCGATGACGGTGCTCTGGGACGGCTTCTGGTACGGCCAGATTGCCCAGGTCGGCTACCCGTCCTCCTTGCCGGTAGACGCGGTCACCGGCGCTGTCCGGCAGAATGCGTGGGCCTTCTACCCGGCGTTCCCGATGATGTCCCGTTTCCTGATGAGGCTGACGGGGCTGGGGTTCCCGTTCGTCGGCTCGACGCTGGCGCTGCTTCTGGGTTTCGGCGCCGCCGTGGTGATGGGCTTGTTGCTTCGCGACCGGGTGGGACCACGGGTGGCCCTGGCTGCTGTCGCGGTCTATGCCGCCTGCCCCGTGTCGCCCTCCTTTCAGATCGCCTACACCGAGAGCCTGGCGATCCTCCTGCTGTGCGGCTTCCTGTGGGCTATCAGCAAGGAGAGGTGGCTGGTCACGGCTGGGCTGGCGTTGCTGATCGGGCTCACCAGGGCGTTGGCGCTGCCGCTGGCGGTGGTGGCGTTGGTGGCGGTGTTCCTGCGTTGGCGGCGTCGTCAAGAGGATCCGATCAGCGCCTGGGAGGGGTGGTCGGCGTTGGCCGTGCTGGGCTCGTGCGGGGCCGCGGGGCTGCTCTGGCCGGTTATCGCCGGTGTCGTCGTGGGAACGCCAATGGCGTACACCGACTCGATGGGCGCGTGGTCACTTGGGCCGGGGTATGGGCTGATGGGGCCCTGGCTGCAGTACGCCGAGCAGCCCGCGAACGCGGTCAAGCTCGTCCTGGCAGTGGTTCTCATCGTCGGGATGACGGTCGGCCCCTGGGCTGCACGTCTGGGGGTCGTGCTGCGGACCTGGACCTTGGCCTATGCCGGCTACGTCCTCCTGCTCGACTCCCCGTCAACCAGCCTTTTTCGCCATCTCCTGCCATTCTTCCCCCTTACCGTGGTCGCGATCGGGGGGGGGTTGGAGGGATCGGCCCGCCCGCTTGATGGAGTGGCGGACCGGGTTGCTGATTCTCGTCGGCCTGGCCGGTCAGGTGTGGTGGGTCTGGGCGCTCCTGCGGTTTGTTCCTCCGACGGACTTCCCGCCGTAGTGGGGCCAAGCGCGCGTTTGAGCGAGATGCGGGCAGCCGGCCCAGGGCTCAATGACCGTGAAAGGTCGGCTTCTCTTTGGCCAGGAACGCCGCCACCGCGGCTGCGTGGTCCTGGCTTGCGCCGGTAAGTGCCATCTGGTCGGCCTCCTGGGCAAGCGACTCGCTCAGCGGGTGGCCTGCCGAGAAGGCGACGGAGCGCCGGATGGAACCGTAGGCCAGCGTCGGGCCCGCGGCCAGGGTGCGGGCAAGCTCACCCACGACGGCGGAGAGGTCCGCGTGCCGGACCACGCGGTTGACCATGCCAAGCTCGAGCGCCTCAGCCGCCGGGACGGTGCGCGGGAACATCAGCAGCTCCTTGGCCTTGGCGGTGCCGATCAGTCGCGGAAGGGTCCAGCTCGCTCCCGAGTCACACGACAAAGCGATGCCGGCGAAGGCCAGGTTGAAGCTGCCTGTGTCGACGATGATGCGCAGGTCGGCGGCGAATGCGAACGACGCACCCGCGCCCGCAGCGACACCGTTTATGGCGGCGATGACGGGCTTGTTCATGGTTGCGAGCAGCTCGACGATGGGGTTGTAGTGCTCCGGAACCGTGGACCACAGGGACGCGTCTTGGCTGGAGAGCAGATTGACGTGCTCTCGCAGGTCCTGGCCCACGCAGAAAGCCCGCCCTACGCCCGTCAGCACCACGCAGCGGACTGCGCGATCACCCGCCACCTTCGCGAGGGTCGAGAGCAGGACGTTCTTGGTGGCTATGTCCAGGGCGTTCATCGCCTCGGGGCGGTTCAACGTCACCGTGGCCACGCCGTCGGTGATGTTGAGCAGCACGGCTTCGTCTGGTGACGGTGAGGCGGGTGACATCGACTGCTGGGTCCCGGGTGCGACTTCGTGCTCTGCCATCTGTGGTCAGCTCCTTGTCTTGACGTCTGCGTGTAGGCAGCTGTCCGTGAATGCTCGTGCCAATGGCATTATGTCGCGGCAGTGTCCATCTAGATTTCGCTACTAGGGGACGTTGGCACGATAATGGTGTGCACAGAGCGTGCATCGGAGCTCTTGGGCCGCGCGCGCCCCGACGAGAAGGACTCCAGGCAAGCAACGGAAGAGGTATTACCCATGGCGGCGATGAAGCCGAGGACCGGGGACGGGCCTCTCGAGGTCACCAAGGAAGGCCGTGGCATCGTGCTGCGCATGCCGATCGAGGGCGGTGGCCGCTTGGTCGTCGAGATGACGCCGGCCGAAGCCACCGCGTTGGGGAAGGCCATCCAGGGTTGCCCAGGCGTCAGTTGATACGTCCCAATATGTGAGAGTCCGAATGGCGATGAGCCTCGACCGGGCGTCGGTCGGGGCTCGCTGTTGTCCAGAAGAGTAGACCTCGTGACGATATTGGGTGAGGTCGCAGGAATAGCCGAGGCTGGCTCCGCTCCACCAAGCGTGCTTGGGTGGCGTCGGATTCTCAGCTTGGGCAGCGATGATCGCCGAGGTCGACAGCTACAACTGGTCAGGGCGCCACATGTTGGGCATCACCGGGCGGGCCGGGCACTGCGCTGGCTGCGTCGGGCTCTGGCGGGAGCAATGGGGGGACGACTCCGGTCACTGAACCGGTTGGCTAGCGCTTGACGGCGGCAAGGATCCCGTCGCCGACCGGCAGGAGGGCCGGCAGCAGCGACTCGTTGTCGCGCAGCTCTTTGCCCAGATCTCGCAAAGTGGTCGTGATCTCGTCGCGAGTGGCCGGATCGGCAACCTTGTCGTGCCACAGCATGTTGTCCAGGACCAGGACGCCACCGGAGCGCAGCAGGCGTAACGCCTGCTCGACATACTGCGGGTACTCCGTCTTGTCGGCGTCGATCACGACCATGTCGTAGGCCGCGTCGGTCAGCCGGGGGAGCACGTCCAAGGCCCTGCCGGTGATGACCCGGGTGCGCTGGGGGGCGACGCCGGCAGCTGCGAACGCCTGTTTGGCCGCCCGTTGGTGATCGGCCTGGTGGTCGATGGTCGTCAGGATGCCGTCAGAGGGCATACCTGACAAGAGCCACAGGCCAGAGACGCCGGCACCGGTGCCGACCTCGACGACCGCTTTGGCGTTGACTGCGGCGGCGAGCAGACGCAGAGCTGAGCCGGCGCCAGGCATGACGGGGACGCAGCCCAGTTCCTCGCTGCGCACCCGGGCCTTTTCGATGACCTCGGTCTCCGGGATGAACTCCTCGGAGTAGGCCCAACTGACCGGTTTCTGTGCACTCATGGGTTTCACCCTACTGCGCGTCGCGCACGGCTAGGCTGAGGTAGTCAGGTGCGGTGCCGTTCGGAGGCGAACCGCGCGGCCAAACCCAGCAACCTCTCAGGTTCGTCGGGAAAAATGGTGGGTATCAAACCCGCCAGCCGAAGGAAACATGACGTGAGCACCACCAGTGACCGCTCCGTTGCGCAGCCTGAGCTGTCGGGTGCCGCGGGCGAGCCCTGGGTCCCGCCGAGCTGGGAAGAGATCGTCACCGAGCACTCGGCCCGGGTCTACCGTCTGGCCTATCGCCTGACCGGCAACATGCATGATGCAGAGGACCTGACCCACGACGTGTTCATCCGCGTATTCCGCTCGCTTGACTCCTATCAGCCCGGCACCTTCGAGGGCTGGCTGCACCGCATCACGACCAACGCCTTCCTGGACAAGATGCGCCGTAAACAGCGGATCCGCTTCGATACACTCTCTGACGATGCGGCCGCTCGGCTGCCCACTCGTGAGGTCGGCCCCGAGCAGTCCTACACCGACACCCACTTCGACGACGACGTCCAGCGCGCGCTGGACGCATTGTCCGCGGACTTTCGAGCAGCCGTCGTGCTGTGCGACATAGAGGGCCTGTCCTACGAAGAGATCGCGACCACGCTGGGCATCAAGCTGGGCACCGTCCGTTCCCGCATTCACCGGGGCCGATCCCAGTTGCGGGAGGCTCTCGCGCATCGTGCTCCCCAACCGCCCAAGACCCTCTCGCCGTCGCCGGCCCGCAGGGGCTTCGCGTTGGGACGAGTTGCCACCGGAACCCGGTGAGCACTGTCCAGACGGTGCAGTGGCCGACATGCCTGCATGTTGGGCACAATTGACCCATGAATGAGGAAGAGCGCCCTCTGGGCGGGCAGGACGAGCGGGCTCCCGCGCAGGCTCCGGAGCAGCTCACGGAGCCGGTGAACCTCGAGCGCACCGCACCCATCGGCAACTACCCGCCCCCTACCGGCAGCCCTTTCGTCTACCAGAGTCCGCCACCCGTAGAGCGCTCGCCCTTGGCATCATCGCCGACCAGTGGCCATTCGCCCGAACGCAGCAGCCTGAAAAGCCTCGGCGCGGGGGCGATCTCGGCAATGGTGGCTGGTGCGCTCGCGATTGCCATGGTGGCGGCCCTTTTCGGCGGTATAGCTGGTGCATTGCTGGTGAACCGCGCTGATCGCGGCGGCGCGTCGCTACCCCCTGCGCCCGTTGGCTCGATAGCCCGTCCGAACGGGTCCATCGCCAATATCGCCTCCCGAATTTTGCCTGCCGTGGTGACGATCAAGGTCGAGGGCCCGTCCGGCTCGGGCACCGGCTCAGGGTTCGTGGTGCGCAAGGACGGCTACATCCTGACCAACAATCATGTGGTCGACGTTGCCACGTCCAAGGGCAAGATCACCGTGCTCTTCTCAGATGGCAAGATGGCCGATGCCACGGTCATCGGCCACGACGAGTCCTACGACCTGGCCGTGATCCGGGTCGACCGAAACAACCTGCCGGTGCTCGTCCTGGGCGACTCCGCGGCAGTGGTCGTGGGGGATCCGGTCATCGCTGTGGGTGCTCCGCTGGGCCTGGACAGCACCGTCACCAGTGGGATCGTCAGCGCCCTGAACCGTCCGGTGACGGCGGGCGGGGCGGGCGCCTCGAGTGCCTCATTCATCAACGCCATCCAGACCGATGCGGCCATCAACCCGGGCAACTCCGGCGGACCGCTGCTCGACATGGCGGGACGGGTGATCGGCGTGAACTCCGCGATTGCCCGGGTTGCGAGTTCCCAGAGCACCGATGGGCAGTCGGGCAACATCGGCGTCGGTTTCGCGATTCCCAGTGACCAGGTCCGCAAGACCGCCGAGCAGCTGATCACCAACGGCAAGGCCACGCATCCGGTCATTGGAGTCTTGATCGACACCACCTACAAGGGTGAGGGCGTCAGGATCGCGAGCAGCTCACAGAACGGCAGTGCGCCGATCACCAAGGGCGGCCCGGCCGACAAGGCAGGGCTGCGACCGGGCGACGTGATCCTCAAGTTCGACGGGCGACCAGTCACCGACCCCGACCAGTTCGTCGTCGCGGTCCGAGCCAAGTCGGTCGGTGAGACGGTTCAACTGACCGTGCGGCGAGGTGGCACAGAGCGAACTGTCAAGATGACCCTGCAAGCGGCCAACTGAGCGTCCTTCGGAGCGACGAGGTTCACACGTGAACGTGTTTGACATCAACGGCTGGGAGTTCGTCATCCTGGTGATCGTTGCCATCTTGGTGATCGGCCCCGACCGGATGCCGGAGTACGCCGCCAAGCTCGCCAAGCTGGTCAAACAGGTCAGGGCTTTGGCAGACACGGCCAAGGGGCAGTTGCGCGAACAGATGGGCTCGGAGTTCGACGACGTCGACTGGAAGCAGTACGACCCGCGTCAGTACGACCCGCGCCGCATCGTTCGTGAGGCGCTCATGGACGAGGGGACCCAGGATGGCCAGCCACCCTCGCCGGGTGATCAGGCCGGTGGCTTCAAGGCTCCCTCATCCTTCAGACGCCATGACCCGGACAAGCCGACGCCATATGACGAGGACGCCACCTAGCCATGACCAGGACGCCACCTGGTCCGGCGCCGCGACAAGGCAGACCTCGATGTCAATCGCGAGAAGGCTCGGGCTGACCAGTCTCATCATCTCGGCCGTGAACGCCGGCAGATCCGCCGGCCCTGGCGACGCGGCGAGGTTCGCCTCCCTCACCACTGCCGCGTCCTGCTAAACGCGACGGCCGGCATCTGCCCGGGCGCCCCATCGTGTCGGGGCGAGGCAGACTGCGGCCCCGGACTAGATCCGCCCAGACGAGCAGCCTGGCTTGTGATCGAGGGCGCGACCGCCCTGATCGTGTCGAAGAACGGCGCCGGGCGATCTCCTGCGGGCGTGCGAAGGTACGTACCGCCACGGCCACGGTCCAGGACTCCTCCCGCAACGGCAACGAGGTCATGGGCATCCGGATCCACCGGTCGATGAGCCCATGGGTGGTCCGGAACCGTCCTGCACGTCGCTCATCTTCACCGGCGTCTGCCCATCTGGGCGCCCGAAGGTGAAGCGACGACGCTACCAACCCATCCGGCTACGGTTGGCAGCCGTCCTTGAGCGACCCGGAGGGGCCCGGCTACCGGCCGGCGGGAGTCAGCCCGAGGGGGCGCCCCGCGAGGCCACGGGAGCGGGTCGAGAGTCCGCGGGCGATCCCGCGCAGGACGACAGCTGAAGGGCAGTTGGGCTGGCTCAGCACGACCGGCATGCCGATATCGGAGCCCTCGCGAAGCAGTATGTCCAGGGGGATCTGGCCCAGCAGCGGGACCGGTGCGCCGATCGCGCGGGTCAGGGAGTCGGCGACGATCTGGCCGCCACCGGAGCCGAAGACGTCTTGGCGGGTGCCGTCGGGCAGCTCCAACCATGACATGTTCTCAATGACCCCGGCGACTCGCTGATGGGTTTGCAGGGCAATGGAACCGGCCCGCTCGGCCACCTCGGCGGCAGCCTGCTGGGGCGTGGTCACGATGAGGATCTCGGCGTTCGGTATGAGCTGTGCGACCGAGATCGCGATGTCGCCGGTGCCTGGGGGCAGGTCCAGCAGCAGGACATCCAGGTCGCCCCAGAACACGTCGCCCAGGAACTGTTGAAGGGCACGGTGCAACATGGGCCCGCGCCAGACAACGGGCTGGTTGCCCGGGACGAACATCCCGATCGAGATGACTTTCACGTCGTGGGCCAGCGGCGGCAGGATCATGTCGTCGACCTGGGTCGGACGTCGCTCGGTTCCCAGCATGCGCGGGATCGAGAAGCCGTAGACATCGGCGTCGACCACACCCACCCGCAGGCCCCCCTGGGCCATGGCAACAGCCAGGTTGACGGTCACCGACGACTTGCCGACGCCACCCTTGCCGGACGCAATGCAGTAGACCCTGGTGAGACTTCCCGGCTTGGCGAACGGGATCTCACGCTCGGTGTTGCCGCCGCGCAGGTTGGTCCGAAGCTCGGTGCGCTGCTCGTCGGTCATTACCCCAAGGGTCACCTTCACGCTGGTAACCCCCTCGACCGCCAGCAGGGCAGCGGTGGTGTCGTTGGTGAGGGTCTCCTTGAGCGGGCAGCCCGAGACTGTCAGCAGGATCGTGACCGATGCAAGACCCGCCTCGTCGACGCCGACCGCCTCGACCATGCCGAGCTCGGTGACGGGTTTACGGATCTCGGGGTCGATGACCTTGGAGAGGGCGGCGAAGAGGGCGTCCTGCGACGGAACTGGCATGGCTCAATGCTAGGTCGGTCTCTGACCTTTCCATGCACCGGGAGATGCATCGCCGGAACCGGAGGCTCGCCCATCCGCCGGCAGCTGTATGCCGCGCTGCTCCATCTCGTCCAGCTGGGAGCGCAGCTCGGAGCGGAGGAAGTCGCGGGTAGCCATGTCCCGCAAGGCAATTCGCAGCGAGGCCACCTCACGAGTGAGGAACTCCGTGTCGGCCAGGTTGCGCTCGTTGCTGGCCCGGTCCTGTTCCAAGGCCACCCGGTCGCGGTCCGTCTGACGGTTCTGGGCCAGCAGGATCAACGGCGCGGCGTACGACGCCTGCAGGCTGAGCAGCAAGGTGAGGAAGATGAACGGGTAAATGTCCCATTTGTAGCCGAAGATCCCGATGACGTTGACCGTGATCCAGACAGTCACGAAGATCGTCATGTAGACCAGGAACCTGGCCGTCCCCATGTAGCGGGCGAACTTCTCGGCAAAGCGCCCGAACCTGTCGGGGTCTACCTGTGGCGAAGTGAACAGCGCGCGCCTGGCCTCGCGCGGCTGGTCCAGCCTGGCCGGCCTGGCCGGACGTTCACGGGCCATGGGTCACCTCGTGCCGCTCCTCGCGCCAGTCTTCGGGAAGTAGGTGGTCGAGCACGTCGTCGACGGTCACCGCGCCGACGAGCCGGCCATCCTCGTCGACCACGGGGACACCGACGAGGTTGTAGGTCGCGAGCATGCGGGTGACGCGGCCGATCGGAGCGTCGGGGCTCAGTGGCTCCAGGTCCTTGTCCAGGATGCTGCCGATGAACGCGTGTGGCGGATCGCGCAGGAGTCGCTGGATGTGGACCAGTCCGAGGAACTTGCCGGTCGGCGTCTCCAGGGGTGGACGGCAGACGAATACCGTCGCGGCCAGGGCGGGCGAGAGCTCGACCCGACGGACCACGGCCAGCGCTTCGGCGATCGTGGCCTCGGGGCCGAGAATCACGGGCTCGGTCGTCATCAGGCCACCGGCAGTGTCCTCGTCGTAGGTGAGCAGGCGTCGCAGGTCGGCCGCCTCGTCGGGCTCCATGAGCCGGAGCAGTTCCTCGGCGTTCTCCGGCGACAGCTCTGAGAGCAGGTCGGCCGCGTCGTCGGGCTGCATGGTTTCCAGGATGTCCGCGGCCCGCTCCCTGCCGAGACCACGCAGGATCTCGACCTGATCGTCCTCGGGCAGCTCCTCCAGGACGTCGGCGAGCCTGTCGTCGTCGAGCGCATCGGCCATGGCAGCTCGCCGCGCGGGGTTGAGGTCGTGAATGACCTCGGCGAGGTCGGCGGGCTTCAGGTCCTCGTAGTTTTCAAGCAGCTTCGCAGCGCTCTGGTCCTCGGCCTCCTGCTGCAGTCCGGTCACATCATGGATGTCAACAAGGACTGTCTCGCCGCGACGTCGACCGAGCGTGGAGATGCTGCGGGTGCCGCCGGACCCCTTGCGGGCGAACACCTTCACGACGACCCAGTCCCGGTTGGGTTCCTGCTCGATGGCGATGTCCTCGACCGTTGCCTCGAACGACTCCTCGGGTGTGCTGATCCGGATCATCCGCTCGAATAGCTCGGCGAGCACCAGCGTCTCGCCGGCCCGTTGTTCGAATCGGCGCATGTTGACCAGACCGGTGGTGATGACCTGCCCGGCGTCGATGCTGGTGACGCGTGTCATCGGCACGAAGACCCGTCGTCGGCCGGGCACCTCGACTAGAAGGCCGATCACGCTCGGAGCGCGGCGACTCGAGCTGAGGTGGACCACGACATCACGAACCCGGCCGACCGGATCACCGAGTGGGTCGAACACGCGCAGCGCTGCCAGGCGTGCGACGAAGACGCGTGTCATGGGGCTCACGCCGCTAGGCTATCTGGATCAGCGGCGAGTGCCGCGCCGCCACTTCGGCCGACCGTTGATATGCCACGGGTGCCACGTGCGGGTGGTGGCCGGCGTTGGGGGGGGCTGTGCTGCACCGGACTGCTGCGAGTAGCTGCCCGGACCCTGTACGACGTCCCCCTGGGGCGTCAGTGCGTAGACGATGGCTTCGTCGGCCCACCTCGCGATGATGTCGCCGGCGGGGGCGTTGAGGCGGGAGGCTTTCAGAGCCGTGGTCGCGTCCTCCCAGCGCATGTCCAAGGGCGTGATGACGGCCGCGTTGGCAGCCACCGTCACAAGACGGCCGCCCGTGCTCTTGCTCCGGAAGGTCACCGCGATGTCAGCGGGAAGGGGTGGCAGACTCTGTTCGCCGGGACCGGTGACCACGTATGCCGTGTCGTCCAGCCACACATGCCACGCTGGCCAGGCACGGTCGCCGGGGATGTCGATCCATAGCAGTCCGGACTTCTTGCCTGCCTCGGACAGAAGCGCGCTCAGGTCGGTCACGCCATGAGCCTAGTGCGCCCTCCCATGGCGGGGTGGGGAAGGTCACCCGTGGCCTGGATGACGAGCGGGGACGCCGCTGGGTAGCCTCCCATCATGACTCCTGTGCCTTCGATGCCCTCACGTCCGCTGCGCTCTCGGCGCTCCAACCTCGCCGTGCCCGGTTCCAGCACCAAGATGATCGACAAGGCCAAAGGCCTTGGCGCTGACCAGGTCTTCCTTGACATCGAAGACGCCGTGGCGCCTTTGGCGAAGCCGGACGCGCGTAAGAACATCGTCGCGGCCCTGAACGAGGGCGGCTGGGGCGACACGATCCGCACCGTCCGCGTCAACGACTGGACCACGCAGTGGACCTATGCCGATGTCGTGGAGGTCGTCGAGGGCGCCGGTGCCAACCTCGACGCCATCATGCTGCCCAAGGTCCAGACGCCCGAACAGGTCGTTGCCCTCGACCTGCTGCTGACTCAGATCGAGAAGTCCACCGGCCTGGAGGTCGGCGGGATCGGCATCGAGGCGCAGATTGAGAACGCCCTGGGCCTGACCAACGTCAACGCCATCGCCGCCGCGAGCCAGCGAGTCGAGACGATCATCTTCGGACCGGCCGACTTCATGGCCTCCATCAACATGAAGAGCCTCGTGGTCGGTGAACAGCCCCAAGGATACGATGTGGGTGATGCCTACCATCACATCCTGATGTCGATCCTGATGGCGGCACGCGCCTTCGACAAGCAGGCCATCGATGGACCGTATCTGCAGATCAGGGACATCGAGGGGTTCCGGCGGGTGGCAGGACGAGCAGCGGCGCTTGGATACGATGGCAAATGGGTTCTGCACCCCGGTCAGCTCGAGCCGGCCAACGAGGTGTTCAGCCCTCGCCAGAGCGACTACGACCACGCCGAGAACATCCTGGACGCCTACGACTTCTTCACCTCTGAGGCTGGCGGCAAGATGGGCGCGGTCATGCTCGGCGACGAGATGATCGACGAGGCCTCGCGCAAGATGGCTCTGGTCATCTCGGCCAAGGGCCGCGCGGCAGCCATGACCCGTCAGGAGAAGTGGGAGAAGCCACCTACCGACTGACCTGGGACATGGATGCCGACTTGTTGCGGCGAAGCCGCCCTTGAGCGATTCAGGGTGCCGATCTGGGTGGTCTCAGGCCAACAAGGCGCGGTCCTACAGAAAGCGTTTGCGCAGCCAGCTCATCTGGGGGCCCGCGTGAGCGGTCCAGTACTCATCGGTGTGCGCCCCGTCGTCGAAGGTAGCGACAGCAGAAGGCAGTCCGCGCGCGAATGCCCGGTTGGCCACGATGAACGGGTCGTTACGGCCGCAGTCCAGACGTACAGGCATGGCGGCCAGCGTGCGTCGCCGGGCGAACACGTCGTTGCGGACAAAGTCCGTGCGGCCGTCGAAAGCACCAGCGGCGCTGTCGCCGGGGGACTGCCACAGTGCTGCGCTGCAGGCAACGACGCCGGCCACCCGGCTCGGCCCGAGGTTGCTGGCCAGAAGCAGTGCGCCGTATCCGCCCATGGACCAGCCGATGAGACCGATGCGGTCGACGGCCAGTCCCTTGCCGGCCAGCAACGGCAGGAGCTCCTGCACGACCATGCTGGCGGGGTCGATGCCGGATTTCCTCGCGTGCCAATAGAAGTCGCCACCATCGACCGTTGCCACGGCTAGGCCCGTCGGCGCGACGTGGCGCTCGATGTGGGCGCTGTCGAAGGGCCAGTCGGCGTCACCGCCGTGGCCGTGCAGGGCGACTACCAGTGGCTGGGGCACGGAGACGGAGCCTTGGTGGGCGGGCCGGGCCACCCGCCATCGCACCTGGTGGTCGGGCCAGAACCTTGAGGAGAAGGTCCCCTTCTGCAGGTCGACTCCTGCTGGCCTGTCCGTGCCAGGGCTACAGGCGGCCAGCCACGGCAGGGCGACGAGGCCGGTCAGTACCGCGCGGCGGGTGACATCAGTGGTCATGGCCGAACTTGCCCTGTTCACCATCGCGAGGTGGCCGGGCTTGCTAACGGGTCCTGGGAGATCCACGGGCACAATGTTGGCATGGCCGAACAAAAAGAACCTGAAGCAGCTCAGCCTGCAGATTCCGCGGTGCGCCCATCTCGCCCCACGTGGGCCGAGTTGTCCCGCCGTGGGGTCAGACACGCGGGCGGGTTCGACTCCGACTGGGTGCCGGCCTGGTTGCGGCCTACCGGACCGGAGAACCGCCTGCCCGTCGCGGCCTCCATCGTGGTCGCCATCGCGTTGCAGATCTCGTTGTCGGACCGTTTCGGCTTGCACCCGCGTTGGCTGCTGCCTCTGCTGGAGGTCGCCCTGTTGGTGGTGTTGACGGCGATCAACCCGGTGAGGTTGTCTCGCCGGACGCGGCTGGGGCGCTACCTGACTATGGCGTTGGCCGGTGCGATCACTTTGGACAACCTGGTGTCGGCCTTCGTCCTGGACTACGCCATTGTGACGGGCAAGTCGAGCAACGACGCGATCGGCCTGCTCAGCGCCGGCGCTGCGATCTACCTGACCAACATGATCGTCTTCGGCATCTGGTACTGGGAGCTGGACCGTGGCGGCCCGTTCAACCGCGCGGCCGGAACGGACCCGCACCCGGACTTCCTCTTCCCGCAGATGGTCTCGCCGGAGATGAGCCCTGAGCACTGGGAGCCACGTTTCCTCGACTATCTCTACACCAGCTTCACCAACGTCATGGCGTTCTCGCCGACGGACACGATGCCGCTGTCGCGGTGGGCGAAGTCACTGATGGCGCTGCAGAGTGCCATTGCCCTGTCGACCACCGCGCTTGTCCTTGCGCGTGCGGTCAACATCCTGAAATGAGACCCCTTCTGGCCAGAGCATGCCTGTTCACCATCGCGAGGTGGCGCCAGCCATGAAGTCGCCGAAGAGCTCCTCCTCGTCGATGACTTGACCCCGGGTTGCGAACCACGCGCACATGTTGTGACAGTCGCGTTGCAGGAACTCGGGCCCTCGCGGGTTCGGCGATGATGTCGACGATCTGAGGCCAGTCGATGATCACGAGACGATCGTCGCGCAGCAACGTATTGTACGGCGACAGATCACCGTGAGCCCAGCCGCATTGAGCCAGCGCGCTCATGGTGGTGCGGAACTGTTCGAAGAGGTCGGCCAGCAGTGCCGGCTCCGGCCTAGTCTGGGCCAGCCTCGGCGCGGCCGATCCGGACTCTGCCTGCTCCCCGATGAACTCCATGAGCACCTCTGTGCCGTCGATCTGGACGGGGTAGGGGATCGGTAGCCCGAGACTCCACAGCTCGCCCAGTGCGTTGAACTCCGCAGCGGCCCACTGGTTGGCGATCATCCGCTTGCCGAACTCGGTCCGTCGGGCCATGGCGCGCGTCTCGCGGCTGCGCCGGACCCGCCGGCCCTCAAGATACCCCGCGTCCCGGTGGAACATCCGGTGCTCGCAGTCGCGGAATCGTTTTCGGCCATCCGCACATCGGTGTCACTGCCGGGAACCCCAGTGGCGGACGACGTGGACGTCGGCCTCCTTGCCGGACTTCAGGATGCCCAAGTCCTGGTCAACGGCGCCGAGATCCGCGATGACCCAGTCGGGTCGGGGGCTGGGACCATGCCGGGCACCATCCCAGCTGGACCATCGTTCGCCTTCGGGCGGCGCGTTCGCGGTGGTGTCGACCCCAGACAAGGCGTCGCGCGCGTCATTGGCAAGAGCCGGGAGCTCCAGGGGTGCAAGACGAGCGGTGGGCTCCGGGGACGTCAGAGCGGTCGGTGAGTCGCCAAAACCGTCATTCGTGCCAAAACGCTTCGTGCCAAGGTCATTGTGCGGCAAGGGAGATCTCCAAAAAGGGGGAGTGAGTGGGCGCAGGCAACACTCAGCGCAGTCGTTGACATCTGTGCGCCCTCCTTGGAATCGGGTGCGCCCCGTCGGCGCGCATTCTGTTGTAAGAAGATTCACACAGTGGGTCTGTGGCGGCAACCAGATATCGGTGTGCGGGAGACTCAGGCATACTCGCTGGTAGTTTCCGGATACCACACGTGAGGGCGGCATACCGCGATGGCACGACTGCAGCACACCGAAGGCCTGACCGACGAGCAGAGTGAACTCCTCAAACTGGTGCGCCAGTTCGTCGATGAGCAGATCATTCCGGTCGCCATGGAGCTTGAGCGCAAGGACGAGTACCCGACTCAGATCGTCGAAGGCATGAAGGAGATGGGGATCTTCGGCCTGATGATCCCCGAGGAGTATGGCGGCCTGGGTGAGTCGCTGCTGACCTACGCACTGTGCGTGGAGGAGATCGCACGTGGCTGGATGAGCGTCAGCGGCATCATCAACACGCACTTCATCGTTGCCTACCTGCTGCTGCAACACGGCACAGAGGAGCAGAAGCAGAAGTACCTTCCCCGAATGGCCACAGGTGAGGTCCGCGGCGCGTTCTCGATGTCCGAGCCGGCGTGCGGCTCAGACGTGGCGGCGATCAAGACCAAGGCGACGCCCAGCGGTGATGGGCAGTGGACGATCAACGGTCAGAAGATGTGGCTGACCAATGGTGGAAGCTCGAATCTCGTTGCCGTATTGGTGAAGACGGACACCGGCGCCACATCGGTCTACAAGAACATGACGACCTTCCTGGTCGAGAAGGAGCCCGGTTTCGGGCAGGTCGAACCCGGACTCTTGGTGCCCGGCAAGATCGAGAAGATGGGCTATAAGGGCGTCGACACGACCGAGCTCATTCTTGACGGCTATGTCACGACGACGGATCAGATTCTTGGCGGTGAGCCGGGCCAGGGTTTCTACCAGATGATGGATGGTGTCGAGGTGGGCCGGGTCAACGTCGCCGCGCGTGCCTGTGGTGTCGCGCTGCGGGCGTTCGAGCTCGGGATCGCCTACGCCCAGCAGCGTGAGACCTTCGGCAAGAAGATCGCCGAACATCAGGCGGTGTTGTTCCGCCTGGCGGAGATGGCCACCAAGATCGAGGCAGGTCACCAGATGATGGTTCGGGCGGCGCGACTGAAGGACTCTGGTGAGCGCAACGATCTCGAAGCCGGTATGGCGAAGTACCTGGCCTCCGAGTACTGCGCCCAGGTGGTCGAGGATTCGTTCCGCATCCACGGCGGCTACGGCTACTCCAAGGAGTACGAGATCGAACGGCTTTATCGTGAGGCGCCGATGTTGCTCATTGGCGAGGGCACGGCGGACATACAGAAGATGATCATCGGTCGGCGGCTGCTACAGGACTATGCCCTGCGTGGCTGAGTCCCACTCGCCGCGTATCCTTTCGGAGCCGAAATGCGCGAGAATGTCCTTATGAGCTCCCAATCGAACATGTCAAGGCGGTCGCGGATTCCGATCGGTGGCCTCATCTTGGAGTACCCGATGTCCCTGGGGACCTATGACAAGTACGACGACGCCCAGAAGGCGGTCGACTACCTGTCCGACAACGAGTTCGCCGTGGAGAACTGCATGATCGTCGGGACCGACCTCAGGCAGGTCGAGCGGGTGACCGGGCGGTTGACGCGTGGCCGGGTGGTCGGGGCCGGCGCGTTGTCGGGGATGTGGATGGGGCTGTTCGTCGGGCTCATCTTTGCGTTGTTCGACCCGAACAGCAGCACATGGGCGGTTCTTGCGACTGTGGCGTTCGGTGCGGCGTTCGGCGTCGTCTGGGCGCTGCTGGGGTATGCGGCGACCAAGGGCCGGCGGGACTTCACCTCGGTGAGCCAAGTGGTGGCAACGCGCTACGAGGTTCTCGTGGAGCACAAGCTCGCCGAGCAGGGTCGCGCGCTGCTGGCGAAGATGCCCGGTGCCCAGCCCCTCACGGCCTGACCGACCAGCGGTGCTGCAGGCACCGATCGCTGCTGGGTTCAGAGCTTGCCGGCAGCGTCGTTGAACAAGCTGCTCAGGTTGGTCGCAGAAGCGTGACCGGCGACAGTCATGACGATAAGAGCGACCATCGGCGCGTACTCGACGGCGGTGGCGCCCCGACGGATGAGAGAAGTGACCGCACGAAATGCCTGGAGACGGACTGACCAGACACGGACCTGCTGGGGGACTCAGGTTTTCTGGAGGCGGGCGATCCAGGCTTCGACGTCGGTCGAGGTGCGGGGCATGGCCGCGGAGAGGTTCTCGCAGCCGTTCTGGGTGATCAGGATGTCATCCTCGATGCGCACTCCGATGCCGCGCAGCTCTGTCGGCACCAGGAGGTCGTCGGCCTTGAAGTAGAGCCCGGGCTCGACGGTGAGGATCATGCCGGGCGTCAGTTTGGCGCCCATGTACTCCTCGCGAAGGGCCAGCGCGCAGTCGTGCACGTCCAGGCCTAGGTGGTGGCTGGTGCCGTGGACCATCCAGCGCCGGTGGAAATGCCCGTGCTCCTTGTCCAGAGTGGCCTCGACGTCGATCCCCTCGGGCAGCAGGCCCCACGCGTACAGGTGCTCGGCGATGACCCGGATCGCGGCATCGTGAATGTCGGAGAACTTAGCGCCCGGCCTGGCCGCGGCGATCCCGGCCTCCTGCGCGGCGTAGACGGCGTCGTAGACCCTTCGCTGCGCCCCGGTGAACCGGCCGTTGGCCGGGAGCGTGCGCGTGACGTCGGCGGTGAAGAGTGAGTCCACCTCGACGCCGGCATCCAGCAGCAGCAGGTCGCCGTTCGTGATGTCACCGGTGTTCTTTATCCAGTGCAGGGTGTTGGCGTGGTCCCCGGCAGCGCAGATCGAGTCATACCCGATGCCGTTGCCCTGGTGACGGGCGTGCAGAGCGAACACACCCTCGACCCATCGTTCGCCGCGGCCGCCCCTGAGCGCCTCAGGCAGGTCCGCGATCACGGCGTCGAAGCCGTTGGCTGTCGCCTTGACCGCCGCACGCATCTGCCCGATCTCCCACTCGTCCTTGACGAGTCGCAGCGTGGACAGGAAATGTGCGAGCTCGTCGTCGCTTTCGCGGCCAGCGTGCGACTCGCTGGCCTCATCGGTCTTGGTGACGCGTTCGCGGATGACGTCAACCTGCGCCGTCAGGTCCCGGTCGGCGTCGCGCACGATGCGGACCGTGGTTGAGCCGACGTCCTTGCCCAAGCTCTGGGTGAGCTCGTCGATGTGGCGCGCCGACAGGCCCAGCTCGTCCTCGATATCGGTCAGGCCCGGCCGGGCGCCGACCCAGAACTCGCCGTAACGGGAGTCCCCGAAGAACTCCTCCGTGTCGCGGCCGGCCAGTGGACGGAAGTACAGGATTGGCTCGTGCGAGCCGTCCTGGCGCGGCTCGAGCACCAGGACCGCATCGGGTTCGCGGTCGCTGCCCAAGCCGGTCAGGTGGGCGAACGCACTGTGCGGGCGGAAGACGTAGTCGCAGTCGTTGCTGCGCACCTTCAGGCCACCAGCCGGTATGACGAGCCGTTCACCAGCGAAGGCGGCCGAGACCGCGGCGCGGCGCAGCGCGGCATACGGCGCGGCCTGTGCCATGGCGGGTTTGTCCGTGGATCGGGGAGCCCAGTTTGCGGCGACGAACGCTCGGAACTCGTCGTTGCTGGGGCGGCCGCGGTGCTCTGCCTGGTGTTGTTCTTCACTCACCCCCACATGGTGCCACGGTGCAATCGCCGCGGCGCCACCGCTCTGCGACAGTGGTCACGTGTCACTGATCATCCCAACCCCACGTCCGCCGAGATCCTCCCGTCTGGCGGGCAGGTCGCTGCGCGAGCGGGCGGGGCACGCAGTGCGTGACAGCGGCTCACCCACTGACGTGCTGGCCCTGTGGCAGGGCGCTGACGGGGTTGACCAACGAACGGCCCGGGCCGTCATCGACCTTGCCATGCGCGTCGGCGAGACGTTGCTGTCCACCGGGGCCTCTGCTTCCGATGTGGTCGCGACGGTCTTGCGGCTCACCGATGCCTACGGCCTGCGCTCGGTCCATGTCGATGTGACGTTCACGTCGATCTCGGTGTCCTACCACCGAGGCCCGGACGCGGATCCGATGACTGTGATGCGCGGCATCAAAGTGCGTTCCACCGACCTGACCCGTCTGGAGCGCCTTCAGACCCTGGTGCGAGAGATCGCCGACGACAAGGTGGAGATCGACGAGGCCCAGATCCGTTTCCGCGCCCTGATCAGGGCGCCGCATCCCTATCGCCGCTGGGTGGTGACCGGTTCCCTGGCCACGGTGGCGGCTGCTGTGACAGCCCTCTTGGGCGGCACGTGGTTCATCATGGCGCTGAGCTTCTTGACGACGGCAGCGGTTGACCGGGCGCAGCGCTGGCTGGCTCACCGGGGGATTGCCGCCTTCTTCACCCAGGTTGTCGGTGGCGCGATCCCGACCGTGGTGGCGGTGGGTTTGCTTGCCGCGATCTCTGCCGGCGTGCCTGGTCTACAGGGGATCTCGCCTTCGCTGGTTGTTGCCTCAGGCATCGTGGTGCTACTTGCAGGGCTGTCCGTGGTCGGGGCAGCCCAGGACGCGATCGATGGCTACTACGTCACCGCGGGCGCGCGGGGCTTCGAGGTCCTGGTGCTGACCCTTGGCATCGTGGTGGGAATCGGTGTCATCCTGGCGATCTCCCAACGGGCCGGCGTCTCGATGCGGTTCACAGTCGCCGCGCAGCTGTCCACCCACACCGTGGTGCAGGTGCTCGCCGCCATGGTGGTGTCGGGGGCGTTCGCCGTGTCGGCGTACGCCGGTCCGCGCGCGGGTTTCTACTCGACGCTGACGGGGGGTCTGGGGTGGCTGGCCTACCTGGGCGCGATCCGTGTCGGCATGGGGCCCGCAGCCGCCAGCTCATCGGCCGCGCTCGTGGCCGGCTTCCTGGCACAACTGGTCGCCAGTCGCCTGCGGGTCCCCGCGCTTGCGTTGACCATGGCGGGCATTGTGCCGCTGCTGCCAGGACTGGCGGTCTACCAAGGGCTCTACGAGATCGTTCGGAGCGCGCCGGGTGTAGGGGTCTCGACCGGCTTCACGACATTGCTCGGTGCCGCCGGGATCGGAATGGGACTGGCCGCCGGCGTCAGCATGGGCACGTTCCTGGCCCGGCCGCTGCGCGTCGGACTTGGTCGTGGCGAGCGACGGGCCCTGCGACGTTCGGCGGGTGATGCTCGCGAGTAGGCCAGAGGTCAGGCCCGCTCGAGCAGAGCCGACGTGAGCAAACGCACGCAGCGCGCCCCTGCCCTCATTGCCGTTGTTCGGGCACGATGGCGGTTATGCAATTTGGACGCAGTTACGAAGAGTTCGAAATCGGCGCGGTCTACAAGCACTGGCCCGGAAAGACTGTCACCGAGTACGACGACCACCTGTTCTGCCTGCTGACGATGAACCACCATCCGCTGCACCTGGACTCGCACTACGCCCAGGAGAGCACGCAGTTCGGGCAGAACGTGGTGGTCGGGAACTACATCTACTCGCTGCTGCTGGGCATGAGCGTCTCTGACGTCTCCGGCAAGGCCATTGCCAATCTGGAGGTGGAGTCGCTGCGTCACGTGGCGCCGACCTTCCACGGGGACACCATCTATGGCGAGACCACCGTCTTGGACAAGTGGGAGTCCACGTCCAAGGATGACCGTGGCGTGGTCCATGTCGAGACCAAGGGCTACAAGCAGGACGGCACGCTGGTCTGCATCTTCAGGCGCAAGGTCATGGTCCCCAAGAACAGCTACCTTCAGGCCCGTGGTGGCGAGCACCCGGGCCGGCCGACCATGCTGGAGCCTCCAGCCAAGAGCTGAAACCCGTTTCGGTGCCTCCATCTGAGACCTGTTGCGGTGCCCTAACCTTGGGCCATGCGTATCGACCTCCACACACACTCCACGGCCAGTGACGGAACCCAGTCACCGGCCGAGGTCGTGGAGTCCGGCGCCGAGGCTGGTCTGGACGTTCTCGCCCTGACCGATCACGACACGACCTCGGGCTGGGACGAGGCTGTGGCGGCCGCGATGCATCACGGGATCGCCCTGGTTCGCGGGATCGAGATCTCGTGCCAGCACGAGGGCATCAGCATCCACCTGCTCGGCTATCTTCAGGATCGCGCGGCGCCGGGCTTGCTCGCTGAGCTGGACCGCTCCAGACAGAGCCGTCAGACCCGGGCGCAACGCATCGTCGAGCTGTTGTCCAAAGATGTTCCTTTGCACTGGGACGACGTCCTGGAGCACATCGAGCCGGGAGCCACCATCGGTCGCCCACACATCGCAGATGCGATGGTGGCCAAGGGGATCGTCGCCTCGCGTGAGCAAGCGTTCGCCACCTACCTGGGTGACGGGTCCGCGTACTACGTCTCGCACTATGCGCCGGATCCCGTCCGGGCGGTGGCCCTGGTGGGGCAGGCCGGTGGCGTTGCGGTCATGGCTCACCCCTTCGCGAGTATTCGCGGCCGGGTCGTGTCTGACGCGGTCATCGAGGCCATGGCGGCGGCCGGGATGGCCGGCCTGGAGGTGCACCATCGGGACCACTCTGGCGACCAGGTGCGTCACGGGCTGGATCTGGCCTCATCGCTGGACCTGTTCGTCACGGGTTCCTCGGACTACCACGGTGATGGCAAACCCAACCGGCTCGGTGAGAACACCACTGATCCCGCGGTGCTGGCGCAGATAGAGGATCTGGCGACGGGCGCATCGGTGCTGCGCCGGTGAGTTCCTACTTCGATGTGCAGCTCTTCCTCTCGGTGTTCGTGACGTTGCTGGTGATCATGAACCCACCCGGGGCCGTGCCCATCTTCCTGGGGCTGACGGCGTCGCTGACGCACAGACAGCGGGTGGTCGCGGCGCGGCGCGCCTCGCTGGTGGCGCTGGGGGGATCGCGGCATTCGCCGTGTTCGGCCAGCAGATCCTGACCTACCTGCACATCAGCCTGCCGGCGCTGCAGGGTGCCGGGGGCTGCTGCTGCTCCTGGTGGCGCTGCAGCTGCTCGTCGGCCAGGAGTCGGGTGTCAATGCCGATGCTGGGGTCAATGTGGCGTTGGTGCCGCTGGGCACACCGATTCTCGCGGGCCCGGGCGCGATTGTGGCGACGATGTTGGCCGTGCGAGCGGCCAATGGCGTGGCGGGTTTCCTGGCAGTGGCCGTGGGGCTCGTCATCGCGCTGCTCATCGTGTGGCTGTTCCTGCGATTTGCCGGGCAGGTGCACCGGGTGCTTCGAGACAGCGGCACGATGCTGGTCACCCGGATAGCCGGTCTGCTGCTGTCGGCCATCGCCGTGCAGATGATCGCGAACAGCGTGCGCGCTTTTGTCACCACCGGAAGCTAGTCTGCCAGCGTGAGTGACCCGTCGGTCCAGCCGAGCTTCAGCGGTATGCCGCAACGTCTCTACTCAGCCAGCCCGAGCAAGCTGCTGGCCTGGCTCGACTGTCCTCGCCGCTACCGCATGCAGTACCTCGACCGGCCCAGGCCCGCCACCCGGAGCCCACGGGCGCACACCTCTGTCGGGGTGGCCACGCACAACGCCCTGCGAGACTTCTGGGACCTGGCACCGGTCAAGCGCACGCCGACGTCGGTGGGGCACCTGGTGGGGAAGTCATGGATAGACGTCGGCTTCCGCGATCCCGAGCAGTCCGCCGACTGGCGCGTCCGCACAACGAGGGCAGTGACGCAATACCTGCGGGGTATGGACCGTGACAGACAACCGCTGGGCGTCGAGCGCACCGTTTCGCTGCACACCCAGACGCTGGCCGTGACCGGTCGTCTTGACCGCCTCGATGACCGCGACGGTGAGCTGGTGGTGGTCGACTACAAGACCGGACGGGCCAAGCTCACCGACGACGACGCACGCACCTCGCTGCCCCTGGCGCTGTATGCGGTAGCGGTGGCCGCCATGTTCCGTCGCCCCTGCGCACGGGTCGAGCTGCACCACGTGCCGACGGGAGAGGTGCTCGCCCACGACCACACCCCCCAGAGCCTGCAACGTAAGGTCTCCGAGGCTGAGTCGATTGCCATGGATCTGCGCAGAGCTGATGGCGACTATGCCGAGCTGGGGGTCCATTCGCCGCTCTTCGAGCCGCGCACCTCGCCGATCTGCATGTGGTGCGACTTCCGGGCGCACTGCCCGGACGGCCAGCTGGTCGGTCCGGAGAAGTCCGACTGGGCAGGGTTGGAGACCGACTCCTCGATGGGCAGTCGGTCGCCGAAGTGATGCTCGGCCCGAACCCGAGTGTGGACTATCGCCACATCGTTGCAGGCGAAAGTGGGTCATGGTCATATGGAGGTGCATCCACTTCCTCCATAGCGTTGTCTGCGAGCCGCCCGTAGAGCCCACCATGTGTGCCCCGCGGACCTTTGTGGCTCATGGTCAAAGAGGGCTGCATGGACGGCGTCGCGCCAGCGCAGGTGAGCCCCGGTACCCCGCTGCTTGCGACACGAGCCCTGACAAAGGACTTCTTGGGCTTCCGGGCGGTGGACGGGGTCGACCTCACCATCAGCTCAGGCACCATTCACGCCTTGGTCGGACCCAACGGTGCGGGCAAGACCACACTCTTCAACCTGCTGACAGGATTCCTTGAGCCGACCGCGGGCTCGATCGTGTACCGCGGCTAGGACATCACCGGCAAGGCGCCTGAGCAGATCGCCCACCTCGGGATCGCCCGGTCCTTCCAGATCACCAGCCTCTTCGACCAACTGACCGCCCTGGAGCATCTCGAGCTGGCCCTGGCCAGCCGCACTGGCCTGGGCATGCGGTTCTGGCGCTCGGAACGAGCGATGGGTCAGTTCCGCGGGCGGTCCCTGGAGCTGATCGAGGAGGTCGGGCTGGCTCACCTGGCTGACAAGGTTGCCGGGGCCGCCTGGCCTACGGCCAGAAACGTGCCCTCGAGCTGGCCCTGGCCCTGGCTCTGGATCCCTCCCTGCTCCTGCTCGACGAGCCGACGGCGGGTATGGGCCTGGAGGACGTCGACCGCACGATCGCCCTGGTCAGACAGGTCGCCAGAGGTCGCACCGTCGTGTTCGTCGACCACAACATGCACGTTGTCGGCAGCCTGGCCGATCAGGTCACCGTGCTGCAACAGGGCCAGATCCTTGCCCAGGGAACCTACGCACAGGTGCGCAAGAACGACAAGGTCATCACCGCCTACCTCGGGCACGCACATGCTTGAGATTCAAGGGCTGTCCGCCTGGTACGGCGAGGCGCGCGTCTTGGCGGACGTCTCCTTGAGCGTGCAGGCGGGAGAGGTCGTCACCCTCGTCGGGCGCAACGGCGCAGGCAAGACGACCTTGCTGCGTTCGGTCATGGGCCTGCATCCCCAGATAGAGGGCACCGTCCGTTTGGACGGCAGCGAGCTCGGCCACAGGCCGCCGGACGCTCGGGCCAGGGCGGGTGTGGGCTGGGTTCCTGATGACCGTGGCATCTACGCCAGCCTCACGGTCCTGGAGAACCTCCTGCTTCCACCAGCCGTGCACCCGGATGCATGGTCGCTGGATCGGGTCTACCAGGCTTTCCCGGTCCTGTCGGATCGCCGAAGCTCGATGGGCACCCAGCTCTCCGGTGGCGAGCAGCAGATGCTCGCGATCGCCCGCGTCCTGAGGATGGGCTCGCGGCTCCTGTTGCTGGACGAGCCCAGCGAGGGCCTGGCCCCGGTGATCGTCCAGAGGATCGCCGAGATCATCCAGGAGATCAAGGCTGCGGGCGTCGCGGTCCTGCTCGTCGAGCAGAACGTCAGATTCGCCGCGAGCGTCGCCGACCGTCACTACCTTCTGGCCCAGGGACGGGTCGTGGAGTCCCTGGACAACGAGAGCTTCCAGTCCCGTGAGGGGGAGCTGCTGACCTACCTGGGGGTCTGACCCACTCCTGGAGCAGAACCCGCAGCGGCGACCAATCGCCATACGGAAACCGCACTACCGACACTCCCCTGGAGGGGACCATGCCAAGCAAGAAGTCAGCCGCGGTAGTCGCGGCATCAGTATGTGCCAGCCTTGCCCTCGCCGGGTGCGGTGGCGGTCCGAGCGCGGCAGGCGGCAAGCTCAGTGACGACAAGGTCGTGATTGGACTGCTGAACGACCAGTCCGGTGTCTACAAGGACCTGTCCGGCCCCAACAGCAAGGTCGCGATCCAGATGGCGATCGACGACTACAAAGCCAAGTACGGCGCCAAGGCGGTTGCCAAGACGATCGAGATCGTCACGGCAGACCACCAGAACAAACCCGATATCGCCAACACCAAGGCACAGGAGATGTACGAGCGGCAGAACGCTGATGTCATCCTGGACGTCCCGACCTCGTCGGCCGCCCTCGCGGTCGCCACCGTCGCCAAGGCCAAGAAGAAGCTTTTCATCGACATCACCGCTGGTACGACCGCGCTGACCGGCAAGTCCTGCAACAAGTACACCTACGCCTGGGCCTACGACACCGCGATGCTCGCCAAGGGCACCGGCGCGGCCGTGGTCAAGAGCGGCGGCAAGAGCTGGAGCATCGTCTACCCCGACTACGCGTTCGGCCATGACATGCAGAAGTCGTTCACCGCTGCGGTCACGGGTGCCGGCGGCACGGTGCAGCAGACCATCCCGGCGCCGTTCCCCAACGACAACTTCGCCACGTTCATCACCAAGGCGGCATCCACCACCCCGCAGGTCATCGGGATCATGGCCGCCGGTGGTGACCTGATCAACTTCGTCAAGCAGTACAACCAGGCGGGCATGCAGACCAAGGCACAGCTGGCCGTCGGCCTGATGTTCATCACCGACATCCACTCCCTGGGGTCGAGCAGTTTGCCGGCACCAGCTTCACGGACCCGTGGTACTGGAACATGGATGCCAAGAACCGGGCGTGGGCGGACAAGTTCCAGGCCAAGACCGGCACCCGCCCCACTTTTGCCCACGCGGGCAACTACTCCGCGGCCATGAACTACCTCGAGGCCGTCCAGGCCGCCGGCACTGATGACGCCGACGCCGTGAGGAAGCAGCTCGACGGCAAGAAGATCAACGACATCTTCCTGCGCAACGGGCAGATCCGATCCGATCACCGAGTCGTCCACGACGTCTACCTGGCCAAGGTCAAGAGCAAGGACCAGGTCACGGCGCCGTGGGACTACGAGAAGATCGTCGCGACGATCCCAGCCGCCGACGCGTTTGAGCCGGTCTCGGCCGCCTGCAAGATGTGATCCGGTCTCCGGGGTCCGAGCCTCGCGGCCGGGCCCCGGGGCACTCCCCAGTTCCAGGAGCACCATGAGCGCATTCGTCCAATACACCGTCCAAGGGCTCGCCGCAGGCGGCTTCTACGCCCTGGCGGCGCTGGGGCTCGCCGTGATCTTCGGGGTGCTCGGCGTCGTGAACTTCTCACATGGTGCGTGCTACATGCTCGGGGCGGTGGCCGCTGCCGTCCTTCTCGACGTGCTCCATGTGCACTTCTGGGTCGCTCTCGCAGTCGTCCCCATTCTGCTGTTTCTCGTTGGCGTGCTGATGGAGCGGCTGCTCATCCGTTGGCTGCTACGACTGGACCCGCTCTACAACTTCCTGCTCACCTTCGGTCTTTCGTTGATCCTCGTCGACGTGGTCAAGCGCCGCTATGGGGTCTCGGGCCTTCCCTACGAACGCCCGGCGGGGCTGGACGGTCAGCTGCACCTCGGCGGCATCGGCCTGCCGACGTACTCGGTATTCGTCTGTCTGCTCTCGTTGGTCGTCTGTGGCCTTGTCTGGGTCCTGCTCACCAAGACCAGGGTGGGCATGATCGTGCGCGCGTCCACCGAGGACGCGGATCGCACCCGCGCTCTGGGCATAAACGTCGGCCGCTGGGTCACTCCCGTCTTCGGCTTCGGTATTGCCTTGGCCGGGCTCGCGGGTGTCATGGCCGCGCCGTTTCGCGCGATCACCGCCGACATGGGTGGCAACTTCGTCATCATCCTCTTTGCTGTGGTCGTCATCGGCGGTCTCGGCTCGATCCTCGGCGCAGTCGTGGCCGGATTCCTGGTGGGGCTCGTCGAGGCCTACGGCCAGGCCTACGCCCCGACGTTCGCCCAGGTCGCCATCTTCGTGCTCATGGCCGGGGTGGTCCTGTTCCGGCCGGCTGGACTCTTTGGACGGGATGAGAGCGCATGACCCAACATGTGAAGAGCACTTCCGCTACCTTCGACACCGGCGAGCTCGACAGAAGGGGCCCTGAGGTCGCGGGGCCGTTGCCTGCAGGCCCTGCCCGGAGCCGGTTGAGCTGGTTCATGCTGGCGGTCGGTCTGATTGCCGCCCTCGCCCTGCCGTGGATCATCTACCCGCCCGTGGCGATGGACATCGCGGCCTGGGCCCTTTTCGCCATCTCGGTCGACCTGCTGCTGGGTTACACCGGTCTGCTGTCGTTCGGGCACGCCGCGTTCTGGGGGTCCTCTTCCTACGTCACAGGTCTCATCGCGATCCACTGGGGCCTGCCGTTCCCACTGGCGATACTCGGTGGCATGCTCTTCGCCATGGCGATCGCCGTCCCGATCGGCTATCTGTCCGTGCGCCGGACCGGCATCTACTTCGCGATGGTGACCCTGGCGTTCGCCCAGATGGTCTACTTCGTCGCCAACCAGCTGAGCGACCTGACGGGGGGCGAGAACGGCCTCCAGGCGATACCGAGGAGCTTCTTCGGCATCGACTCCGTTGAGAACGACTCATTTACTTTCTACTACGCCGCGATCGCGCTGATCCTGCTCGGCACCTGGGCTGCCTGGCGGATCGTCCACTCGCCGTTCGGGCGCGTCCTGGTCGCCATTCGCGACAATCCGGCTCGCGCTCGGGCCCTGGGCTACGACGTCGATCGGTACAAGATCATCGTGTTCGTCCTGTCGGCCGGGTTGGCGGGGCTGGCCGGTGGGGTGTTCGCCATCAGCCACGGTTTCACCTCGCTGCAAGAGCTGGAATGGACCACGTCGGGCAAGGTCGTGCTCATCACGGTTCTCGGTGGGATCGGCACCCTCTGGGGTGGCCCGCTGGGCGCGGCGATCGTGGTCACCCTCGAGGACAAGCTGACCTCGTCCGGCTTCGAGGGCACCGGCATCATTCTGGGTTCGATCTTCGTGGTGATCGTCCTGCTGTTCCGGCACGGGATCTGGGGCACGGTCGCAGACCTGCTGCACCGACGAACGGACCCCCGGCCCAACCCAGGCGAGTGAGGGCACGCCTCAATCGGCGGACGGACCCGAGACGAGGTGCAAGCGAAGGGCGAGCTGCACCTCAAGCGAACGGTCGTGCTGCTGCCAACCGTCATCGAGCAGCTTGGTGATCCGTTCCAGGCGCTGGGTGACGGTGTTGACATGGATCTGAAGTGCCTCACGGGTGCGCGCCAGGTTGCGGTCGTTGCTGAAGTAGGCCTCCAGGGTGCCGACCAGATCCGTGCCGCGCTCCTGGTCGTAGTCCAGCAGTGATCCTATGGTGCGTCGCACGAACGGTGTGACGTCACGGCGGTCGCCGAGCAGCACGCCGAGAAATCCGAGCTCGGCAGCGCTCGCACCCTCGCCGTCTCGCCCGAGCGCCTCCAGCGCCTCAAGGCAGCGGCTCGCCTCCTGGCGGGCTGCCGGCACCTGCTCTGGTCGTTCAATGGCCGCCGATGCGCCGGCGGTCACCGGGACCGACAATGCCCCCGCGAGCTCTGCACATACCTTGCGGACCGCCTCGCCCGGGTCGTCCAGCGGGACCAGGAGCACGACCGTGCCCTGCCGCTCTGTGGACAGACCGCGCAGCTGGCCGGCTAGGAACGATGCTGCCGCAACCAGGCGTGACCGGTCACCGGAGGCGCTCCGTGCCACGACGACGGTATGGCGCACGTCCAGGTCAGCGCCGACCCGACGGGCCCGCTCGCGCAGGTTGTCGATGTCACGCAGCGGCCCGTCCAGCAGGTCGTCAAGGAGTTCGCCCTTGACCCGGCTCTCGGTCTCTGCCACCGACCTGCGAAGCAACAGCAGGAGTGCCGTGACGAGTGCCGCTCGTTCGAAGGTGCGCTGGTCATACTCGTTGAGCTTGTGCTGGGTGTGCAGCAGCAGCGTCCCGAGAGACTCGGGCCCGGCCTTCACACAGACCGCCCACCAGTCGTCGCGCCGCACTGCTCGATTCGCGGTGCGGGCAGCACCGGTCAAAGCCGGGACCTCGATGCTCAGGTGCTCCGAGGTGCCGGCGGTCGTGGCCAGGGTCCGGTCCTCGGTGTCCAGGACCCACAGGTCACCTCCGAGCACTTCGGATACGGATGCAGCCACGTCGTTGACGTCCCCGCCTCGCAGAACCAGATGGGTGAACCGGTCGTGCGCGTCGGAGGCGCGTTCGATGCCTCTTGTGTGCTCGCGCAGCAGCGTGCTGGCGGTGTTCAGCTCTTTGAGGGCCGTGCTGGTCTCGCTGAGCAGACGGGCGTTGTCCAGGGCGATCGCTGCGTGCGCTGCCAGGGTGACCAGGAGTGAGACATCATCGCGGTCGAAGGGGCGCTCGGTTCGATTGGAGGCGTACAGCACGCCGATCACGTTGACACCCAGGACCAGGGGCACGCCGAGGATCGAAACCAGGCCCTCTTCGGCGACCGCGTCGTTGATCGGGCTCGTGTGATGGAACCGCTTGTCCTCGAAGTAGCGGGCGCTGGCGTAGGGAGTTGCCGTCTGGGCGACCAGGCCGCCGAGGCCCGCACCCATCGGCAGGCGCACACTGCGGAACAGCGGTGAGGTGATGCCGTCCACGACCCGCATGTAGGTGTCACCCATGGTCTCGTCGTTGAGCGAGAGGTAGGCGACATCGCTGTGCAGGAGCAGCCGCGCCCGGTGGACGATCGCCTGGAGTACCGCGTCGACCTCGTGCAACGCGGCCAGGTCGTTGGCGGTCTCGTAGAGCGCACTGAGCTCGGCCTCGCGGCGACGTCGCTGCTCGAGGATGGCGCGGACCCGTAGGGCCAGGGTGCGGGCACGTTCGAGCTCGGCGATCACCTCGGGGTCCTCCCCGCGGGAGCGGGCCGCGATGACGGGAGCCTCGAACTCCACCGGGGCAGCTTCCCGGACGAGTAGTTCCAGCAGGGCGAGTGTGGACATGTGCCCGATTCTGCCTCGGTTGGGCGGAATCGGTGCAGGCGGTGTCATCGCGACTGTCAGTGGGCGGTCCAGCCACCGTCCAGACAGAAGGAGCTACCCGTGACCGAGTCCGCATTCTTGCTGCAAAGGAACAGCGCCATGGCGGCGACCTCCGCCGGCTCCACAAGCCGCTTGACTGCGGTGGGCGCCAGCATGATCTGCTCCAGGACCTCACTCTCGGAGATGCCATGGGTTTGCGCCTGATCAGCTATCTGGGCCTCCAGCAGGGCTGTGCGCACATAGGCGGGGTTGATGCAGTTGGACGTCACGCCGTGTGGTGCCCCTTCCAGCGCCGTGACCTTCGACAGGCCCTCCAGACCGTGTTTGGCCGACACATAGGCGCTCTTGTAGGCAGACGCGCGCAGCCCGTGTACCGAGGAGACGTTGATGATCCGGCCCCACCCCTTTTCGTACATGTGGGGAAGAGCACCCCCGATGATGCGGAACGGCGCCTCGAGCATGACCCGCAGGATGAAGGAGAACTTCTCCGGCGGAAACGACTCCAGCGGGGCGATGTGCTGCACTCCCGCGTTGTTGACCACGATGTCGACATCGAAGTCGAGGTCTGCGATGGCGTCCAGATCGGACAGGTCGGCGACCACGGCCAGGCCCCCGATCTCGTCCGCGACGGCTTTGGCGGCGACGTCGCGGTCCAGGATCGTCACGCCGGCGCCGGCGTCGGCGAACGCCACCGCGATCGCCCGGCCGATGCCGGAGGCCCCACCGGTCACCAGCGCTCGTCGACCAACCAGAGGTGGCAGTATCTGCTGCGGGGCTGGGGTCATACCCCGACGCTAGCCGTGGCTCGACCGGCTTGGCATGGTGTTGGTCCACACACTTAGGGTGGGAACAGTGGTTCCCGTGGACGTCACATCGGCCCGCTGACAGACTGTGCCCGATCCCAAGGCAGTCGGAGAGGCCTCACAAGTGACTCAGGTAACGCAGGACCGCGAAAAGAGCCGCGAACAGGACGGCCCGGCAACGCGCCTGGGCACGATTGTGGCAGTGGCCAACCAGAAGGGCGGGGTCGCCAAGACCACCTCGGTCGCCTCTTTGGGGGCCGCATTCGCCGAGCTCGGCAAGCGGGTGCTGCTTGTTGACCTCGATGCGCAGGCCTGCCTGACGTTCAGCCTCGGAGTTGACCCGGACGCGGTCGAGGTGAGTATCAACGAGGTGCTGGTCGGACGCGGTGTCTCGGCGAGGGACGCCATCGTGCAGTGCGCGGACGGTGTGGACCTGATCCCTAGCGTCATCGAGCTTGCGGGAGCCGAGGCGCAGCTGCTGCCCAGGCCTGGTCGTGAGTATGTGCTGCGCTCGATCCTGGAGCCACTGCGACACGACTACGACGTGATCCTGGTGGACTGCTCCCCGTCGCTGGGGGTGCTGACCCTCAATGCGCTCACCGCATCGCAGGGGGTGATCATACCGATGGTGTGCGAGATGCTCAGCCATCGCGGGGTGGGGCAGCTGCTGGACACTGTTACCGACGTGAAAACCATCCTCAACCCCGGTCTGGAGGTCTTCGGCATACTGCCCACGCTGTATGACGGCCGAAGCAAGCACGCGCGGGCCGTGTTGGCCGATGTGGGGCAGCGCTATGGCCTGCCGGTGCTCAGCCCCCCGATCCCCAAGACCGTGCGGTTCGCCGAGGCGCCGGCGCTGGGTCGCTCGATCCTCACGACGTCACGCTCGTCCAAGGGCGCCGTGGCTTACCGCGACGTCGCGGTAAGCCTCCTACCCCGTATCTGAGCGCTCAGACGGTGGCAGCGCCTGCGCCGGCGGAGGGGCCCTGGCCGCCGCGGGTACGGCGACGGGTACGGCTACGTCGTGGCTTGCTGTCCTCGGTGTTCTTGGGGCGCTCTGCGGGGGGACGCTCGCGGCTCTCTGAGGTGCCCTTGCCTGAGCCCTTGCCTGAGCCCTTGCCTGAGCCCTTGCCTGAGCCCTTGCCTGAGCCCTTGCCGAGGCTGGAAGGTCCACCGGAGTGGCCGCCGCCGCCGTGACCGGCGGAGGAACGAGCACGCTCCGATGGTCCACCACCCCTGTGGCTCTTGCCGGTCTCCCCGAGGTCCTCGACCTTCTCGGCGGCCAGGCCCTCGCGGGTCCGGCTGGACTTGGGCAGCCGGCCGGTCGCGCTCGCGGGGATGTTCATCTCCTTGTAGAAGTGCTCAGAGGAGGAGTAGGTCTCTGCCGCCTCGGGGATGCCGAGGTCGAGGGCCTTGTTGATCATGGTCCAGCGGTGCAGGTCGTCCCAGTCGACGAATGTGACCGCAACACCGGTGTTGCCCGCACGTGCGGTGCGGCCGATGCGGTGCAGGTAGGTCTTGTCGTCCTCGGGGCACTGGTAGTTGATGACGTGCGTGACGTTGTCGACGTCGATACCGCGGGCCGCCACGTCGGTGGCGACCAGCACGTCGACCTTGCCGTTTCGGAATGCACGCATGGCCTGCTCACGAGCCCCCTGGCCGAGGTCCCCATGGATGGCCGCGGCGGCGAAGCCACGCTCGGTAAGATCGTCGGCGACCTTCGCGGCGGTGCGCTTGGTCCGGCTGAAGATGAGAGTCAGACCACGATCCTTGGCCTGCAGCATGCGGGCCAGCATCTCGACCTTGTCCATGGCGTGCGCACGGTAGACGAACTGCTCCACCGCCTTCACGGTGTGACCGTCCTGCTCCCCGCCCATGGCCCGGATATGTGTGGGCTGGGTCATGTAGCGACGGGCCAGTGCGACGATGGCGCCCGGCATCGTGGCAGAGAAGAGCATCGTCTGGCGGCTGGCCGGGGTCATCGCGAGAAGCTTCTCGATGTCCGGAAGGAAGCCGAGGTCGAGCATCTCGTCAGCCTCGTCGAGTACGACGCTCTTGACGTGGGAGAGGTCGAGGTAGCCCTGCTTGGCGAGGTCGATGAGCCTGCCCGGCGTGCCGACCACAATCTCGACACCGCGCTGGAGCGCCTGGATCTGCGGCTCGAAGGCGCGGCCGCCGTAGATGGTCAGGACCCGGACGCCGCGAGCCTTGCCTGCGTGCTCGAGGTCGCTGGAGACCTGGACGGCGAGCTCGCGCGTTGGTGCGACCGCCAGGGCCTGCGGCTTGCCGGCAGTCTTCAGCGTCGCAAACGCCTCGTCGCTGGGGCTGATCACCCGCTGGATCATCGGGATGCCGAATCCCAAGGTCTTGCCGGTGCCGGTCTTGGCCTGGCCGATGATGTCGTGGCCGCCGAGGGCGACCGCCAACGTCATCGCCTGGATCGGGAACGGGTGGATGATGCCGGCCTCAGCCAGTGAGGCGACAATGTCAGGGTGGACGTCGAAGTCGGCAAACGTGGGTTCGGGGACTGCAGGAACGACAGGGGTCTCGGCAGCCTCAGGGGCTGGCGTGGCTTCTTCGGTGGTCATAGGTATTCTCTCGATCGGGCGAGGGCCGCACGCATGTCCGAGGATTTCGGCAGGTTGCAGGCCACGCTGCAAAGCGGGCCGATCGGAGTTCTTCGTGGGCGCAGCACAGTCTCAGTGGCTGCTGATTTGTGCCGACCGGGCACCGATGTCAGGTCCCATTCTAGCGGTGAGCACTACTGTTTGCGTTCATGGACGATCAAGAGCAGCAGGAATCCCTCGCCGATGGGCCCGAGGGCGAGACTGCCCCGGTCGAGAGCACCCCTGCGCCGGGCGATCCGTTTGCAGATGACCCCACCTATCGAGCTGCGGTCGTCGACCTCCTGGGAGCACTTGCCTACGGTGAGCTGACGGCCTTCTCGCGGCTGGCTGCCGATGCCGAGATGGCTCCGAACCAACCGGCGAAAGCTGCTCTGGCACAGGTGGCTGTGGCCGAGTTCCATCACTACCAGGCGTTGACCAGCAGGCTCACTGAAATGGGCGCCGACCCCGATGTGGCGATGGAGCCATTCATCGCGCCGATCGACGGGTTCCATGACCGCACCCGGCCATCCGGCTGGCTCGAGGGTCTGGTGAAGGCCTACGTGGGCGATGGCATCGCGACGGACTTCTACCGCGAGATCTCGGCGTACGTGGACCCCTGGACCCAGACTCTGGTTCGGTCGGTGCTGCAGGACGTTGGGCAGGCAGAGTTCGCGGTCAAAGCGGTCCGCGAGGCCATCGAAGCCGACCCGAGAATTGCTGGACGTCTTGCCCTGTGGGCTCGGCGCCTGGTCGGTGAGGCGCTGTCCCAGTCGCAGCGCGTAGCCGTCGAGCGCGATGCCCTGGCCAGCCTGCTGGTGGGCGGGATCAACCGCCCCGGTGCTGACCTCGCAGAGATGGGGCGGATGTTCTCCAGGCTCACCGACGAACACATTCGGCGGATGGGCCAACTCGGTCTGAGCGCCTGACGTCCCTCAGCGTGACGTGTGGACCCGCGCGCCGCACTCCCTGGCCCTGGCCCCTGTTCAGATGGTGCCGAATCCCACGGAGCCCTTCTTGGCTGCTCCGAGGTCGACGTAGCCGATCGTGGCCACCGGGACGATCACGCGACGGCCCGAGTCGTCGACCAGGTTGAGCAGCCCGCCTGTGGTCAACGCCGTGGTCACCAGGGCCTCGATCTCCTCAGGGGACTGCTCGGACTCCACCACGATCTCGCGCGCGACGTTTTGCACGCCGATCTTGACCTCCACGGGAAAGCCTTTCCTCAGATTTTGATGTTCGTACGGCGTTGAAGGCTAACCAGTGTTGAAGGCCGACCCTCGTGGAAGGCTAACCTGCGTCGGAGCCAGATCCTTCCCGCTCGATCTTGGGGAAGCCACCCAACCCACGCCAGGACAACGTCGCCACCAGTCGGGCGGCTTCGTCGCGGGGAATCGACGAACCCTGCGACAGCCAGAATCGCGCGCAGATCTGGGCCATCCCGGACAGTGCCATGCCAAGAAGGTGCGCCTCGGCGTCGGGTAGGTCGGTGTCTTCTTTGATGACCTCGGCGATGGCCTCGGCGGAGTCCTGCGACATCTTGTCGACGCGTTCGCGGACGGCAGCCTCGTTGGTCAGGTCGGACTCGAAGACCAGGCGGAACGGTGCTCCGTCACGACCCACGAACTCGAAGTAGGCACCAATGGTGGCGGCGACGCGCTGTTTGTTCTCCGTGGTGGACGCCAGGGCTGTCCTGATCAGATCCAGGAGCTCACCGGAGTGCTGGTCGAACAGTGCCAGGTAGAGATCGAGCTTGCCCGGGAAGTGCTGGTAGAGCACGGGCTTGGAGACCCCCGCGCGATCGGCGATGTCGTCCATGACTGCGGCATGGTAGCCGGACTCGACGAATACCTCCTGCGCGGCCTCGAGCAGCTGCGCCCGCCGTGCAGAGCGAGGCAGCCGCACGCCGCGGCTACGTGTGTCAGAGCGCATCGACACTGTTGACGTCCCCTTCCTTGGGCGATTGACCGAGGGTTCGGCCGGTTCACGTGACCGATCTCTTTGCGCCTTGACGCCACAAGGGTGGCGCCCACGCGGCAGGCTGACGGCCATACGACTGGCGAAACGCATCTTACGCGGGAGTAACCTCACCCGCATGGCCTTTCCACCCCTCGTCGAGCCATCGGCGCCGCTGTCCGCCCAGGAGATCGAGCGCTACGCCCGGCACGTGCTCATCCCCGAGGTGGGCATGCAGGGCCAGCGCCGTCTCAAGAACGCGCGGGTGCTGGTCGTCGGTGCTGGGGGTCTGGGGTCCCCGGCACTGATCTACCTCGCAGCGGCCGGTGTCGGAACCATCGGCGTGGTTGACGACGACGTGGTGGAGCTGTCGAACCTTCAGCGGCAGGTCGTCCACGGAGTCGCGGACGTCGGCCGGCTGAAGTCCGAGTCCGCCGCCCGGAGACTGGCATCGGTCAACCCGTCGGTGCGTGTCGTGCGGCACGACGTCCGGATCGACTCGGCCAACGCCCTGGAGATCATCGCCGGCTACGACCTCGTCCTGGACGGGACGGACAACTTCCCGACCCGATATCTGCTCAACGACGCCTGCGTCCTGCTGGGTAAGCCGAACGTCTGGGGGTCGATCTACCGTTTCGACGGTCAGGCCAGCATCTGGTGGGCGCGCCATGGCCCCTGCTACCGCTGCGTGTTCCCCGAGCCGCCACCACCTGGTCTGGTGCCATCCTGCGCCGAGGGCGGGGTGCTCGGCGTTCTCTGCGCGGCCATCGGATCCACCCAGGCCGCCGAAGCCGTGAAGCTGATCGTCGGCATCGGGGATCCGCTGGTTGGTCGGTTGATGGTGCACGACGCCCTGCGTCAGAGCTGGGACGTCCTGACCGTGCACAAGAATCCTGGCTGCGCTGTGTGCGGTGAGAGCCCGACCGTGACCGAACTGGTCGACTACCAGGACTTCTGCGCCGTGACGCCTCCTGCCCTCGCTGAAGTGTCGGGTGGCTCGCTCGCCAGAGTCGAGGCCGCTGTAGTGCCCCAGATCTCGGCTCTGGAGCTGGCTGATCTGCTTTCCGGCCAGGGTGGCCTCCCCGGTGTCGTGTTGGTCGATGTGCGCGGGAGCGAGGAACGGGCGATCGCCGCCATCCCGGGAGCGCGGGCGATCCACAGTGACGAGTTTCGTTCGGGGGCAGCGATTTCGCAGATTCCGTTCGACCAGCCGGTCGTCATCTTCTGCAGGGCGGGTGTCCGCTCGGAGGAGGCCTCCCGGACTCTGATCGAGGCCGGACACCCGGACGTTCGCAGCCTGCAGGGCGGAGTGCTCGCGTGGGTTCGCGACGTCGACCCCGCCCAGCCCAGGTACTGAGCCGGGCTGCCCAAGGATGACCACCGGCTCCGGCAGCCTCCCGGAGTACGCGGAGGCGGTGCTCGACATCGTCGACCAGATCCCCGTCGGCAAGGTTCTGGCCTACGGGGACGTCGCCGAGCTGCTCGGGCAAGGCGGCCCCCGCCAGGTCGGGTCGGTGATGTCCCGGTACGGCTCATCGGTGACCTGGTGGCGGGTTATCCGCGAGAGCGGCGAGGCACCCGAGGGTCTGCAGGACGAGGTGCTTGCGCACTGGCGCACGGAGGGCACCGCGTTGGTGCAGGGTGCGCTCGGCGGACGCCGGGTGGACATGACACAGGCCCGGTGGGACGGTCAGGCCGCCTTGGGCGCAAGGACCGAGGCGCCGACAGTCAGACAGTGAAACATTGTGCTTCACAACACGAGGTATTTCCGCCGTTTGGGGTAGTCTCCATCCCGTAGTTGCTGTGCATCGCACGTCTTGAACGCTTGCGGCCTTGTGCCGGGGGTGCGCTTTGTTCCAGTCTGGAGCGGACGACGAACACCGCGACGATCGGCCCCGGCAATCGGGATCGACAAAGCGCTCTTGGAGGAAATTAGTTATGGCAACTGGCACCGTGAAGTGGTTCAACGCTGAGAAGGGCTTCGGCTTCATTGCTCCCGAGGACGGCAGCGCCGACGTGTTCGCGCACTACTCAGCCATCGCCAGCAGCGGATACCGCTCGCTTGACGAGAACCAGAAGGTCGAGTTCGACATCACCCAGGGTCCGAAGGGCCCGCAGGCGGAGAACATCCGCCCGCTCTGAGTTGAACTGAACTCGGTTGATCTGAGTTCGCAGAACCATCTTCTGCATGACGAATGCCCCGGCTTTACCGCCGGGGCATTCGTGCGTCCGGAGCACGTCGCCCAACCGCCTCGTGGCAGTGTCGGTCCGCCGTGATGGAATCTGCCGGTGCTGACGTTGCGAAGGGCCCCCGGTCTGGTCATCAGGGCCCCGGTGCTGGACCAGGCACAGGCTGCCGTCGTGGCCCACCACGCCAGGAGTCGAGACTCAAAGGCTGGATCGGTGTTGCGCGTGCTGGGCGCACCGGGCACGGGCAAGACGTCAACCGCCATCGAGGTCGTGGTCGACAGGGTCCGCCGCGACGGGATCGCGCCTGATCAGTGCCTGGTCCTGACAGCTTCCAGGACCGCGGCCGCTGATCTGCGCGAACGCATCACTTCCCGGATCGGTGGCACCACCACCGAACCACTGGCCCGGACTCACCAGGCGCTTGGTTTCGGCATCCTGCGCCAGGCCGCTGCTCTGCGCGGGGACTCCAACCCCCGGCTTCTGAGCGGACCGGAGCAGGATGTCATCCTGCGCGAGCTCCTGGCCGGTCACGCCTGCCGCGAGGGCAAGGCTCCGGACTGGCCCGCGCACATGCAGGACGCACTGGCCACCAGAGGGTTCCGCACCGAGCTGCGGGATCTTCTCATGCGAGCGGTCGAGCGCGGCCTTGACGCTGGTGGTCTCGCGGCACTGGGAGCTACTCACGATCGACCCGAATGGGTTGCCGCTGCACAGGTTCTGGCCGAGTACGACGAGGTCACGGCACTGTCGCGGCCGGGTTCCTACGACCCGGCGTCCATCCTGGGCGCGGCTGCCGATCTGCTCGAGTCGGACCCCGAGGCGGTTGAGCGCCTGGCCTCGCGCCTGGCCCTGATCGTCGTCGACGATGCCCAGGAGCTCACCCCCGCCGCGGCCCGGCTCCTGCGGGTCGTCCGACATCCACACATCGACCTGGTTCTCATCGGTGACCCGGACGTTGCGGTCCAGACCTTCCGCGGCGCCGACCCGGCCATCCTGGGTGCTGACCACTGCCGATTTGGCGACGGTCCCACGATTACCCTCGCCACGTCATACCGGCAACCCCAGGTACTGCGTGAGGTGAGTCTTCGGGTGACCCGGCGCATTGGCGCACTCGCAGCAGGAGCCCACCGGGGGCTCGACCACGTCCCTGAGGGTGGCCGCGCTGATGTGCGTCTGCTGCGTGGGACGGCGCAGGAGGCTGCGCTGATCGCGGCCGAGCTGCGGGCCGCGCACCTTCTGGGCGACATGGCGTGGTCCGAGATGGCCTTGATCGTTCGGGGGCAGGGACGCACCGGCACGCTGCGCCGGGTTCTCATGGCTGCCGGTGTGCCCGTGGCCGTGCCGTCCGCCGAGGTCCCGGTCCGGGATGAGGTGGCCGTGCGTCCCCTTCTCGCACTGCTGGAGGTGGCCCTCAACGTGGCGGCGCGGCGACCGGACCCGATCGACGCCCAGACCGCGGTTGATGCGGTGCTCTCGCCGATCGGGGGCGCCGACGCAGTAGGACTTCGGCGACTGCGCAGAGCGCTGCGCCGCGACGAGCTCGAAAGCGGCGGGGGGCGCACCAGCGACGAGCTGCTCGTTGAGGGTCTCGTGGCGCCAAATACGTTGGGGATGCTGGGTCCTGAGGGTGCGCCGGCTCGCCGTGTTGCCAGGGCGGTCGCCGCAGGGGTGAAGGCGGCACGTGGGGTCGATGGCTGCGATGGCGTCGACCGCGCGCGTTTTGCGCCGGGAGTGAGCGCCGAGAGCGTGCTGTGGGCTGTGTGGGACGCGACTGGGCTGGCCGAGAGTTGGCGCCGGGTGGCGCTCGGTGGTGGCCTTTCGGGTGCCCGCGCTGATCGTCACCTCGATGCTGTTGTCGCCCTGTTCGACGCCGTGGCAAAGTACGTCGACCGGCTGCCCCAGATGGGGCCGCGGGGCTTCCTCGAGCACATTCGTGGGCAGGACGTGGCCGGCGACACCCTCGTGGCCCGGGCCCCCAGTCATGACGCGGTCTCCCTGCTCACCCCTGCGGGCGCGGCGGGCCGTCAGTGGCGCTTTGTCGTGATCGCGGGTGTGCAGGAGGGCGTCTGGCCCGACCTACGCCTTCGCGGTTCCCTGCTGGGTTCAGAACGGCTGGTCGATGTCATCAGCGGCCGTGGACAGTCGTTGCGTGCGGCCCAGGCTGCAGTCCGGTATGACGAGACCCGGCTCTTCCTGGTCGCCGTCAGTCGCGCGTCCGAGCGGCTCCTGGTCACAGCCGTGCGCAGCGAGGACGAGCAGCCTTCGGTCTATCTGGACATCGTCGACCCGCCGGAGGAGTCCGATGACGGGGACGAGCTGAGGCCCTTCAGCGAGGTACCACGGCCGATGACGCTGACGGGGTTGGTGGCCGAGCTGCGCCGCGAGGTGGTTGTCGGCGCGACGGTGAGCGAGCGGCATACCGCCGCGGGGCAGCTGGCCCGACTGGCGCGCGCACGGGTCGCTGGCGCCGACCCGTCCACGTGGTGGGCACTGACACCCCTGAGTGACGACCGGCCTTTGCGCGGCGAGGGCGAGAGCGTCCCGGTGTCGCCATCTCGCATCGAGAGCTACGGTGACTGCGGCCTGCGATGGCTGTTGTCCACTTGCGGCGGGGATGGCCCCGGTGTCGGTGCGGCCAACATCGGCACCCTGATCCACGACATCGCCGCCGATCTCGGTGACGCCGACGAGGCCACCATGAGGGCGGAGGTTGACCTTCGATGGGGCCGGTTGGGGCTGCCCGCTGGCTGGTTGTCGCGCCGGGCGCGGTCTGAGGCTCAAACCATGGTGGCCCGGCTGGCCCGTTACTTCGAGGAGTCCGCAGCCGGCGGCTGGGAGCGGATCGGCGCCGAGCTCGACCTGCAGGTCGAGCTCGGGCGCGCCATCTTGAGGGGCCGGGTCGACCGCCTTGAGCGCCATGGCAGCAGTGGTCTGCGAGTGGTCGACCTCAAGACTGGCTCCGGCAAACCCACCCGAGGCGATCTGCTCCGCAATGCCCAGCTCGGCGCCTACCAGACCGCGGTCGAGCATGGGGCGTTCGCCGACCACGGCACCGTCTCGGCTGGGGCTGCTCTGCTGCAGGTCGGCAAAGCTGCCGGCATCCGGACCACGCTGCAGCAGCAAGGGCCGTTGTCCGCCGATGACGATCCGGGGTGGGCCCGCGCCTTGGTGACCCAGACAGCCGAGGGGATGGCGGGCAGCGTCTTCACGGCAACCATCGGCCCGGTGTGCACCTTCTGCTCGGTCAGGTCCAGCTGTCCGGTGCAGCCCGAGGGACGGGTGATCTGAGTGCAGGGTCATCCGATGCGGCACTCCGCGCAGGCGATCGCGCAGGCACTGGGCAACCCGGTGCCGACCGCTGAACAGCGCGCCGTCATCCAGGCGCCGATGCGTCCGCTGCTGGTGGTCGCCGGCGCCGGCTCGGGCAAGACCGAGACCATGGCCTCGCGGGTCGTCTGGCTGGTCGCCAACGGGTACGTCGAGCCCGATCAGGTCCTGGGGCTGACCTTCACCCGCAAGGCCTCCACCGAGCTTGCCGAGCGCATCGGGCGGCGCCTGCGTCGGCTGCGTCACGTGGGCATGTGGACCCCTGCTCAGGAGCCGGACGGCGCAGAGGTGCTGGGTGGCACACCGACGGTCTCGACCTACCACGCGTATGCGGGTCGGTTGGTTCGCGAGCATGCGTTGCGTCTGGGGGTCGAGCCCGAGTCGCGTCTGCTGTCCGAGGCTGCCGCCTGGCAGTTCGCGGCCGAGGTGGTCGAGGGTTATGACGGACCGATGGATGATGTTCCGTTTGCGGCCTCAACGATCATCCATGCCGTTGTCGACCTGGCCGGTGAGATGGCCGAGCACCTCCTGGTACCGGCAGACCTGCACACGCTGATCGACCGGTTCGAGGCCACGGTCCTGGGGCTGCCCAAGGGTGGCAGCCGCGCGCGGGGACTGCCCAAGGTGGTGGCAGATGCGATGACTGTGTTGAAGGCTCGTCGTCACGTGCTGCCGCTCGTCGAGGCATACATCACCCTCAAGCGCAGCCGGGATGCGCTCGACTTCGCGGATCAGATGGCCCTTGCGGCCACTTTGTCGCAGCGGTTCCCCGACATCGGCTCGATGGAACGTCAACGGTTTCGGGCGGTTCTGCTCGACGAGTTCCAGGACACCAGTGAGGCGCAGCTGGTGCTCTTGCGACACCTGTTCGTCGCCGACGGGCAGCTCGTGCCGGTCACCGCGGTGGGGGACCCGAACCAGTCAATCTACGGTTGGCGCGGGGCGAGTGCCACGACGTTGACCCGCTTCCCCCGTGAGTTTGCAGACGGTTCCGGCGATGCGCAGGTTCTGCCTCTGTCCACGAGCTGGCGCAACGACAACGCCATCCTGGTGGCGGCCAACATCACCTCGGGTCCGCTGCGGTCCAAGTCGAGGGTTGACGTGGAGGTGCTCCGTCCCCGCCCCGGTGCCGGCACCGGGGCGTTGCTCGCGGCCCGGTTGCTGACCATCGAGGCTGAGGCCGCCCACCTGGCCGGCTGGATCGCGCACCACTGGCTTGATGGGCAGGCGCGCCCCACCGGGGTCTCGGCGGCGGTCTTGTGTCGCAAGCGTTCTCAGTTCGACGCCGTGATCGAAGCCCTCGAGCGGGAGGGCCTTCCCGTGGACGTGGTGGGGCTTGGCGGGCTGCTCAGTACGCCGGAGGTCTCGGACATCGTGGCCCTGCTCTGGGTTGTTCAGGATCCCACTCGCGGTGACCAGCTGATGCGGTTGCTGACCGGGCCGTGGTGTCGTCTGGGCGCCGCGGACCTGCAAGGGCTGGCGGGGTGGTCCCGGGTCCTGCAACGCCGTCAGGTGGCTCGTGCCCGGGCGGCTCGTTCAGACGAGGCTCGGCCCCAGGTCAGCGACCAGGCTCCTGACAGCGCCGACCGCCTCAGCATCGTTGAGGCGCTCGACGACCTGCCGTCCGCGGGCTGGTCCGGCACTGGCGGCTCACGCATCTCTGCGGTGGCACTGAAGCGCCTGCACGGACTGCGTGAGGCGATCCGGGCTCTGCGCTCGATGAGCGGCATGCCTCTGGCCGACCTTGCCGGCGAAGCGGAGCGTGCCCTCGGTCTGGACATCGAGGTGCTGTCGCGCCCAGAACACACGCCGACGACGGCCCGTGCCCATCTCGACGCGTTTGCTGACGTGGCGGCCAGCTTCTCCGGGTCCGCAGACCGGCCCACGCTGGGTGGTTTCCTGTCCTGGCTCGAAGCCGCCCAGGCTCAGGAGCGTGGGCTGGACAAGGGGTACGCCGAGGTGTCCACCGACGCCGTCCAGGTACTCACCGTGCATGCCGCCAAGGGACTGGAGTGGGACGTCGTGGCTGTCCCCGGACTGGTCGAGGGCTCGTTCCCGGCACGCGCGAGCTCGACCACCTCGTTCAGGGACGGTCGGTGGAGGATGAGTCCGCCCACTGACAAGGGCTGGCTCGGGGGTCTGTCCGGCGTCCCGTACGACCTGCGAGGGGACTGTGACGGTCTGCCGGTGCTGCGCTGGAAGTCGGCTCCCGACCTCCTGGCCCTGGAGAACGAGGTCAGCGACTTCCTCAGCGGCGGGGGGGAGCACGGCATCGACGAGGAGCGCCGGCTGGCCTATGTGGCATTCACCCGTGCTCGCCGTGAGCTGCTGTTGACTGCGCCGGTGTGGGCCGACCCCACGACCCCGCGGATCACCTCCCGGTTCCTGACCGAGCTGGTTGATCACCCCGCCCTTGGTCTGAGACCCCTGGTGTGGGAGCCGTTGCCCGAGCCGGATGGTGACACCAAATCCGCAAACCCGCGCCAGAGCGAGCCGGTGAGCGCGATCTGGCCGGCGGATCCGATGGCCGCCCGGCGCTCACAGCTTGGCGACGCCGTGCAGGAGGTGCTGGGCGCCATGGCGCACCTTGACCCAGAGGGCTCGCTCGACATGTCTTTGGCTGTGGGTCGAGAACGCGAGCTCGCGATCCTGCTGGCCGAACGCGACTCTTCGGCTCGTCCCGGTGACCTCGAGGTCAGGGTCCCACGGCACCTGTCGGCGTCCGCGGTTGTCTCACTTGCTGGTGATCCACAGGCATTCGCTCGTGATCTTCGCCGTCCGATGCCCGCTGCTCCGGCGCTCGCGGCACGTCGGGGTACCGCCTTTCACGCCTGGGTCGAGCAGCACTTCGCGCGGGCGGTCTTCGTCGACCTCCTGGACCTGCCGGGCAACGCCGACGACGACCCGGCAGGCGAGCAGGAGCTGCCGCTGATGAAGGAACGGTTCTTGGCCAGCCAATGGGCCCATCGAAGACCGGAGGCGATCGAGATCGCGATCGAGACCACCGTGGCGCAGATGGCGATACGGGGCCGCATCGATGCCGTGTTCCCCCGCCCGGGGGGTGGGTTCACCGTCGTGGACTGGAAGACCGGTGCCAAGCCGTCAGGTGAGAAGGCCAGGATTCGTGCCTTGCAGCTGGAGGCGTATCGCCTGGCCTTCGCGCGACTCCGGGGACTGGCTCTGGACCAGGTCGATGCGGCGTTCTACTACGCGGGCACCGGTGAGACGGTGTTTCCGGATCTGGCCGAGGATGAACGGCTCTCCACACTATTGGGGTCGATTCCGACCTAGCACGGGTCTAGCTCTTGGGTCTGATCGTTGGGTCGTCCACGGCCGGCACACGGCCGTCAAGATCAGCTTCCTCAAAGAGCACTTCGTCGTCGGGGTGCCCGCTGTCGGGGTGCCCGTCGTCGGGGTGCCCGTCGTCGGGGTGCCCGTCGTCAGGGTGCTCGGTGGCGTTGGGGTGCGCGGTGGCGCTGGGGTGCTCAGGGACTGCGGGGTCGACCCGAACAGCGTGCGCGGCCGGGGTGGTCGGCACAATCGGCTCGTCGCTGTGATCGAAGGTCTTGGCATCCAGCTGCCGCAGCCTCTTCGCGCACGCCTCGATGCCACTCTGGTCCCTGGACCCGACTGTGGTTAGCAGCTCGGATATCAGCTTGAGCTCACCTGCCAGCCTGGCCCGGCGTTCCAGATACTTGTCAGGCCGGTCCACCCGGGCATGCGCGTAGGCCTCGAGCACGGAGTCGAAAGCCGAGGCAGACGCCTGGGTGACCAGCGTTGCGAAGTCGTCTGCGGGGTCCGCCACCTTGGCGTTCTCCCAGCCGGTCAGACCGCGGATGCGGCCGGTCGTGGCATCGCCGTCGTCGTTGAAGACCGCGAGAACCTCATCGCCGGTCAGGTCGCCGTGGGTTGGAGTCGGCGCGAAACGCCACAGTGAGACGTCCTCGAGCGCGCGTTCCCATCGGGAGAGAAGCCCGGTGGGCACGTGCCCCGTCGCCGCCGCCCGGTCGAGGTCTGCAAGTCGGCGCGTGCGATAGGTATCGGGGTCGTAGGACGTGAGTCCGGCCTCGTCACACAGCGCCAGGTCGAGGTTGTGGAGGGCAGCCAGTGCCCGACCCAGCTCGGCGGCGATCCCCGGTCCGCCCGGCAGATGCGCGAAATCGAGGGGGCGCCCTGCGATGTAGGGGTAGACCACTGCCCGGCTGCCTTCGCTGAGCGCAACGAAGCCCTTGGGCGTCGGCACGGAGAATGGCAGCCGGCGAGCCAACAGCCCGAGCAGAGACACCGAGACGTCCATCTGGGCACCGGCGGCGGCCGACGTCGGCGCACGCACGACCCAACGCCGATGCTGCGTGTCGTGGATGAAAGCGACCTCGAACTGATGTCCGGGGCGTTGCACGACGCCCTCGACCGTCGCGGGATCGAGTCCTGGCACTGCGGCGCTGGCGAGGGCGGCGAGGGCAAGGGGAGTTCGAGTCACTCTGACACCGTATGTCGAGTGCGACCCATAGGCTGGAAGGCGTGAGCGGTTCTTTTGAAACTTTGCATGATCTCTCCCTGGCGCGCGGCACCCTGGACCGCGCCGGCCTGCGGCGCAGGGACCCCGACCTGGTGCCCTTGCTGCTCAAGGACCCTTTGACCCGGATCTTGGAGCTGGTTGAGGGCCGGGCACAGGTCATCGAGTCCGAGCGCGATTGCGCCCTGCGCCTGCGGGCACCCGAAGAGCAGGATGCGTTCCGGCTGGCGGTGTTCTTGGGGCAGGACAGCCAAGGCACGTCATACCTGGGGGTGGTTGGTGGGGCTCCGGATCCGGATGGGACGACGGTGTGGCGGACTCTGCGCGAGGTGGGCGCCCTGCTCTCGGACAGGGACGCAGGTCTGTTCGCCACGATGCAGGGACTGGCCAACTGGCACGCCGCGCACACCTACTGCCCGGTGTGTGGCGCGACGACAGAGCCCGATCAGGCCGGCTGGATCCGCCGCTGCACGCAAGACGGCACTGAGCACTACCCGCGTACCGACCCGGCGGTGATCATGGCGGTGACCGACACTGCCGACCGGTTGTTGCTGGCGCGCAACCCGCACTGGCCTGAGGGGCGGCTCTCGGTGCTGGCCGGCTTTGTCGAGCCGGGGGAGTCGCTCGAAGCGGCCGTAGCGCGTGAGGTGTTCGAAGAGGTCGGGTTGGTCGTGGAGCAGGTGGGTTACCTGGGCAACCAGCCGTGGCCGTTTCCGTCCTCGCTGATGGTGGGCTTTACCGCGCGCACGGTCGATCCCACCCTTCACCTGGATCACCAGGAGATCGTCGAGGCGGTGTGGGTCAGTCGTGAGGACCTGCGCGAGATGGTGCTGGCCGGGAGCTTCGGCATCTCGCCCACCGTATCGATCGCTCGACGCATGATTGAGCACTGGTACGGCGGGCCGATAGACCAGAAGGTCGAGCCGACGACTCCCAATCGATAGGCGAACGCGTCGCTCGTCGGGCGCTCGCAGCGGGGTTGGGCTGCTGGACGGCCGCCAGAGGGCGGTCGCCAGCCGGTCGATGACCGGGCGGCTGTTTCTGGGGCATTACCTCGTGCGCCTCCTGGCGGATCAGTCCCCGGCACGCCATCGATGGTATGTTGATTTGGATTAAGGAATCATAAAGTAGTGTGTTGAGAAGTTTATCAAGTTTGATCCAAGTCTCGCAGACTCTCCGCACGCACGAGCGGAAAGGAGCGCGCAATGACAGTGGATCCGCACCTCCTCGCACTCACCTCCGCGCGCAATATCGGCGCGCTGGCCACCATCAAGAGTGACGGCCGGCCCCAGCTCTCGACGGTCAACTTCACGCTCGACCTGGCAACAACGAGGGCCCGAATCTCCGTGATCGACGGCCTCGCCACAGTGCACAACCTGCGCCGCGACCGGCGCGCCTCGATCTTTGTCGGCAGCCCCGACGGCTGGACGTATGCCGTGCTTGAAGGCACCGTCGAACTGTCGGCGGTGGCGCTGGTTTCGGATGACGAGACTGTTGAAGAGCTGGTTGAAGTCTTTCGCGCGATCCGGGGGGAGGACCATCCCGACTGGGCCGACTACCGGGCGTCGATGGTGGCCGATCGGCGGCTGGTCGCCACGCTAAGCGTCGAGGCCGTGTACGGACTGGCCAGGCCGCAGTACGCCAAGCCCGCCTGAGGCCTGACCGCTACGGCTCAGAGTGCAGCGCGCCGTCAGGCCAGTCGGAGCCGAACCTCGGCCAGTGACGGGTTGGTGGCGGCAGTGCCATCGGGGAACACAACGGTCGGAACGGTCTGGTTGCCACCGTTGACGCTCATGACGAAGTCGGCTCCGTCCTGGTGCCGCTCAATGTCGACCTCGGTGTAGACGATTCCCTCACGGTCCAGCTCGTTCTTGAGCCCGCGGCAGTAGCCACACCATGGCGTGCTGAACATGGTGATGGTGCCGGTAGCGGGCAGGGTGGGGGCCGCGGACATACGAGATCTCCTCAAAGACAGGTGGTGGTGACCCCATCAACCGCAACCAGCCGCCAATCCTTCCCGCAGGGGTGGACCTGACACCAGCGTCTGAGAGGATCTGAGGCGATGTCACTCCCACCGGACCGACCCAGCGGCACGCCGACTGCTGACGACATTCTCGACGCCCTTGACCCCGAGCAGCGGGAGGTGGCGGCGTCGCCGAGCGGGCCCATGTGTGTCCTTGCCGGCGCCGGGACCGGCAAGACCCGGGCCATCACCCACCGCATTGCCTACGGCGTGCTCAGTGGCGCCTACCAGCCCCAGCGAGTGCTGGCCGTCACGTTCACTGCCAGGGCTGCAGGTGAGATGCGCACCCGGCTGCGCGCGCTCGGTGTTCCGGGTGTTCAGACCCGGACCTTTCATGCGGCGGCCCTGCGGCAGCTCCACTACTTCTGGCCGCAGGCGATTGGTGGCGCCGCCCCAGAAGTGCTGCCACACAAGGCATCCGTGGTCGCCGAGGCCGGCTCACGGCTGCGCTTGCAGCTCGACCGCGTTGCGGTACGTGACCTTGCCGCTGAGGTTGAGTGGGCCAAGGTCAGCATGCTCACGCCCGAGACGTATGCCGCAGCCGCACGGCGCGCGGGCCGCGACCCTGCCGGTCTGGACGCCACCGCGATGGCACGGGTGCTGCAGACCTACGAAGAGGTCAAGGCCGAGCGAGGGGTCATTGACTTCGAGGACGTGCTCCTGCTGACCGTCGGCATCCTGGGGGAGCGCGAGGACATCGCCCGGGCCGTGCGCTCGCAGTACCGCCACTTCGTGGTCGATGAGTATCAGGACGTCAACGCACTCCAGCAACGCCTGCTGGATCTGTGGGTGGGTGAGCGAGACGACGTGTGCGTGGTCGGGGATGCGGCCCAGACGATCTACTCCTTCACTGGCGCGACGCCCAAGCACCTGCTGGAGTTCCCGTCACGCTACCCGCACTCGCAGGTGGTCCGGCTGGTCCGCAACTACCGTTCGACGCCTCAGATCGTCGCCCTCGCCAACGTCCTGGTGCGAGTGGGCCATTCGCAAGGTGGCAGGCCAGCCGACAACCCAAGAGCTGAACCGCTCCAGCTGCGCTCGCAGGGGCAGGACGGCCCCACCCCGAGCCTCACGGCATACCCGGACGACCCCGCGGAGGCGACGGGGGTGGCCGCAGCGATCAAGGCGCTGGTCACCCGCGGCACCCCGGCCAGTCAGATTGCCGTGCTTTTTCGCACCAACGCGCAGTCCGAGGCCTATGAGTCCGCTCTCGCGCAAGCCCAGGTCGCCTACCTCGTTCGGGGTGGCGAGCGGTTCTTCGCCCGCAAGGAAGTTCGTGGGGCGATCCTGTTGATGCGCGGCGCGGCCAGAGCCGATGACGGCAGCAAACCGCTGGGTGAGCTGGTCCGCGACGTCATCGCCGGTGTCGGCTGGACGCAGCAGGCGCCGACTTCCGGCGGGGCGATGCGTGATCGCTGGGAGTCTCTGCAGGCTCTGGTCGGGCTGGCCGACAACGTCGTTGCCGTCCAGCCTTCGGCGCGGCTGACCGACGTGGTGCACGAGCTCGACGAACGCGCGGCGGCCCAGCATGCCCCGACGGTCGAGGGCGTCACCCTGGCCTCGCTGCACGCTGCCAAGGGCTTGGAGTGGGACTGTGTGTTCATGGTCGGCTGTAGCGACGGCCTGATCCCGATCAGCATGGCTGAGGGACCCGAGGCCGTCCAGGAGGAACGACGGCTGATGTATGTCGGGCTGACGCGCGCCAGGCATGAGCTGCGGCTTTCCTGGTCCGGGGCGCGCAACCCCGGCGCTCGCGCCAGCAGGCGACCGTCGCGCTTCCTGGACGAGGCAGCCAGCATCCTGGGCGAGGGTGCGCGTTCATCGGCCCGGGTGAAGGGCGCGGGTTCTGGGGGCAAGGCAGGCAAGTCAGGCAAGGCCGCAAAGCCCTCGAAGTGTCGAGGTTGTGGCAAGGATCTGGTCACCGGGGCGACCCGAAAGGTGGGGCGGTGCCAGGACTGCCCGCCGACCTATGACGAGGCGACCTTCGAGGCGCTGCGCGGCTGGCGTCGTGAGGTCGCAGGTGAGGCCAAGGTCCCGGCATACGTGGTCTTCACCGACGCGACGTTGACCGCCATAGCCGAAAAACGGCCCGCGAACGCCGGTGAGCTGGCCATGATATCTGGGGTCGGCGCCCGCAAGATCGAGCGCTACGGTGACGATGTCCTGGCGATCCTGGGTGGGGCCGACCCGCTCGTCATCGCCGAAGAGCACTCTGCTGTAACGGAGTTGGCCAATGACGGTCCGCCGTCGTCGCCCTGACTCGCACTTTTGTAGTGGCGCCCGTTCGGTGAATTTGACCCAACCCGTTTCGTTTTTCTCGGCGACACACCCTTTTGGTGCTCGTGATTTCGATGGTGCTGCAGGACAACTATCTGCAATGGAGACAAGTGCAGGTATGAGGATTGTGACGTGATGGCAACTCAAGAATCAACACAGGTGCCACAGGTGCCACAGGTGCCGCGGCTGGTGCGCGGATCGGTAGCGGTGCAGCGTCGCCGCTGCGGAAAACCGAATTGTCACTGCGCCGACGGGCAGGAGCTGCACGAGACGACAGCACTGAGCT
>Ga0097691_1000171_pt1 | contig 58928 bp, 55 predicted proteins | sample NGESurdeep072012_8_FD_72858 | JGI IMG/M metagenome (GOLD analysis project Ga0097691, IMG submission 72858) | Arctic peat soil microbial communities from Barrow, Alaska - NGEE Surface sample 210-1 deep-072012 | ecosystem: Environmental > Terrestrial > Soil > Wetlands > Peat ...
TGCCGGTCTCGATCGACAGCCGCGCGCCGACCGACATGGCGTGGATCGGCCCCGCCACCTCCACCATCAGCCCGCGCACCCCGACCACGCGGCCGTAGGTCTCAATGCTGTCGAGGTCGGCAATCTGCTCGGCCAGGGCTTTCATGGAGCGCAGCCAGCAAAAGTGGGGACCGGTTTTGCGTCCGGCTGCGCGACCAAGTGCAAAAATGCCGCACCCCGTTGCGCACTTGCCGGGTTAACGCCCTGGAGGGCGCATTCACGAGCCCTTAGGCTTACCGCCCTTTTGCCGACTTTAACGGAGTGTTTACCCGGGTCGTTAATCATTGGGTCATCGTCCAAGGGACTAAGGCTTGCGTTTCGCCCGGGCCGGACGGAAGGGGCGAGTCGGTAGAGTCGGTTAGGCCCGATTCTTAAACCGGGGCATGAAACGGTACGTGGCCAAAAAACCACTTTCTGGCAATATCTTACGCCGATTCGGGCCAATCTGCCTACGGCGGGCTTGCATGAGAGAATCAGGTTTTGTTAACCATGTCCGCATAGTGTCGAATCGGTTTGTCCCACAGCGTTATTTCAAACTCGCCGCCTTTGCGGCGCAGACCTAAGGCCCGGTTGCGGCGAGAAGGGGACTGGCATGCGCGTATTACTCATTGAAGACGACAGCGCGACCGCTCAATCCATCGAGCTGATGCTCAAATCCGAGAGCTTCAACGTCTACACCACCGATCTCGGTGAGGAAGGCGTCGACCTCGGCAAGCTCTACGACTACGACATCATCCTGCTGGACCTGAACCTGCCCGACATGTCGGGCTTCGAGGTCCTGCGCAGCTTGCGCGTCTCCAAGGTGAAGACGCCGATCCTGATCCTCTCCGGCTTGGCCGGCATCGAGGACAAGGTCAAAGGTCTCGGCTTCGGCGCCGACGACTACATGACCAAGCCGTTCCACAAGGACGAGTTGATCGCGCGCATCCACGCCATCGTGCGCCGCTCCAAGGGCCACGCCCAGTCGGTCATCAACACCGGCGATCTGGTGGTCAATCTCGACACCAAGACGGTGGAAGTGGGCGGCCAGCGCGTGCACCTCACCGGCAAGGAATACCAGATGCTCGAGCTGCTCTCCCTGCGCAAAGGGACGACGCTCACCAAGGAGATGTTCCTCAACCATCTCTACGGCGGCATGGACGAGCCCGAGCTCAAGATCATCGACGTGTTCATCTGCAAGCTGCGCAAGAAGCTCGCCAACGCCTCATCCGGCAAAAACTACATCGAGACGGTGTGGGGCCGCGGCTACGTGCTGCGCGAGCCGGCCGAGATGGAAGAGCGCATTCCAGCCTGATCCGCTACCCGCTCAGGCCATCAAATTTTCCGAAAAGGGCGTGGAGCAATCCGCGCCCTTCTCGTTTTCAGCAAACCTCCCAACGCAAACCCCGCCGGAAACGGCGGGGTTTTTTTAATGGATGGATTGTTCGCTTAGGGCCAGAGGCGGACGGTTTTATCATCCGGGCTTTGACAAACGCTGCCAGCTAACAACCGCCAAGCCTTTTGTGGGATCAAGCACCTGCCGCTGGCCACGGTCGAGCCCATGGCTTTTAAGTACCTCCTCCGGAGGCTGTGCAGGCACCTCGGGAAAGACCGGCCGGCCACCGGGCAGCCGCACGCCGGGCGCCCGCGACAGGTAGAAAACGTCATAACGATCCAGAAAAAACCCGAACACTTCCGTGCCGCCGATGACGCCGACGCTGGCGTCCGGCAACCCCAGCGCGGCCAAGGCCTGTTCGAACGAGGCGCCGCCTGGATTCCAGAACAGCGCCTTTTCATGCGACGGGTTGACCGCGATGGCCGTCACGTGCCGGGTCATGATCAACCGGCGGCGCAAATTCGAATGCGGCTGTTGCTCATGCGAGTGGCGCCCATGCACCACCACATCGACCCCGTCGAGCCCGCGTTCGAAGAACTGCCGGTCGGCCTCGAACTTGAGCTGGTCCGGCATGATACCTGCCGTGTTCGCAAGCATGCCGTCCTCGGAGACAATGGCGTAACCTTCGATGCGACGTGGACGGGGCATGCAATCCTTTTCCGGCAAATCACACTGCCACGCCATCGGCGGCTTTCGAATTATGGAACTTTCACAGCGGTTTTATGTTGATAGAGCATTCTTGCATATATTGGAGATACCAATGCCTAATCCTCGAAGCACGGCGTCGATCGCCGGACATCCAATCCATCCGATGCTTATTCCGTTCCCGATTGCGTTCTTCGTCGGCACATTCGCCTGCGATTTAGTCTATTGGCAGACGAGCAATTCAGCCTGGGCGGCCGCGACGCCCTGGCTGCTGGGAGCCGGTCTTGTGATGGCGGCGCTGGCGGCCGTCATGGGCTTAATCGACGTTTTCGGCGATCAGCAAATTCGTCAACTTTCTACTGTTTGGTGGCATGCGGGTGCGAATGTACTCGTCGTCCTGATTGAATTTTTCAATCTTTTCTTTCGCTACCAGCAGGGCCCAGCGGCGATCGTTCCCAATGGCCTGTTGTTGTCCTTGCTCGCGGTTGTCCTCCTGTTGTTCAGTGGATGGAAGGGCGGCGAGTTAGTGTTTCGCGGCCGTGTCGGCGTGGCGGATATTTAATAGGAATAATCCCAACGCAAATCCCGCCGGAAACGGCGGGATTTTTTTAATGGTGCGATTGTTCGCTCAGCGATGTGCTTATTCGCAAGATACCGCTCAACTCACCTCCGGCTCTCGGCGCCTTCAATTCCGGCCATGGCCGCTGCTAGAAACAATAAGACGAAAATGCCGCCGATAATTTCAAGAGCCAGCATTGGTCAATTTAGTTGCGATCCCCGCAAGCAGATGCCCGGCAGCCGGCTTCGTTCCGTTGCGCCAACGGTGTCCCCGAATGGGGCATGTGCGGCATCAAGAGATAGTTCCCACAGATGGAACCAATGGCAGGCCCCGGTACTTAGTCCTTCAGTCCAGCCCCAGACGGTTGGAGTCCCAACCTAATGGAGCGAATATGAAATCCAAGCTTTTGGTATCGACGATGCTGCTCGCGTTACTGGCGCTGCCGGTGGCGGCGCAGGCGCAAGGCACTGTGCGCGGCGCGGAAAGAGGCGCGGCGCAAGGTGAACGCGATGCCGGCCCGCTCGGCGCGGTGGTCGGCGGAACGGTCGGCGCAGTCGCCGGCACGATCGGCGGCATCCTCGGCGTCGAAGACCGCCCGCGCTTTCGCGAATACGTCGTTCGCGAGCGGCACCCTTCCTATCGCTATGACAATGACTTCCGCGTCGGCGCCATGTTGCCGGAAAGCGGCGTCACCTATTACGACGTGCCGGCCGATTACCACATCACCGGCTATCGCTACGCCTACGTGAACGATCATGCCGTGCTGGTCGATCCGCGCACGCACCGCATCGTTCAGATCATCGATTAACACCCAACCTTGAAGGGATAAAACATGCTGAAAATCATTTCATTGAGCGCCGTTGCCGCACTGGCACTGGCGGTCACAGTCACGTCGCAGCCTGCTTTTGCGCGTGATGGCGGCGCGGTTGCGGCCGGCGTCATCGGCGGTCTCGCCGCCGGCGCGATCATCGGCTCGCAGGCTAATCGCGGCTATTACGGCGGCCCGGATTATTATGATGAGTCGGGTTATCAACCGGTCTATCGCGAATGCCACACCGAGCGGCAACAGATTGAAGACGGGTACGGAAACGTCCGTACGCGGCGCGTTCGCGTCTGCGATTGACGTTCTCGCTCTCTCGTAAATCTTGCATGAGCCTTCGGGCTCTGACTTCCCAACGCAAACCCCGCCGGCAACGGCGGGGTTTTTTTCTTGCGCTGCGCGTCTGCTGGCGAAGCGGATCATCGCATTGGCCGTTAGGGCATGCGACCGCCTTCCAGGTGGAATTTCCAGCCGGCGGCAGCACTCGCCTTTTCGACGGCATCGCGCACCTTGGCGTAGTCGAGCGTGCCGCCGCCGCCGACCGAGACATCCTTACGCGTGCCCGACCGCTTCCAGCCGCTCACCGTCGTGGTCTCGACGGTCAATGTCGGCGGTGGAATGCCCCAACTGCGCTCAACAACGGCTTCGCGGAAATGAACCGTGTGATCCGCTTCCGTCGGCCGGCATGACATGCGGTAGGCGACCTTGCGGCCGCCCAGCCACCACTTCGCGCCGATCTTTTCCGCCTCGCCGCGCAATCCCTGTTCGGCGTCCGCATGGACGTTGAGACCAAGCGCCGACGTCTGCTTCTGCAACTCGGCGACGAGATCGTGCTTGCTTCGAATGTCCGGCATGGGCAGCCTCCTGGTCAATTTGTCGCACGTCGTTTCCGCCGCCGGCGGACCGCAAGATGGTCGAACGAGCTCACGGCCGATCGCCAGTTCCGCTTGCTATTCCTTAACATTTGGCGCCGCGGCGGGAACAAGCAGCCTACGCGCCGGCGCGCAAACACATTTGACATAGCGCAATGAGCGGCGCGCGCGCGGCGCTTCTGATGATGGATGAGGGTTCCCAAGCAACCATAAAAAGGAGATCCCATGCGCACCATCATCATCTTCTCCGCGGCGTTATTTGCCGCGGCGGCGCTGATCGCCGGCGGGGGCGCGGGGCGCGCGGCCATCGACTGACAGGAGGGTAACGATGAGCAACCACCGCTGCATCGCCATGGCAACCCGCGTGACCGGCGGTGCGCTGCTCGCCGCAGCGCTCGTCGCTTTCGCGGCGCAAGCGGCCACGCTCGGCGCAAGCCGTTGGGAGCAATACACCAACACCCGCTACGGCGTCATGATCGACTATCCCGCCGATCTGTTCGCCATCCAGCCGCCGCCGCCCGATAATGCCGGGCGCGATTTCGACGCGCCGGACGCCAAGGCGCGCTTCCACGTTTACAGCCACGCCAACGCCTTGGACCTCTCGCGCGAGGAGCTTGCGGCCGAGGACGTGCTCGACCTCGGCGATGCGGCGGCGAAAAAGGAAAGTGGCCCGGACTGGTACCAGGTCGTGGCCGTCAAGGATGACGACACCATCCTGCGCCGGGTGTTGCTGAGCGAGGGCGGCGCGATGATCCACCGTCTCGAAATCGCCTATCCGACGAGCGCCGCGGCGGCGTTCCAGCCGGTCGTGGCGCGGATGACAAAAAGCTTCCGCGTCGATCCGACGATCCCAGAGAAGGCCGCGGGCGATGCCGACGCGGCGGCGCCCCCGCCAACGCAATCGTCCATGCCGAGTTCGCCGGCCTGGCAGCGCATCGATTCGATCGCGCTCGGCCTGCAAATTCCCAATTATCGCGGCACCGCCGGCGTGTCGGCGGAGGTGCCGGCGCACTGGGTGCGATCCGATATGCCGGAGCCGAACGTGATTTCATTCGCCGGGCCGGAAGCCACCGGCGAAAACGAAGTCTATGTCGTGTTCCGCGCCGACCAGCGCCGCTCAGGGGCGACGCTGGCGAGCGAAGCCAAGATCATCAAAACCCGGCTCGCCGAAGGCGCCGACAACTACCGCCTGCTGAGCGAACGCAGCACGCAGATCGCAAAGCGGCCGGCCATCCTGCTCGCGATGCAATTTTCCGGCTCGGATTCCCCGGCGCTGCAGCGGGAAGACGTCGCCATCGTCGATGCGGGCGCGGTGATCTACTTCGTTCACTTCGGCACGACGCAGGCGCGCTACGCGGCCAACAGCCACGTCTTCCCGCATATCATGGAGACCCTCGGCTTGACGCCATGACGCGCCGGCGGTTTTCATAAGCAGTCGGGCGGGCGGCCTGCTACACTGGCGCCGACGCCGAACCGGATGTGTGCGCGCGCGCCAGGAACCATCGCGATGAAAGAGGAGCCGTTCGTTGCGCCGCCAGGCGCCTTCACCCGCACCGTGGCCATTCGATTTTCGCACTGCGACCCGGCCGGCATCGTCTATTTTCCGAACTATTTCGACATGTTCAACGGGTTGATCGAGGACTGGTATACCGAGCAGCTGGGCGTCGATTATTCCAATCTGATCCTGAACGAGCATTTCGGCTTTCCCTTCGTGCACATCGAAACCGATTTCAAGATCCCCAGCCGCATGGGCGAGCACCTCGATCTCACGCTGCTGCTGACGCGGATCGGACGCTCGTCGTTGAGCGTCGTCATCGTGGGTCATTTGGCCGGCATCGAGCGATTGCGCGCGCGCCTGGTCACCGCGATGATGTCGTTGGAGACGCAACACGCGATCGAATTGCCGCCGGCGTTGCGCGCTAAATTCGAGGCTTACCTGAAGCGCACGGGACCGGCGTAAGGCTGATTATTATCGGGCGGGTGCGTGCCGATTCAGCCTCGCCGGAAACGGCGAGGATTTATTGCAATTGACGGCGTAAGGTACATGAATGGTCAGCGTCTATATTGCAAACACCGACAACGATGGTTCGATTTTCTATCGTCGGAATCGGACATCACCGAAGTCAATTTCTGGCAGCCTGGCGCAAAATCTTTTCATGCGTTCCAGCCGGGAGAACTTTTCGTTTTCAGACTGAAGAGCCCACGCGACAAAATTGGCGGCTTTGGAGTACTCAGCAATAGCTCGATCTTGCCTCTCCAAATTGCGTGGGAATCTTTCGGCCGATCAAACGGTACAGCCTCATATGGCGATTTGCGGACTTCAATCGCAAGATACAGAGTCGGCGAAGAAGTCGGCCCCGCTACAAATATTGGCTGCCGAATTCTTGTCGAGCCGGTTTTCTTCCCAGCTCATCTTTGGATGGATTTACCGAGTTCATGGTCGAAAAATATTGTCGGCGGGAAGCGCTATTCGACGGATGTGGCGGATGGATTGGACTTGTGGAATCGGTTGCAGGATGTAGCTCAGGGATGGTCAGCGACAACCGCACCGGGCTTCTCAGAACCTACCGTAAGGTATGGCAGTCCCACGCTCATAACTCCGCGGTTGGGCCAAGGCGCGTTTCGAATTGCTGTTACTGAAGCATATGGTCGCCAATGCGCAATATCAGAGGGCAAAGTTCTGCCAGCGCTTGATGCGGCTCACATTCGCCCTTAGGCCGAAGGCGGATCGCATATCAAGTCAAACGGAATTCTTTTCAGGAAGGACATCCACAGCATTTTCGATGCGGGCTATGCAACGGCCGATGCCGACTACCATTTCGTTGTTAGCAAAAAGGTCAAAGAGGTGTTCAATAATGGAGAAGAATACCGCCGACTGCACGGTAAGACGCTAAAATTACCCCATCATAAATTGGATTGGCCTAATCCTGAGTTTATAGATTGGCATAATACGGAAAGATTTTTGGAGTAGCTGCCCCTTTACTTCCCCGCCTGCTTCTCCGCATAGGCATCCACCAGCGCGCGGATCATGCGCTGGTAGGGCACGCGGCGCGCCTTGGCCGCGTGCTTGAAGAAATCGACGCTGCGGCGCGACAGCGAGAGCGTGACCTTCACATTCTCCTCGCGCGGCACCAGCGTGTCCGGCGCCGGTAGGAAATCCTCCACCACGCGCACGCGCCCGATCTCGCCGGCGCTGTATTTAACGGTTCTGTTGCTCATAGATCGTCTTTCCTTTCCGCCAGTAACCGGCGCCGAAGATGCGGATGCGGCCGCCGCGCCAGGTGAACCGCACCGTCATGATGCCACCGCCGACCTGCCCGAAGCAGTAATAGCGCTGCTCCGCCGTGCTGTGGCTCAGGTCCTCGGCGATCACGCGGCGCGGATCGAAGAAGGCGCGCTGCGCCAGCGAGAACGGAACGCCGTGCTTGGCCCGATTCACGCGGTCCTTGATCGGGTCCCATTCGAAGCTTGCTTCGCCCGACATCGTATGGCTTTTCTACCATATAATTATATGGATTGCATCTCGATTTAACAGACGAATAATCCTAGGATTATAGTCATACTTCCGCCAAAATCCCTCGCCAGGGTCCCCTCGCCTGGCTCGGCTGAGGGCGTCTTCGCGAGACGTTTCGACGACGGAGCCACCTTGATTGGGCCGATACCGGGTAAACCCGGCATCGGCGGTGCGGCGCCTGCTGCTGCGGCTCGTAACCGCGGCACCGGGAGGCCTCGGGTCGCCGTCCGTCCCCACTAAGAGGGACTGCCTTAACTGGCTGGACGCGGCGCGGACGAAGGCGGGCGAAAGCCTGCCGGATCGGGGGCCCAGCAGGGCTCCGTCCGCGCCCGGAAGTTACGGCCCCGGGGACAGAAAAGCCGCCAGTGGAGCGCCGAGCGGCGCCCGCGCTCCCGACCAATGGGGCGCGGCACGAGAAGGATACCGGCAGCGCCTCGCGGCGCTCCGCTCCCTCGCATGTCGCGGGGGCCGAAAGGGGACTACGGCGTACCCGGCGCCGCCAAGAATACGGGCGATGATGCTTGTCTTTAAGCCTTCGCCGCGAACTTCAGCACGTTGCTGGCGGGCGCAGGCTTCGCCGCGGCCACGTTCGGCACATAGATCCCGCGCTGGTCGGTCATCGGCTTGAACGCGTCGGTCAAGCTGACCACGGTTTCGGCGGCGCCCAAAATCAAAAAGCCGTCGGACGGCATCTGGCGCACGATGCGGTTGAGCACGCCGATCTTGGTATCCTGGCCGAAATAGATCAGCACGTTGCGGCAGAACACCAGGTCGAAAGTGCCGAGCGGCGAAAAATCGTTGAGCAGATTGAGCGGGCGGAATTTCACCATGGCGCGGATTTCTTCCGCGATCTGCCAGGCCTCGTCGACCTTGGTGAAGAATTTCACCAGGCTCTGAATCGGCAATCCGCGCTGCACTTCGAACTGGCTGTAGATGCCGGCTTTGGCCTTATCCAGCACCTCGTTGGACAGATCGGTGGCGACGATCTCCACGCGCCAGCCGGCGAGTGCTGGCCCGATGGCCTTCAGGCTCATGGCCAGCGAATAGGGCTCCTGGCCGGTGGCGCAGGCGGTGCACCAGATGCGGATGCGCTTCTCGCGCGCGCGCGCGGCCAGCAAAGCCGGCATGATGACGGCGCGGAAATGGTCGAACGGCATCTTGTCGCGGAAGAAGAACGATTCGTTGGTGGTCATCGCCTCGATCACTGCGACGGTGAGCGGCGCGGCGGCGGTGGTGGCTTTAAGCTTGTCGACCAGCTCGGCGAGACCGGCCAATCCGTGCTTGCGCGCGACCGGCAACAGGCGGCTTTCGGCGAGGTATTGCTTTTCGGCCGAGAGCACCTGACCGGAGCGCTCGCGCAACATCTTGCGCAGATAGTCGAAGTCCTGCGGGGTCACGCCTTGTCCCCCGCGAACAGGCGCGTGAGGCGGGACGCGATCTCGTCGAGCGGCAGCACGGCCGAGCAGAGGCCGGCATGTGCGACCTGGCCGGGCATGCCCCACACCACGCTGGTCGGCTCGTCCTGCGCCAGGATGCTGCCGCCGGCGGCGGCGATCGCCTGCGCGCCGCGCAAGCCGTCCGAGCCCATGCCGGTGAGCACCAGGCCGAGCACTTTTGGGCCCCAGACCTCGGCGGCCGAGGAAAACAGCGGGTCGACGGCCGGTTTGCAGAAATTGACCAGCGGGCCGTCGTCGAGCGCGATGACGGCGATGCCGTCGCGGCGCACGACCGACATGTGCCGCCCGCCGGGGGCGAGATAGATGGTGCCGGCATTGACCTCCTCGCCCTCCACCGCCTCGCGCGCCGGGCGCTTGGTGAGGCGGGCGAGGTGCTCGGCCAGGATGGTCGTGAAGGTCGGTGGCATGTGCTGGGTGATGAGCACCGGGGCGCGGTCGAGCACGCTGCCGATCTGGCTGACGATGGCGTTGAGCGCCTGCGGACCCCCGGTGGAGGAGCCGATCACCAGCACCCGGGGTGCCGTCGCCGGCAGCGGCCGCAGCGCGATCGGTTGCGGCGGCGTGCGCGGCTTGAGCTGCGGCGCGGGGGCCGCCCCCGCCCCCGGGACGCGGGCGTGTAGATTGCCCAACCGCAGGCGCTTCGAGCGCAAGCCGAGCTGGCGGATTTTTTCGATCAGGTCGCGGCGGAAACTGGGCGAACCGGTGACTTCGCGATTGCTGGCCGGCTTCGGGATATAGTCGGTGGCGCCGAGCGAGAGCGCCTTCAAGCTGATCTCGGCGTTACGCCGCGTCAGCGTCGAGGCCATGATCACGACCAGGTCGCGCTTCTTTTCGAGCAGCAGCGGCAAGGCGGCGATGCCGTCGAGCTCCGGCATGTCGACGTCGAGTACCACTACGTCGGGATCGGCGCGCTCGACCTGGTTGACGGCCTCGCGGCCGGTGCGCAGCGAGGCGACCACCTCGAGGTCCGGTTCGGCTTCCACCCAGCGCCCAAACAGGCCGCGCACGACCACGGCGTCGTCCACGATCATGACGCGGATGCGTCGGCCGATGGCGCTGTTGGATGATTCGGGTGCCACGACTACATTCATCGGACTTGGACGCCTTTACTAACTTGTTACTGACGGCGCGACGGCGGTCAGATCAGTCCGACTTCCTGGAACTTGGCTTCCACGATCTCCTTGTCGAAAGGCTTCATGATGTATTCGTTGGCGCCGGCGTGCAGCGCGCGCGCGATATGCGCGACGTCGTTCTCGGTGGTGCAGAACACCACCTTGGGCCCGTCGCCGCCCGGCAACTTGCGCAGCGAACGCAGAAACTCGTAGCCGTCCATCTTCGGCATATTCCAGTCGAGCAGGATCGCATCGGGCAGATGGCGCCGGCAGGCGTCCAGCGCCTGCTCGCCGTCTTCGGCTTCCACGATCTCGAATTCGAGTCCTTCAAGAATTCGCCGCGCCACCTTGCGGATGACGCTCGAGTCGTCAACGACCAAACAGGTTTTCATCGCACACCCTCGTTATCTTTGTTTAAAGGTTCAACAAACATTCCTGGTTTTCACCGTCATGCCGCGATCGCGTTCGCGCCGATATCGAGAACGCGATCGACATCGACGACGATGAGTAATTGTCCGTCCAAGCGATGGATGCCGGCCGACACGCGCGCTAGCCGCTGATCCATATTGATTGGATTGGGTTCGCGCGCAGCGTCGTCGAGCTTGAGCACCTCGCCCACGCTGTCGATCAGTAAGCCATAGGATTCAGCCCGCGACTCGACGCCGATCGCCATGGATGAATTGCCGTCCCCACGTTCGCCGAGCCCAAAGCGGCGGCGCAAGTCGATCAGCGTCACGATGCGGCCGCGCAGATTGAGCACGCCGGCGATTTCCGGCGGCGCTAGCGGCACCCGCGTCAGCCGTTCCGGAATGAAGACGTCCTGCACGCGCACGATCGGCAGCCCGAACAGCTGGCCGCCGATCATGGCGGTGACGTATTCGGTCAGATTCTGCTGGGCGTTTTCTGTGTTCATGGTTTGCTCGTCACGCCGCACGACCGACGTCGGTCTGCTCCTTGAGCGCCGCGATCAGCCCCTGCCGGTCGAACTTGGCGACATAGTCGTGGAAGCCGACCTGGCGGCCGCGCTCGACCGCTTCGGCCGATACGACCGAGGACAGCGCGATGATCGGCAAATCGGCGGTGCGCGGATCGCCGCGCAGGCGTTCGGCGAATTCGAAGCCGTTCATCTCGGGCATTTCGATATCGGTGATGACCACGTCGAAGGCGCGCCCGTCCTTGAGCATCGCCAATGCCTCCAGCGCGGACGCGACGGCGCTCACCTCGTAGCCGGCGGCCTGCAGCACCGGCGTGAGCATGTTGCGAAAGAACGGGGAGTCGTCGATCAGCAGCAGCGAGCGCGGCCGAGCGCGCCTCGAGGGCTCCTTATTGCGGAACCAGTCCTCGAAGGCGAGCGGCAGGAAGTGACCGACGTCGATGATTTCGGTGGCCTGTCCCTTGATGATGGCGGAGCCGAGCACGCCGGAATTGTCGCTGCCGACCTGAATGTCGAGGCGGTCCTCGACGATGTCGACGATCTCGTCGACCACCAGCGCCATCGAGCGGGCGCCGTCCGAGAACACCAGTAGCGGCTGGGCGCCCTCGCCCTTCACGCGCACGCTCTCGTTCATGCTCACCAGCGGCATCAACTGGCCGCGGTACTGCACCATGTGGCGGCCGTTCGACAGCTCGATCTTGCGGGCGTCGATTTCCTCGAGCCGCGTGATCAGCGCGAGCGGCACAGCCTTGGGCTGGTTGGAGCCGGCGCGGAACACCAGGAGCGATGTCGTCCGTTCGTCGGCAGCGGCGTGCTGGGTGTCGGCGGCTTCATCGGCGTCCATCTGCGAGGTGACGGTGCTGCCGAGCGACTGCGCGATGCCGTTCGGATCGATGATCATGATCACCGTGCCGTCGCCAAGTATGGTGTTACCAGAAAACACCGCGATGTGACGCAGTTTGCTCGACATCGGCTTCACCACGATTTCCTCGGTGTGAAACACGCTGTCCACGACGATGCCGAAGCTCTGGCTGCCGACTTGCGTGACCACGATGAAACCGCTCTCGACATCGCCGGGGCCGGGATCGGTGCCGAGCAATTGGCTCAAGCGTGCCAGCGGCAGCAGCTTGTCGCGCAAGCGCAGGACCGCGGTATCCTTGATGCGCTCGACCCGATGTTCGCTGCCGGCGCGCGCCCGCACCAGCTCGATCACGGCGATTTGCGGGATCGCGAAGCGGTCGCCACCGGCCGCGACGATCAACGCCGCGACGATCGCGAGCGTGAGCGGGATCTTGATGGTGAAACTCAGTCCGACCCCGGCCACCGATTTCACGTCGACGGTACCGCCGATCTGGTCGATATTGTTGCGCACCACGTCCATGCCGACGCCGCGGCCGGAAACGCTGGTCACTTTCGCCGCGGTGGAAATGCCGGGCGCGAAAATGAACTTGTGAATTTGCGCTTCCGTCAATTTTTCGATGTCGGATTCGGAGACCAGGCCTTGGGCGATGGCCTTGGCCTTGATGCGATCGGTGTCGAGCCCACGGCCGTCATCGGCGATCTGGATGATGATGTGGCCGCCTTCGTGATAGGCCGACAGCCGGATGCGCCCGTGCTCGGGCTTGCCGGCCGCGCGCCGCTCTTCCGGTTTCTCCAGGCCGTGGTCGGCCGAATTGCGCACCATATGGGTGAGCGGATCCTTGATCAGATCGAGCACCTGGCGGTCGAGCTCGGTCTCGGCGCCCTGCATCTCCAGGTCGATCTGCTTGCCCAGCTCGTTGGAGAGATCGCGCACGATGCGCGGCAGCTTCTGCCAGGCATTGCCGATCGGCTGCATGCGCGTCTTCATGACGCCTTCCTGCAACTCGGCCGTGACATTGGACAGCCGTTGCAGCGGCGCCTTGAATTCCGAATCTTCGTAGCGGCGCACGATCTCGAGCAGCTGATTGCGCGTCAGCACCAGCTCGGACACCATGGTCATCAGGTGTTCGAGCGTATCGACGGTGACGCGAATCGACTGGCCGCCCGCCTTGGCCGGGTCGTCGTCCTTGACCGCCGCTTCGACCGGCGCCGGATTGACTGGCTTTGCGGCCGGCGCCTCGACCGGCACTGGTTTGGCGGCTTTCGCGGCGGGCAGATCGACCGCGGTTTCGCGGAACACGCGCTCGAGTTCATCGAGCGAAACCTCGCCCGGCCGCAACGGCCGTTCCAGCACTTGCGGCGTGAGCGTTCCAACCGCGTATTGGGGCGTCGCCGGCGCGGCCGATGGCGCGAGCCGCTCCACCATGCGCTCCAGATCGGAAATCAGATCGTCGTCGCCGCCGTCCGGCTCGCGCTGTTCGCGTTCGAGGGATTCCAGAATCTGCTTGATGCGATCGATGGTGGAGAGGATGAGCGTGACGGCATCGTTGGTCGCCGGCAGGCCGTCGCGAAATTTGCCCATCAGCGTCTCGGCGGCATGCGCGAGCGCTTCCAGCCTTGGCAGCCCCAAGAAGCCGCAGGTGCCCTTGATGGTGTGCACGAGACGGAAGACGTTATCGAGGATCTTGGCGTTGTTCGGGTCCTGCTCGAAACGCACGAGCTCGACGTCGACCACGTCGAGACTCTCGTTGGTCTCGGTCACGAATTCCCGCAGCAGATCGTCCATGAAAAACGCCTTCGTCGACAGGCTCTGGCCCGTCCGCCGCTCTCCGTCGGGAGCGCCGTCAGTGTGTCGATGAAGCGTTTAATTTTGGTTGCGGAGCAGCCGAACAGTTGCGTGGATTAACCATTCGTTAACAACAGAAATCCCGCCCTATTGAGCCGTCACCACGACCGTCTCGCCTTCCATGGCCATGGCGGCTTTGACGCCGGAGGCCTGGGCCAAAAGGCTGGCATAGAACGGCTGGATGCGATGGGCGTCGAGCGCCGTGCCGCCGGCGTCGCCGGCGAGCAAAGCCGCCACCGCGGGCGGAACCTTGGCATTGACCCCGGCGGCGCTGATCTTGAAGCCCATGCTTTCGCCCTCCCCGATCGGATCGACCGTGAGCCGGCCGCCGCGCGGGATCGTCTGTCCGGCGATCAGCAGCAAATTGAGCAGCAGCTTGACCCGGTTCTTGGGCAGCAGCGCCCGCGGCAGATTCCAGGCCAGCTTGGTCTTGTCGTCCTCGAAAAACCCGCGCGTGATGGTCTCGGCGTCCCCGAGGTCGATTTGGGCGCCGGCGGAACCGGCCGCGCCGAAGGCGATGCGGCAGAACTGCAGCTTGGCGGAGGCGGTGCCGGCGCTCTTCTTGATCAGATCGAGGGCGAAAGTCTTGGTCTCCTCGTCCTTTTCCTCGGCCAGCACTTCCAGCCCGTTGACGATGGCGCCGACCGGGCTGATCAGGTCATGGCAGACGCGCGAGCACAGCAGGGCGGCAAGATCGAGCGCTTCGATGGGCGTTCCGGACATGAACTGGTCTCCGCGGGGCGTGCAGGGTGCCAAAAAACCGGCGAATCGCTGGACGCGCCGGTGTCGGTGCGTGATACACCGCACCCGACCGACCGCCAAGCACCGGCACGAGGGAACCTGCAAGCCGTGACAAGCGGAATCACCCCGCAACAAGCGGAACGGCATTTGGACGCGCTGACCGAGATCGTCTCGCGCGCGGCGGCGGCGACGCTCGCCACGCCGTTTTCATCGGTCGAACGGCGAATCAAGGACGACCTGTCGCCGGTCACGGCCGCCGACGAGGCGTCGGAAGCCGTCATTGTGGAAGGTGTCTCCCGTCTGCTGCCCGGCATTGCGGTGATCGCCGAGGAAAGCGTCGGCCGTGCGGCGGCGGCGAGCCTGGAGCCGAGCTTCGTGGTCGTCGATCCGCTCGACGGCACCAAGGAGTTTCTCGCCGGCCGCGACGAATTCACCGTCAACGTCGCCATCGTGACGCACGGCGTTCCGATCGCCGGCTTGATCGCCGCGCCGGCGCAAGGATTGCTGTGGCGCGGCGTGGTCGGCGGCAAAGCCGAACGGTTGCGGCTGCGCTTCGGCGCCGGTCCGGCGCAAGCCTATGACCGCAGTTTTATCCGCGCGCGGCCGGCGCCCGACCGCCTCATCGTGGCGACCTCGCGCAGCCATCTCGACGAGGCGACGGAGGACTTCCTGGCGCGGCTGCCGGTGGCCAAGCGTTTTCTGTGCGGCTCGTCGGTGAAATTCTGTTACCTCGCCCAGGGCGAGGCCGACGTTTACCCGCGGCTGTCGCCGACGCACGAATGGGATATCGCCGCCGGCTGCGCGATCCTGGCCGCCGCCGGCGGAACGGTGACCGATCCGAACGGCGGTCAGCTCCAGTTCGGGCGCCAGGCGGAAAAGTTCCTGGTCCCCGGATTCATCGCCTGGGGCGATCCGGCCAAGACTGCGACGAGCAAGCCCGCGACCGCCAAAAATCAATAACGTCGATCACCCGGTTCAGGGCGCGATGGTGCGCGCGACATCGGGCCATTTGCGCATCGCGCGCTCGATGATGCGGCCGGGGTCGGCGAGAAAGGCCGTGCGCGCCTCCGCGCTATAGAAGAGATAAAGCCGCTCGCCGGTCACCGCCCAGAACAGCGGGTGACCCGGCACCGAATTGCCGCGAGCGACCGCCACCGGATCGTAACCGCCAAAGCGCGGACGATAGACCTCCGGCTGGTCGGCAAAGGCCGCCCGATTGCCCTCGTTGCGAAACCGCCAAACCGTGCCGTCGACGCGCAATTCCAGACCGGGACGGCCGATTTTCGGTTTTGCTTCTGTGAAATAGGCCACCGGGTCGAACCCGCTGATGGCGAGCCCGGTATAGGCGTTGACCACGATCCGGTCGCTCGGGGCGGCCAAAATCGCGGGGGATACGCAAATACCCCCACAAACGGCAAGGCCGAGCGCCAGCCCAAAGGCCTGTCCAAGCGCCAGCGGTGACTTCCGTTGCTGCCGTGCTGCAGTCATAGTCCTCAGCGACCTTTAAGCGATTCGGGGCGCAAGCGCTTTCGCCGCCACATTACGGCCACCGGCGTGAGTAACCGGTTAAACGGGGCTGGAACCTCTCTATCCAATGGAGCATCCGATGCGCGCTACCTTGCGCCTTGCGGCCCTCACTTTGTGCCTCATCGCCTTTGGCGCCGACCTTGCCGCCGCCCAGAACCAGCCGCCGCCCCCGCCGCAGCGCCGGGACACCTTCAAGCCCGATGAGATCGTTCGCGAAGGGCATCGCTTCTTCGGCACGGTATCGCGCGGATTGGCGGAGGTGGTGCAGCAGGCCGTCAGCCGCTGGGGTGAGCCCAACGGCTATGTGCTCGGTCAGGAAGGCAGCGGCGCCTTCGTGGTCGGCCTGCGCTACGGCGACGGCAAGCTCTACACCAAGAACGCCGGCGACCGCCGCGTGTTCTGGGAAGGCCCCTCGATCGGATTTGACTACGGCGGCGAAGGCGCCCGCACCATGATGCTGGTCTATAACCTGCCGGCCACCGAGGCGATCTATCAGCGTTTCGCCGGTATCGACGGATCGGCCTATTTCATCGGCGGCTTCGGCATGACCGCTCTTGCCTCTGGCAACATTGTTGTTGTGCCAATCCGCTCCGGCGTCGGGCTGCGGCTCGGCGCTAATATCGGGTACCTCAAGTTTACCCCGAACGCGAGCTGGAACCCGTTCTGAGGCGCCGCCACGCTTACTTAATATAGGACGCAGACCCCGGGTTTGGGTTAATCTTGGGTTGCGCTGGTGGGTCCCGGGCCCCCGTGTCATGGTTTCCGCGGGCAAGGGCGAGTTGGAGGCGTCGTTTATGATCGAACCGATCATGTATTTCGGGATCGGATTCCTTATCGCAGCCCTGTTCGGGCTCGTCGTCATTCCTCTCGTCCATGGCCGCGCGGTGCGGCTGACCATGCGCCGGTTGGAGGCCGCGACCCCGCTGTCGATGGCGGAAATCCACGCCGACAAGGATCAGCTGCGCGCCGAATTCGCCATGTCGACGCGGCGCCTCGAAATGAGCGTCGAGCAGCTCAAGACCAAGACCACCAGCCAGCTCGCCGAGCTCGGCAAGAAGGGCGACGCCATCAACCGACTCAAGATGGAGCTGGGCGAAAAGACCGCCACTATTTTCGCGCTCGAAGCGCGCGACAAGGCGCTGCGCGATCAGTTGCGCGCCACCGAGGAAGAAATCGCGACCAAGACCAGCGTCATGCATGACGCCGAGCGTACGCTGTCCGACAAGCAAGCCGAGCTCGCCAAGCTGGTCGGTGCGCTCGACGAGCGATCGACGCTGGCCGATTCCCAGAAGATCGAGCTCGTCGCGCTCAAGACCCAGGTCGGGGCGCTCAAGGAACGGCTCACCGATGCCGGCAACGAGCTCAAGACCGTGGAAGACCGCCGCGATGCCGAACGGGTCGAGCTAAAAGCTGCCACTCAGGAATTGGCCGAAGAGCGCGGCCGGGTCGAGAATCTCGGCCGCCGCGTCGCCGAACTCGAACAGCACCTGGTGGCGCAAACCACGCAAGCCGAACTTCTCGGTCGCCGCGCCCAGGATCTGGAAAATCGCCTCGGCGAACAGTCGCGGCTGCTCAATCAAAGTGATTTCGAGCTCAAACAATTGCGCGGCGAAATTAAAGTGGCGCACAAGACCGCAAGTGATCTGCGCGCCGCCATCGCCGAGCTCGACAGCCGCGCCGCCGCGGCGGTCGACCAGCTCAAGACGGAAAAGGCCCAGTTGCAGTCCGACCTCGGCCGCACGATCGACGAACGCGACCGGCTGGCCCGCGACCTCGGCCATTTGAAGCGCGAGGCCGAGGAGGTCTGGGCGTCCGAGCGGGTGGAGAATTCCTTGCTGCGCGAGCGCATCAATGACGTCGCCGCCGAAGTGGCGCGGCTTGCCTCGGCGCTGGAAGGGCCGAACTCGCCGATCGATGCCATCCTGGCGGCCGAAACGGTGCGCGACCGCACCGGTATCGGCACGGCTTCCGGCACTGGCGACGCCGAATTCGGCGAGACGGCGTCAACGAGCGGCGATTTGGCCGACCGCATCCGTGCGCTGCAGAGCCATGCCTCGCGCGTGCCGCACGCCGAGGAGCCGAAGCGTCGCAATTAGACGCGGGCGTATTACGGCTTCGCTTGACACCTCTCCGAGGCACTCCTTATATCGCCCGGCCGTAACAGGCCGGGCGGTTAGCTCAGCGGGAGAGCACACCCTTCACACGGGTGGGGTCGTAGGTTCGATCCCTACACCGCCCACCATTCCCTCATCGCATCATTTCCGCCGCGCCGGCGGATCGCGCGTGAGGTTCTTGGCGGCGAGTTCGTCGAGATAATCCTGCCAATAGGCCGCGTAATTGCGGCCGAGTTCGAGCAGATACTCCCAGCCGAAAATTCCGGTCGAGTGCAGGTCGTCGAACACCAGCCGCACCGCGTAATTGCCGACCGGCAGCACCTCGATGATTTCGACATTCACCTTGCCGGGAACGGTCTTGCGCTCCTCGGCGGAATGGCCCTGCACTTCCGCGCTCGGACTTTTCACCCGCAGATATTCGGCCGGTAGATCGAAGCTCTCAGCGCCGGCGAAGGTGACGGTGAGCGTCTTGCGATCCTTGTGCAGGCGCAGTTCGCTCGGCCAGGCTTGCGTGTCGTTGGCGGTCATGGTGCTGTCTTACAGCGCGGCCCATCAAACCACAAACCGCACCGTGCCGGCGGCGACGAGATCGAAGCCGCCCATTTCCTGCGCGCGGGCGGCAAGCTCGTCCGATTGCAGAAAGCGGATCAGCGCCTGCAACGGCGGATGAAAATAATCGCGCTGGCGCATCAAGAGGTCGAACGGCTCCCAGACGAGCGGCACGAAATCGAGCCCGGCGGAATTGGCGACCGAGCGCGTGGCGATGCCGGCATCGGCGCGGCCGGCGCGGATCGCCTGCGCGATATCGGGACCGGTCGGGCAGACCGGGCTGACGGAGACCAGCGCATCGGGCGCGGCTTTCGCCCTGTGCAGCAGCGAGAGCAGCAGCAATTGCGCGCCGGCGCCTTGCGGGCGCATGGCGATGCGCGCGCGCTTGGCGATCACGTCTTCGATGGCACGGATCTTGAGCGGATTGCCGGGCGCCAGCAGCAGACCCTGCTCGCGGCGGCAGAACGCGACCATCACCGCGTTCTGCAAATCGCTGCGGCCGCTAACGGCGGCAACGTTGGCATCGGCTTCCGGGTCTTCCAAGGCATGCAGGTGCAGGGCGGCGGCGATGGTCTCACCGGCGGTGAAGCGGTTGAATCCGGCTTCGCTGCCGACCGCGAGCGTGGCCAGCCCGGAGCCGCTCTCGCGCAACGCCCATTCCAGCAGCGGGTCGTGGCTGCCGCCGATGATCGGCGCCGGCTCCGGTCGGGTCATACCTTCGGGCCGCGTAACGCTGGAGGCCAGCCAATGGTCGAGATCGGCCTTAGGGAACAGCCAGCGGCCGGTGACCTTGGTGCAGGGCACAGTGCCCTCGGCCACCATTTCGTAGATCTTGCGTTCCTTGAGGCGGAGATAGCTGGCGGCTTCGGCGGTCGTGAAGAGCTGCATGGCTCACCTGCACGCTTATGCATATTTTTTGACATTGCCAAAAGCTGCCGGAAAAACAAGGCGGTCAACGGCCAAGGCCGCGCTGGGGAATGCGCAAAATCCCGATAAGGAATCTATGCGGGGCCCGGCCTGCGCACCGACTTGAAATCGCAAAGCTTTTTTTCGCAGCCCGTTAAAAACTGTATAGAAAAAATATACTTCGAGCCGCGCCGAAGGCCGGCCGCGCGTCTCGTCTCCTCCACCAAGCAATTGTAATGACTGAGAAAAACGCGGCGGCCCGGGCCGTGGCATGGCGCTTGCTGAATAGTCAGCAAGAACATGCCTGCAAGCAAGGTGGCGAAGATGACCGACAAGAACAGAATTCTCATCGTCGATGACGACGACGTGGTGCGCCGGAGCTACCTGCGGTCGCTGGAAGGCACCTCCTGCCAAGTTGCGGCCGCCCGCGACGGCGAAGAGGCGCTGGCGACGATGGAGCAGAACCCCTTCGACGTCGTGTTGCTCGATATGCGCATGCCCGGCCAGGACGGCCTGTCGGTGTTGCGCACCATCAAACAGAAATGGCCGGAGAGCGAGGTGGTGATCATCACCGGCTATCCGACCGTGGACAGCGCCAAGGAAGCCGTGCGGCTCGGCGCTTACGACTATGTCGCCAAGCCGGTGGGCCCGCAGGACGTGATCAATGTCGCCGACGGCGCCATGACGCGAAAACAGTGGGCCTTGCGGCGGGTGCCGGAGGAGAAGGACACCGCGAGCGGCGCCCGCGCGGCCTGAGAAACCAAGGCAACTTATTCAAACAGCAGACACAAGCGCAGCGAAAATTCAAAAAGGAGAAGGCCATGAACGCATCACGCAAAGTACTCGTCGTCGACGACGATCCGGCCGTCCGCAAGAGCATCGACCGGGTTCTTACCGGCAAGGGTTACGCCGTCATCACCGCCGAAAACGGCGAAGAGGCGCTGCGCAAGCTGAACGAGGAAAAATACGACCTCGTCTATACCGACATCCGCATGCCCGGAATCAGCGGGCTTGAGGTGGCCGAACAGGTCAAGGCGCGCAAGCCGTGGACCCCGGTGGTGATCATTACCGGTTACGGCACCGATGCGGCGCAAGCCCGCGCCAAGGCCGCAGGCGTCTCGAGTTTCGTGCACAAACCGCTGTCGCCCGAGATGATCGAAGACAGCGCCCGCGATGCCTTGGCGGCGCCCGCGCCGCAAGTGTTGGCCCTGCCGGCGGCGACCGAAGCGCCCCAGGCCGAATCAGCCGCTACTGGAAGCGCGTTGGTGAACATCGCCCTGTTCTTCGCCGCGCCCTTCATCGGCTTGGCCTACATCATCGCCTTGCCGTTCGTCGGCCTCGGCGTATTTGCGGTGCTGGCGGCACGCGCCGCAGCCAAGATCGAAGCGGTGAAGACGGTCGGCGTGGCGCTGAAGACCATCGCGATGGTGTTCGCCGCGCCGGTCTTCGGACTGGTCTACGTCGTGCTCTTCCCCTTCATCGGGCTGGCGACATTGTTCTGGCTGGCGGGCCGGGCCGTGCTGGCGCGGACCAGAAATTGAGTGCGTGATGGCCAACTGGGCCCTCGCCCGACTTAAGGGCGATGGCTGTGGCCGGGGGAAATACCCCCGGCCCTTTTTTCTGCCGTTGGTCTTCGACCGCGTTGGTCCCCCGATATAATTCTCTGGCGCGAGCGCCGGCTGTATAACAAAAACATGCACCTGAATTATTTTCTAGGTATTTGAAATTATTATATATTTTCAGCAAGCGCGGCCGACTTGGACAAAAAAATTATACGTCAAGCCGTCGCGGCAACCCGTCAGCGCATCGAAAAATATAACTAACTATTTGAAACATAACAATATTTAGGCCGCGCCAAGCGGCTGGCACGGTCTATGCGATGGAGGAATCGAGAAAAAGATCCAAGTAAAAAAACAGGAGTTCGCCATGACCGCCCTTCGCAAAATCCTCATCGAGGAAGAGCCCGTGTTCGCCGCCCCGGTCGCCCGGGCCCCTGCCACCAAGCTCTATATCGTGACCAACACTGCCCCGGCGGAAGCCGCCGCGGCCCCCGAAACAGCCGGCAACGTGCTCAAGAACATCGTCCTGTTCTTCGCCGCGCCCTTCATCGGATTGGCCTACATCGTTGCGCTCCCCTTCGTCGGGCTCGCGGTTCTGGCCGTGCTGGCGGGGCGCGCCATGGCCAAATACGAAGCGGTGCGCACGCTCGGCGTGGCGCTGAAGAATGTCGCCCTGGCGGTTGCCGCCCCGGTGATCGGATTGGCCTATGTCGTCTTCTTCCCGGTCATCGGATTGGCCGCGTTGGCCTGGCTGGGCGGGCGGGCGGTTGCAGCCCGCGCGCGCTGAGTGAGATAGATCAATGAAAGCCGGGCCGAAGTGACGCAGACAATTCCAGCAATGCCTTGATTGTCCCCCGGGGGGTTAATGGCCCCCCGGACGACGTTGAATGCGAGGGTTCCAGGGGGCCGAATATGGATAGCGACAGCGCCTTGCGCACAATCCGGCCCGCCTTCCTGACGAACAGTTTCGCTATAGCGGCCGTCGCCGCGGTATTTACCCTGCTACCGGCCGCGGCGCCGCCGGCATTCGCGGCCGAGCCTGCGCCCTCCGCGGCCGACCAGAATTGCCTTGGCTGTCACGGCGCCGCCGGCATGGAGAAGAAGCTGGCGGACGGAGGCACCTTGCAATTGCATGTGCCGGCCGACGCGTTCGTAAAGTCCGTGCACGGCGCCAACGGTTGCACCAGCTGTCACTCCGACGTCGATCCCGCCAAGCATCCGCCCGAGAAAAACGACATCGCAAGCGCGCGCAGCTTTGCGATTGCCACGACCCAGGTATGCCGCACCTGCCATGCCGACAAGTTCGAGCAATGGGAGAGTAGCGTTCACGCCGCGCTGGTGCGCAACGGCAATCCGGCGGCGCCGATCTGCACCGACTGTCATAATCCGCATGCGGTCATCAAGGATGCGGCGACGAAGCTCGACCAGGTTCCCTGCAAGAATTGCCATTCCGAGATTTTCACCGCCTATCTCGGCAGCATGCACGCAAAATCGCGCAGCGGTTCCGATCAGAGCTATGCGCCGATCTGCTCCGGCTGCCACAGCGCCCACGCCGTGAAGCCAACCTCGCTCGGCCAGGGTCCGGAGGCAGCCTGTTTCGGCTGTCACGCCGGCGTGCTGGAAGCCCACCAGAAATGGCTTCCCAATGCCGCTTTGCATTTTGAAGTGGTGTCCTGTCCGGCCTGTCACGCACCCGAAGCGCAACGCAAGGTCGATCTCATGCTGATCGACAGCAAGGGCAAGGCGATGGGGACCGAACAAATCGGCGTGCCACTGTTCGATGCCAGCACCCGTTCAGACAGCAAGGGGATCGATGCGCTGACGCTGTGGAATTTGCTGCAAACCCTCAATCGCGGAGGCGCGGTCGGCAATAAGACCATCTTGCGCGGCCGTCTGACGGTTCGCACCGGCCCGCAGGCGCATCAACTCGCCGGCAAGAGCCAGGCGCTCAGCGACTGCCGCACCTGTCATCGCGCGGGATCGCAGGCCTTCCAGAGCGTGACCATCTCGCTGGTCGGGCCGGACGGCCGCCGCGTGGGCTATGGCGCCAACGCGGATGTGCTGAACTCGGCGATCTCGCTCGACTCGGTGAGCGGCTTCTATGCGATCGGCGGCACCAGGATCCAGCTGCTGGATATCCTGCTGATCCTCGCCATCCTTGGCGGCGGCGGCATCGCCGTCGGGCACGTGACCTTGGGATGGCTGTTCAAGCGCTACGGCTTTTATCACCCGCACAGCGGCGGCCACGATAACCGGCCGGCCGGCGGCGATGGCCCCAAGGCGGCATGACGGCGCGGCAGCGTTAAAAGGAACTGCACCATGCACAGACTCTACATTCACCCGCTGCCGGTCAGGATCTGGCACTGGACCAATGCCGTCGGCTTCGTCCTGATGATCCTCACCGGCATGCAGATCCGCTATGTCGGGCTGATCGATGTGGTGTCGTTCCGCACCGCGGTCAGCGTGCACAATTTCGTCGGCTTCGTCCTGATCGCCAATTTTGCGCTGTGGCTGGTGTTTTACCTGACGTCCGATCGCATCAGGGCCTATCACTCGGAACTAAACCCGCGCAAACATTTCATCGGCGCCTTGCGGCAGGCCTATTACTACGGCTTCGGCATCTTCAGAGGCGAGCCCAACCCGTTTCAGCCCACCATTTATCGCAAGTTCAATCCGCTGCAGAGCATGATCTACCAGATCATCGTGATGCTGCTTCTGCCCATCCAAATCTACACCGGCATCCTGTTGTGGGACGTGAAGCGCTTCTCCGCTCAGGTCGATTTCTTCGGCGGGGTGCGGGTGATCGACACCGTGCATGTCCTCATCTTCATCACCTTCGTCTTCTACGTTATGGTCCACGTCTATCTCGGCACGCTCGGCCACACCCGGCTGGCGCATTTCAAGTCGATGATGACCGGCTACGAGGACATGGACGAGGAACCCACGGCGGAGCGCTGAAACCGCGCCGCGTTCGCTGGGCGCAATCGCCCCTTACGATGCGTCCGGGGTATCGTTGGGGTCGCCGTCGTGCTCGGTGTCGCGCACGCGGATCGTGTATTTCTTCATCAGCGCCTGGAAGTTCGGACGCTGCATGCCGGTTTCCTCGGCGCTTTTGGTCACGTTCCACTCATTGCGTTTGAGCGCCTCGAGCACGAACTGCTTCTCGATCTCCTCCACCGACTTTTCGCGCGCGGCCTTTTTGACCCGTTTGAGTTCGTCGCCGGTTCGCGGCACCGCCAGGTCGGCCTGCGGCTGCGAGGAATCGACGATGTTGACGAGGTGGGCCTGGCGGATGACGTTGTCGCTGGTCAGGATCGCCGCCCGGTGCATGACGTTTTCGAGTTCGCGCACATTGCCCGGCCAGCCGTAATTGACCAGCGTGCTGAGCGCGCCTTCGGAAATGTCCGTGATCTTCTTTCCCAGTTCCGCGCTGAACACCTTGAGGAAATGGTAGGCGAGCGCCGGAATGTCGCCCTTGCGCTCGCGTAGCGCCGGGGCATGGATCGGGAAGATATTGATCCGGTAATAGAGGTCGTCGCGGAACGTGCCGGCGGCCACCATGGCCTTGAGATCCTTGTTGGTGGCGGTGACCAGCCGGAAATTGGCAATCAGCGTGCGGGTGTCGCCGACGGCCCTGAATTCACGTTCCTGCAGGACGCGTAGCAGCTTGGCCTGGATCGACATGGAGATATTGCCGATCTCGTCGAGAAACAGCGTGCCGCTGCCGGCGACTTCGAACATGCCTTTCTTGTTCACGACCGCACTGGTGAAAGCGCCCTTGACGTGACCGAATAGCTCGCTTTCCAGCAGGTTTTCGCTCAAGGCATTACAGTCCACCGCAACGAATGGCTTGTCCTTGCGCAGGCTGTTGTAGTGAATCGCGCGGGCGATCAGCTCCTTGCCGGTACCGCTTTCGCCGGTGATCAGGACGGTCGAACTGGTGGGGGCGCATTGCGCGATGAGGCGATAGACGGCCTGCATCTGCGGGCTCAACCCGATGATGTTTTCGAAACGATATTTCGAGCTGAGCTCGCTCTTGAGGGTGAGATTCTCCTGCAACAGCCGCCGTCGCTCCAGCGCGCGCTGCACCACCAGTTTCAACTCGTCCGGTTCGAACGGCTTTGAGATGTAATCGAAGGCGCCGAGCTTCATGGCCTGGACCGCGGTGTCGATCTGCGAAAGCCCCGTGATCATGATGACGTCCACATTGGGATGCGTCTCTTTGACCCGGCGCAGGACTTCGAGGCCGTCCATGTTGGGCATCATGATATCCAGGATCATCACGTCGTAAGGATTTTCCTCGATTTTGCGCAGCGCCTCGCGGCCGTCCTGCACGGCCTCGACTTGGAAGTCGTCGCCGTCGAGAATGCGCAAGCAGCTTCTGATGACGATCTCCTCGTCGTCGGCGATCAGAATTCGCGCGCTCATTGAACGCTCCCGCTGGCTTTGCTCTCGGGCCCGGCTGACGGCGGCGTCAGCGGCAGAAGGACGCGGAACGTCGATCCCTCACCCACTTTGCTTTCCACTTCGATAAGGCCGCCATGGGCCTCGACAATTCCGTGGCTGACGGAAAGTCCCAATCCGGTTCCCTTGCCCACGTCCTTGGAGGTGAAAAACGGATCGAATATCCGCCGCAGGTTCGTTTCCGGAATGCCGCAGCCGGTATCGACGATCGATATTGCCACCATCGGCTTGGGCTCGGTCGCCGGCGCCCGCGGATCCGGCGAACGGCGGGTGCTGATCGCGATACTGCCCTTCTCCTCAACCGCGTGCTGGGCATTGACGACCATATTCATGATCACCTGTTTGATCTGATCGGCGTCGATCCAGATCGGCGGCAGCGTGCGGTCGAGGTCCACGGTAATCTCGATGTCGCGCAGGTGCGCGGGTTGCTCGACGATTCGCACGGTATCATCGATGACCTGATTGAGGTCGGTGAATTTCTTTTCCGGCAGCTTTTCGCGGGCAAAATCGAGCAGCCGCTTGATGATCACGGCGCATCGCTTGGTTTCGCGGATCACCAGGTCCATGTCCTCCGCATCCGGGCTCTTATCCGGCATTTTCTGCCGCACGAGATGCGAAAAAGTCAGGATGCCGGTCAGGGGGTTGTTCAATTCATGGGCGACACCGGAGGCGAGCAGCCCGACCGAGGCGAGCTTCTCGCCGCGCATCGTCTCCGCTTGCGCGCGGCGCAGCTCCTGCGTCCGTTTTTCAACTTTCTGTTCGAGCGTGTGCCCCCAATCGCGCAGTTGCGCCCGCGAACTGCGCAAGGCGTCGGTCATGCCGTTAAATACAGAGGCAAGCTTGCCGAATTCGTCGCCGCTGCGCACCGGAATCGCCTGGTCCAGATTGCCGGTGGAGAGTCTTTGCGCCCCGCCTTCGAGGTCGCGCAGCGGCAGGTAGACCAGACGGTGCACGAAGAAGCCGACCAACAACGCCGCGAAGGCGATGAACCCCAATGAAAAGCCGGCAATCCCGAGCGTGCTGGTGCGCAACTTTCGATCGATCTCGTCGAGCGAATAGACGATGTCGAGAACGCCGAGGACTGATGTTTCCTTCGAGTGCTGATGGCAGGCGGCGTTGTAGCAAGACGGCTCGTTGCGGATGACTTCCATGCTGCCGAGCAGCGACTCGCCATTCGGGCCTTTGAACGTCCAGGTCCGCTCGTTCTTGGGAACTTGCTCGAGCGGTCGCTCGCTCTGGTGGCAATGCGAGCAGGCCTCCGCGTTGCGATCCACCGTCTGACCGATTTCTGGCGCGTAGGTCGAATGGGTGATCCTGCCCTCTTTGCTCAGGATCCTGACCCGGTTGATTTTCTCCTGATTGGCTACGTCGTGGATGATCCGGTCGACATAGGCGGGCTGGTTCTGCAGCATCGCGAAGCGCGTGCTCTTGGTGATTACTTCCGAGACCTGGATGACCTGATCGGACACCTTGCCGAGAATTTCGGTGTACAAAAACCAGGCGACCAGCCCGGTGAACAAAAGCATGGCCGCCGACAGCGCGATCGTCAGGTAAAGCACGACCTTAAACTTGAGGGTTTGCGGCTGCATGACTACCGTCGCGTCCCATTCGGCGCCGGAAAGGGTCGCTTTTTTTCAATTTCGATAAACCGCCGTCAAACCGGCCGCCGGGGTCCTCGCGCCCAGAATCCCCAATAAATATCTTAGCCGTTACGCCCAGAACGGCCTTTGATACGTATCAAACGGCGTTTTTCATATTGCGGCCACCGCAGCGGCCTAATCCGGCTTTGCCCGCCGGCATGCAACCGCAAGGGCCCGGAATACCTCCGGCCGCGTGACCGGCGTCACCCAATCCGGCGGTCTAGATTGTCGGCGGTTCGGCTTTCGAAATTAATCGGCGCGCTAAAAATTCTGCTGTGAGTGCGGCCCGCATTGCAGGCGCCGGCCAATTCCGGCGCCCCGGCTGTTTGGATCGACGTCGCCCCGATTTTCCGGCAGACGCAATCGATTAGTGGCTGGCCTTGTACTTCTGGCCGGCGGCATTCAACGCCGGCGGTGCCGTGTGGCATGCCGCGCAGGGCTTCTTTTCTTTCGCCGCGATGGCCGGGTTCGCCATCGTTTGTCCCGAAACGAACACGAGCATCGCACCGGCGAGTGCGATCGCCGACGCCGTCGCGGCGGTCTTGGCCAAAACGCCATGCACCTTTTTTCGCATTGTCGATCTCCTGATTGTTCCATCGATTCATCCGGCACGTCCCGAATGAAATCTGGAACGGTGCGGACAATAGCAGACCGCCAGGTTGCCGAGAAGGCATAACGGGGTTGCGCCGCGTTTCTAGCGGCCGTCTCGGAGCCGCCGCCTACTACTTTTTCTTATCGCAGCACTTGGTCGGCGTCGCGCAACACGACGTAGATCGCCGGGATCACCAGGACGGTGAGCAAGGTTGACGAGGCGAGACCGAACAGCAGCGAGATTGCCAGGCCCTGGAAAATCGGATCGAGCAGAATCGTCGCCGCGCCGATCATGGCGGCGAGCGCGGTCAGCAGGATGGGTTTGAAACGGACGGAGCCTGCTTCCAGCAGCACCTCGCGCAAGGTTTTTCCTCGGGCGGCGCCGTGGCGGATGAAATCGACCAGCAGGATCGAGTTGCGCACGATGATGCCGGCGAGCGCGATGAACCCGATCATCGAGGTCGCGGTGAACGGCGCGCCGAACAGCCAATGCCCGATCACGATACCGATCAAAGTGAGCGGGATCGGCGTGAGCACGACCAGCGGCAACTTGAAACTGCCGAACTGCGCAACGACCAGGATATAGATACCGACGATCGCCACCATGAAGGCGGCGCCCATGTCGCGGAAAGTGACGTAGGTGATCTCCCATTCGCCGTCCCACAGCATCGCCGGCTTGTTTTCGTCATCCGGTTGGCCGTGGAAACGGATCGCCGGCTGGCCGAGCGCGCCCCAATCATGCGCCTCGATGCGCTTATCCACGTCGAGCATGCCGTAGATCGGGGCCTCAAAGGCACCCGCCAGTTCCGCCATCACCATGTCGGTGAAGCGCCCGTCGCGGCGGAAGATGGTCGGCGAACCCAATTCCTTGCTCACGCGCACCACGTCGCCGAGTTCGACCACGGTCTTGTTGCCGGGCACGCTGTTGGCGGGAACCGGGGTCGAAGCCAGCAGCTCGCTCCACGATAAATCGCGTTTCGGCAACCGCACCACGATCTCGATCGGGTTGCGGCCTTCGCCGCGGTGCGAATAGCCGACCGCGGTGCCGCCGAACAGCGCCGCGATGGTGTCGTAGACGTCGCGCTGCTCGACACCGAAGAATTCGAGGCGGTCCTGATCGATCGAAATGCGCAGGCGCGGCCGCGGCTCGCCGATCGAATCGTCGATGTCGACGATGTAAGGCACTAGAGCGAAGATTTTTTTCAGCTCAGTGGCCACCGCGCGGCGGCTCGTCGAGTCGGGGCCGTAAACCTCGGCCAGCAACGTGGCCAGCACCGGCGGGCCGGGCGGCACTTCGACCACGCGGGCGACCGTGCCGGCCGGCAGGACGATCGACTTCAGCCGGGCGCGCAGATCGAGCGCGATGGCGTGACTGCTGCGCCCGCGTTGGTCGCGCGGCGCCAGATTGAGATTGAGTTCGCCGAGCTCGGGCAATTCGCGCACATAATAATGCCGGACCAGCCCGTTGAAATTGAACGGCGCCGGCGTGCCGGCATAGGTCTCGATGGCGCGGATTTCCGGCAGTTGCCGCGCCACGTCGGCGATCGCGAACAGGGTCCGCTCGGTGTCCTCGAGCGTCGCGCCCTCGGGCAGATCGACGACCACGGCCAATTCCGACTTGTTGTCGAACGGTAGCAGCTTGACCGTGACGCTCCGGGTTACGAACAGCACACACACGAGCAAGGTCGCCACCCCGACCGAGATCAGGAAAATCCAAGCCGAGCGGCGCGAGCGCACGACCGGCGCGGCCACGCGGCGATAAAGCCGGCCGAGAATACCCTCGCCATGCGCCGCCTCGTGTTCATGCACCGGACGGCCTTCCGGATGCAGGCGGAGCATCAGCCAGGGCGCGATCACCATGGCCACGACGAACGAGAATACCATCGCCGCCGACGCATTGGCCGGGATCGGCGCCATGTAGGGACCCATCAGCCCCGAGACGAACAGCATCGGCAGCAGCGCCGCCACCACGGTCAACGTGGCGACCACGGTCGGATTGCCGACTTCCGCCACCGCTTCGACCACGGCCTGCTGACGCGGGCGGCCGTCCTTCAGCGCCCAATGGCGGGCGATGTTCTCGATTACCACGATGGCGTCATCGACCAGGATGCCAATGGAAAAGATGAGCGCGAATAGGCTGACGCGGTTGATGGTGTAGCCCATCAGCTTGGCGGCGAACATTGTGAGCAGAATGGTGGTCGGGATGACCACGAGGGTGACCAGCGCTTCGCGCCAGCCGATGGCAAAGGCGATTAGCACCACGATCGACACGGTCGCCAGCGCGAGGTGGAACAGCAGCTCATTCGCCTTGTCGTTGGCGGTCTCCCCGTAGTCGCGCGTCACCGTCACTTTGACGTCGGCCGGGATCAGCCTGCCCTGCACGCTCTGCAGGCGCGCCAGCAACTGCTCGGCCACGACGACCGCGTTGGCGCCCGCGCGCTTGGCAAAGGCGACGCTGACCGCCGGGACACGGTCCCAGTGGCCGCTTTTGCCGGCCACATCCATCCATACGCGGTGCTCCTGCGGGCTTGGTCCGATGACGACCGACGCCACGTCGCGCACATAAACCGGACGGTTGTCGCGCGTGGCGACCAGCAACAGCCCGATATCGGGAATGCCGGCGAGCGTCTGCCCGGCCGCGACGTTGCGCATGGTGTCGTTGTCGCGCACGGAACCGGCCTGGAACGAGCGGTTGGCATCGCGCACTTTCGCGACCAGTTGCTGCAGCGTGACGCCGAACAGCGCGAGCTTCGAAGGGTCGGGTTCGACACGGATCTGCTCGGGATTACCGCCGGAAATATAGGTCAGCCCGACATTGTCGGTTTTCACCAGTTCGGAGCGCAACTGGTCGGCAAGCTCATAGAGATCCTTGTCGGTCCAGTGCGCCGCCGCTTCCGGCCTCGGCGACAGCGTGAGCACCACGATGGCGACATCGTTGATGCCGCGGCCGACGATCAGCGGTTCGGGAATGCCGACCGGGATACGGTCGATGTTGGCGCGAATCTTTTCGTGCACCCGCAGGATCGCGTCGTCGGATTTGGTGCCGACCAGGAAGCGCGCCGTCACCATGACGCGGTCGTCGAGCGTCTGGCTGTAGACGTGCTCGACGCCGTCGATGCCCTTGATGATGGCTTCCAGCGGCTTGGTCACCAGCTCGACCGCATCCGGCGCCTTGAGACCCTCGGCGTTGACCCGGATGTCGACCATAGGCACGCTGATCTGCGGCTCCTCCTCGCGCGCAATGGTGAGCAGCGCGATCAGGCCGACCGCGAGCGCCGCCAGCAGGAACAGCGGCGTCAGCGGCGAGCGGATCGTGGCCTGGGTCAGACGCCCGGACAGTCCGAGCTTCACGGCCGCACCAAGACGTCGCCGCTTTTAAGTCCGGAGAGGATTTCCAGCGCATCCGGCATGTCCGGGCGCGGCAGCTCGCGTCCGCGCTGCACCGGCACGTCGATCGCGGTTTTGGCGTCCTTGCCAACGCGGGCATAGTCGATGCCGAAGCGCGTGACGATGAACGAGCCCGGCACGATGAAGCTGGTTCGCTCGCCGGCCGAGACCCAGACGCGGATGCGCTCGCCGACGAAATAATCGCCGAGATTTGCGACCGCCGCGTCGGCGACCACGCGGCCATCCTCGATCTGCGGATAGACCAGGCGGATGGTGCCGAATTGCGCGCCGCTCTTGCCGAACTCCTCGCCATCGATGCGCACCGGATCGCCGGCCTTGAGGAAGCGGGCGTGCCGCTCCGGCACGCGTAGCCGCAGAATGTAGTTCTGTTCCGCAACGGTGGCGACGGTTTCACCGGCCAGGATCACGGAGCCGGCCGTCAACGGCACCTTCAAGACGCGGCCGGAGGTCGGCGCCAGCACCTTGCCTTCGGTGACCTGCTGCTGGAGCACCGAGCGCTCGGCGGTGCGCGCCTTCAGCGCGTTGGAGGCGACGTTGAAGGCGGTGCGCGCCTCATCGAGGCGGGTCTTGGGAATGGTGCCGCGCGAGAACAGATCCTCCGCGCGGGTGAGATCGGTCTGCGCCTGGGCGAACTGGGCCTCGAGGCCGGCGATCTGCGCATCGAGCGACTTCATCTGCAGCGCGAGCTTCTCGTCGCCGATGGTCGCTACGACCTGCCCTTGTTTGACGCCATCGCCTTCCTTCACGGCGAGTTCCACCACCGTGCCGCCGATGCGCGCACGCGCCGGCACGACGTTGGCGCTTTCGACCGTGGCGAACACCGCCTTTTCGTCAGCCACCGTTTTCGGCGCCACGACGAAGGTGTCTTGAGACAGTGCCGCTTGCGCAAACAGCGCGAGCGCAGCCGCTACGACAAGTCCGATACGCATTAGAATTTCACCTCAGTTATCTCACGCGAACCTTGCGGCGCGCGTTCGGAACGCAAGCCGAAGCGGGCGCGCAATAGACCCGATAGAGCGTACGCACGAGCTCGCGCGCCTGCGGGCTACCGATCGAATACCAGATGGTCTGCCCGTCGCGCCGCGCCGTCACCAGTCCGTCCTTGCGCAGCAGGGCCAGGTGTTGCGACACGGTCGAGTCGCGGATTTTCAGCAGCGCCGCCAATTCACCCACCGAGCGCTCTTTCTCAGTCAGCTGGCAGACGATGATCAGGCGGTGGCGGTTGGCGAGCGCCTTGAGCAGCCCACTCGCCTCGTCCGCCGCGGCCAACATGTCGTTGACTTGTATTTTCATAGTTGCGTATATACGAATAATCGCATATATAGTCAAGACCGCCGCGCGGGGATCGCCCGCCGGCCCTTGGATCAGGAGATTTGCCCGTGAACGTCGATCGCGCCGTATTCGCTCTTGCCGGCACCATGGTGCTGGTGAGCCTTGTACTTGATTGGCTGGTCAGCCCCTATTGGCTGCTGCTCGCGGCCTTTGTCGGGGCCAACATGCTGCAAGCCGCTTTCACCGGCTTTTGCCCGGCCGCCATGATCTTCAGCAAGCTCGGCCTCAGGCCCGGCACCGCGTTCACCTGTGGCACGGCTGTGCGCTGAGCGCATAAACAATGCCCGCGCAGCATCGGCCGCGCAGGCATGAGGTCGTTTTTCGTTCAAGTCAGCCGCGACGGCCGCTCAGTTGTTGTCCTGGCGGTAGACGCCGGTGGTCGCGCCGAGGATGCTTGCGGCTTTGCGATTGATCACCCGCGCAAATCCTTCGCGGTGAACTTTCGATGTGCGCCTTTGCGTTCCGACCACCAAAGCCAGACCGCTGCCACGATGAGCAGCGCGAAGGCGATCGGGCCATGCGGGCTGGCGTGCGCGATATTGAGCTGCCAGCCGAAGGCGAGCAGCACGAGCAGCGGCGGCCATGGCGCTTTGCGTGCCAGCAGAAGCGCCGCGGCCGCGAGCAGCACCGCCGCAAACACCGCCCACGAGCCGGTTTCGCTGATGAACGAGTTGACGCCGCCGACCCATGGATCGACCCAGGTGGTGTTCAGCACGAGCGCCACGCCCTCCACCTGCGCCGGCGTGAGCCGCCCGGCCTCCGCCAGCGCATGGGTGTTGAGCAGGAGGCGGCCTAGTCCGGTCCCGCCAATGGAGTCGAGCGCGGTGTAGTAGACCAGAAACGTCAGCGTCGCGGTGCGCGACAGCCACGCCAGCGTCAATGCGATTGCGCCGTCCGCGTCGTCCACCTTGCCAGCCAGCAGCCACAGCCCAACCGCGACCAATGCGACGACCGGCGTTTGGATGAAATGCAGCGTGAACCACCAGTCCGGGCCGGGATAGCCGAGCGCGACATAGTGCGAATCATAATCGTGCGGCTTCGACAAAAACGCGAACATCCCCGGGTCGGCCGTGAAATGCGCCGGGTGGAACAACTCAAGTCCGATCAGCACCGCCGGCGCCGCCACCAGGCACACCCACCACAGGACTCTTCCGACCCCCGAGTTCGACATTTTGCCCCCCATCCAACGGCGCATCGCCGCCGGTGTTCGTTTCGTGCCGAAGGCTTTTACCACCTCGGCCCATTCGGCGATTGATTGTGTGCCGGATCGATCGGACCTGCTCGCAGCCCCTGCCTCGGCGCGCGAGACGATTGGATCGACTCTAACTTTTCCTTCCCTTGTTTAACAGCGGCGAGCACGCGTTTTGGATTGGCCGCCCACACGAAGGGTTTGGGATCGGCGTTGGTCGCGGCGACGAAGCGGCTGATGCCAGAACCCGGGGGCAGTGTGTACCGCTGGGCTTGCGGGATTCATTGCCGCTCCGCCTGCGCGAGCTTGGCAAGTTCGCCTTCGATAATAGTAATGGTTCCTTGGTTTTCCGGTGTAAGTAGGCCTTGTGAGTTGAGTTGCTTGAGGATTACTAGCGCTTCGCTCGACCGCGCGCGCGGATTGTCACCGGACAGGGCCAAATTGTGGAGCGCGAAGACGACGTCCATCTGCCATGCGGCGTTGCCCTGGCTTTTGGCGGCAAGCTCGCGCCGGATGTCGAGGCATTCGCGATACGCGGCGAGCGCGCCGGGAAGGACGCCTTGGGCCCGCAACACGTGGCCGACGCTCTCCAGGCTTATGGATAGGTCGCGCCGCCATTCGGCGTTGCTCGCGTCCTTGGTGGTGAGCGCGCGGGAGATGTCGAGCCCCTCGCGATACGCGGCGAGCGCGTCGGGGAGGACGCCTTGGGCCCGCAACACGTTGCCGACCCTCTCTAGGCTTACGGACAGACCGCGCCGCCATCGTGCGTTACCGGAATCCTTGGCGGCGAGCGCGCGCTGAATGTCGAGGCTCTTGCGAAACGCGGCAAGCGCACCAGTCAGATCGCCCTGCTTCACCAGCACGTCGCCGACCATGATGAAGCTTAGCCGCACATCGTCCTGCCACTGTGTGTTGTCCGGATCCTTGGCGGTGAGCGCGCGGGAAATTTCGAGCCCCTCGCGATACGCGGCGAGCGCGCCCACAAGGTTGCCCTGCGCCACCAGCACGTTGCCTATCCTCTGCAGGCCCACCGACACCCCCCGCGGCCAGCCAGTGTTGTTCGGGTCCTTAGCGGCGATCGCGCGCGTGATGTCGAGGGCGGCGTCATAGGCGTTGAACGCGCCCGCAAGATCGCCCGCCGCGACCAGGACGTCGCCGATACTCTGCGTATCCAGCGACAGATCGCTCTGCCATCCCATGTTGCTTGGGTCTATCGCGATGAGCGTGCGCATGATGTCAAAGCCCTCGCGAAAGACGGCGAGCGCGCCAGAAAGATTGCCCTGCGCCAGCAGCACGTCGCCGACATAGTGCAGGCTCGCCGACAAGTCGCGCTGCCAGCCTGTGTTGCTCGGGTTCTCGGCCGCGAGCGTGCGGAAGATGCCAGTTGCTTTTTGCGCGTAATCGGCGGCGCGCTCTGTTGCTCCGAGGCGAAAATACGTATCGGAGAACACGCTGAACATCACCGCTTGGCTGCGCCGCACTGCCGGATTGTTCTCGGTCTTCGATGCGAGCTCCACGACCGCGACCTCGGCGCGTTCGAGGATGCGCCGCACCGTCTCGACGCGCATGCCTTCGACATCTTGCAGACCCTGGGCGAGATCTAAAATGACGTGGTCAATCGTGGACTTGGCAGCGCCGAAGTTGCGCTCTGCCCGCGTCGCTTCGGATTTGGCAATCCCGCGCTGCTCGATTGCGATGCCGCGTTGCCAATAGGCAAATCCCGACAGGCCAAGCGCTAGGAAAAGGCCCGCCGCAAGGCTCGCGGTCAGCATGTTGCGGCGGCGGGTCGCTCCCCGGCGACTATCGAGTATGAACGCTTGCGTCGTATCAGTCGGCACCGGCGCACCTTGCGGACGCGAGGCGATCCAGTGCTCGGCCTCATCCAGGCGCGGAGACCGCAGCAGCAATCCTCGCGGTCCCGGCCGTCCATCCGGCGACCAGCGGTGCGCGACTTCGCCAAACTCTGTGTGTTTCCTGATCCAGTCGATGTCAGTCGCAAGCGCTTCGGCGAGACGATTCGCGCTCTCGTCGAACCGGGTATCATCGTCGAAGAAGATGAAGTTGAGACGCGAAAGCGTTTCTGGCACCATCTTGTCGTCCACGCGCCGCCAGACGATCGGCGCGAAGCGTTTGTTGAGCGAAGCCGCGAACGCTATCTCCTTCATGCACACTTCGGAAGAAATTGCGTCAGGGCTCAGCACCATCACAATCGTATCGGCCTGCGTGATCAGCGCCTCAATGCGCTTCCACCAATCTTCGAAGGCGTAAATTTCGCTGCGATCGATGAGCGGCTTGATGCCGCGCGTTTTCAACGCCCCTTCAAGACGTTCGGCGAAAGCCATGTCCTTGCGGGAGTAGGAAATAAAGACTCTCGCCTCCGGCCGCGTATCGCTTTGGGCAGCTTCTTCAAGGGTCATAACTTGGTTCCTCAAATTGTCAGGCAATAGCGCTGCGCGCTCGCGCCACGCCATCAACACGCTCGGCCGGGAAAATAATTGTCACTTTTCGTAGTGAGCAATCCAGCGTAACACGGTTTCACCTGGAAAGCGTTTAATCATCAGCTTCGAACAGAAAGGCTATGACGGGGCCGTGCCACTCGGCATGTTCGATTGCGCAGTCCGCAAATGCTCCCTGCCCGTTACATGAACGGCGTGCTCAATCGCCGTCGACGGCGACCAGAGCGTGGGAACGCCGCATCACGTAGCGCGCGAGTGCCTCGCGGGCCGCGTTCGTGCCCGACGCATCTTCCCAGACATCGTCTTTGAAGAATCCTGCGGGACCGATCGGCGCGATCCGCGTCTGCGGCCGCGCCAGCAAAGCAAGCAGCCCGGGCGCCCGCGCGGCAGCGTCGGCACGGACGGTCTTATTGTCCGGGTACCATTCCGGAATGATGAGGCAAAAATCACGGGCCTGCGCATCGAGCGCTTCGACGAGCGCGAGTGTTGCGGCCAATTCGCGTTCGGTTATCAACGGCGACAGTATCGTCGCAAAACGCGCCGGCTCATGGGCGAGCCGTTCGCGCAGCGCTTCGACCGAAATGCCGGGCTGCGCGCCGGCCGGCGCGCTCACCACACCGGCGACGAAACGGGTTGCCGCGCCGTTCTCCGCCGGGCGCACGACCGATCCCAGCAGGAAACGGATCTGTCCGATGTCCTTGGCAATCTCATCGGCCCGCAAGCGCGGATCATCGAACGACACCAGGCTTGGATGACGCCGCCGCGTGTCATCGCGGACCTCGCCGTGCTCCCAGCCATCAAGGCGGCGGTCGGCGCACCAGCGCTCATGCTCGAGCCGCGCCAGACGACGCATGGTGTCGTCCTCGGCGGTCGATGCCGCGAGCGGTTTGATGACATTGTCGTAGGTGACCGGATCGACGGTCCCCAGCAGGCTTGGATCGTCCGGGATTGACAATCCCAGCGTCCAAAGCTTTTGCGCGAGATGCCACGCGGCCCTCCGGTTGGCGCGACGATAGGTTTCCGAAAGCGTGTCCCATGGCGTTCCGGCGCCGGTCTTACCGGCGTATTCGCGTAAATAGGCTTCGTGGAATTGCTTCGCCAGCGCGTCGCGCCCGCTCAAAATATAATCCAGAAGTGAATCGATCGCGCCCAGATCGTCGATCCGCGAGATCTTGCGGCCGAGATTACGCGGCGAGCGCATCGGCGTCGCCAGCGCGCAGGCCTCATCGCTTGCAGGACCCCCGACGAACAACGCCGCATTGCCGGAGCCATGGCGATCCTGCAAATCCACAACCGCAGAACTCGCCAGCAGCGTGTCGGTCTCGTCGTCCAGCAGCAGCAAGATCGCGGTCAGCGGAAGGATGCCCTCGGCCTCCACCAACGGACTGCGATTGGGGTCGCCGAGATCGGCCAATGCACAAGCCGAAATCATGATCTCCGCCGATTTATCGATTTCGGGCATTTCCCGCTGCAGAAAGGCACGCGCGCCCGCTTCATCCGGCGTGACAATGCGGATGAGCGGACGTTGCAATTCCCCGGCAATGCCTGTGGCCACCAATTCGTCGAGGAACGACTGTCCGAGATGATCGAAGCCGACGAGAACCACATGCAGACGCGGCTGATCGCGCCAATACGCGATTTCGAACAGACGCTCGGTGGCGACGAAATGTTCGGCGATCAGACCGGACGCATCGACAAGACTCGGACGCGGTTTCACGCCGGCCTGCTCGACGCGGGACTGCACGGCCCGGCGCAGCCGGCGCTCGGCGACCTGTGCGATGATCATCGGCGGCGCGGAACCCTGAGCGACGTCAGCGAGGACGCTACGCAATGCCGCAATCGTGCGGGCATCATCCCCATGATCGATGAGCAGGAGGCGCGGCGCGCCGACACCCTCGCCGCCGGGGCCCTGCCTGCCGCGTTGCGAACGCACCGCGCGCGCCAAAGGGCCATCGCCCATGACGGTCACCGGCTCTGTCGCAGACCCATCGGCCCGCCTAGGCGTGTCCGCTGCGATCATCCCAACTCTCAATTGATAAAATAGTAGCGCTTCTGCGCCGGCGTCAGTTGATCGGGAAACTCTTTCGCCAGGTATGCCACGAAATCCTCCGGATTTTCGAATACCGGATGCACCACGATGCGACCGCCCGTATCGACCGTGACAAAGCCATGGCCGTTGGCCAATGCGAACAGCTTCGCCCCCGGCTGATTGCTTAAGCTGATCGCGGCGATGCGCGTGCCATCGTCAACATCGTAGACATCCAACACCGAGAAGTCACTTTTCTCGACGGCGGCGAGCAGCCGCCCATGCGGCGAAAACTGCAACTGCTCCACGACTGCACCGCGCCCGTACGGCGAAATATCGCGCACGGCGCCCGTCTTAAGGTCGATCAGTTTGATCAGTCCATTGGGCAGCGCGGCGGCGAGGTGAACATTGTCCTTCGCCAGAGCGATGCTGCGCGCGGCGGCGGCGACATCGACCTTGGTCGCACCAGCGCGGATCGACGCCATGTCCTGTTCGGACAGTTTTCCGTTCATTACTGCGGCAGCCAAAAATTGGCCGCTCAGACTTGCGGTGAGAGTGACCTTTTCCAGCACGTTGCCGTCGGGCACCGCGCGCACGGAGATATGTCCACCCATGTCCCCGATCGCCATGCGCGTGCCATCGTTACCGACATAAGCAGCCCCCATGCCCTCCGCCGGAGCCGGCCAATCGGCAACCAGTGCGTCGTCGGCGTTGCGCAATATGCGCGTGTTACCTTCGGCGGAGAGACAAACGGCAAAACCCGGAACCGCGACCTTGCCCGCGCACACTCCCAAAGCCGGAAGCATTTCAATTTTCGGCTGTGACGGCGTCGACACATCCAGCCGCCCCGCCGCGCCTGATTTGGTCACCAGGAAAGCCTGCGTCGCGCTGATCTCGCCAAGATATGTGAGCGGTTCAAACTTGAGCGTGCCGGCGGGATGCGCCGCGCCCTCGGAATCGGCATAGACCTCAATCTGTCCGGAAGCTCGGCTGATCACGGAAACGCCGTCTTGCAATCCGGCGACTCGTGCGATGGCCTCCTCGGTCGGGGCGGCGCTTTTGACGATCTTCATGTCACCGGCATCGAGATTCCAGCGCTGAACGACATTGCCGGTATAAGTCGCTGTCACTTCATCGCGGCTGTTCGCAAAATCGAAAGTTCCCATCGGCGTCGGAATGTTCAAATGCATGCCATTGATCACAAAGGGCGTCGAATACTCCTTCGAAATGTTGCGCGTCTCGAACGCCCAGTTCGTGATCGAAGGGCGATCCGAGATCGACAAAAATCCGCTGCCGTCTTTCAACGGATCGAGGCGCTCGATCGCGCCGCCGTCGATTGTCATGTAGGCGGATGTCTCAATGCCGAGTTCAGGCGCCCAGCGCCGGATCGAACCGTCCGAGCCATAGGCCATATAGTCGGAATTGGTGGAACCCCCGAGGAAGCGGCCGCCGACCACCGGAAAATTGGCGGTGACATGGTAGATGCGGTCACCCTCTTTGATATCGTAGAAATCGATGCCGCCTCGGCCGTGCAGCGCCAGCATGTTCCAGCGTGGAGAAATCGTCATGCTTTTTGCGCCCCACGACACTCTTCCGAAGGTGCGCTGCAAGGCGAGCGTCTTGCTGTCGAGCGCCATCAGCCGCCCGCTGAGGATGACTTTGGCGGCAGCGAGGTAGATCGTCGATTTGTCAGGCGACAGCGCCATCGCATATTCGTCGGCGTCCTCGATCTTGAAAGTTGCGACGTCGTTGAGGTCGTCGACGGAGAGCCGGAGCAATTGCTCATCATCGATGAACGCGAGCAGATCGGCGTCCGGCTCGATCAGCGATACGATCGGTTTCCCGTTCGTTCCGGACAGTCCGCGCGTTGCAACCTCATCGCCGCTGGCAATATCGACGAGGTGTAAATTCGTCTGCCCGGCGTCCATGATGAGCAGGCGGCGGCCGCCCTGCAGGAACACCGCGCGCGTGCCGGCGCCGTCGCCCTTGTGACGCGCCAGAACCTTGTTGCTCTGCAGATCGCGCACCGCGACGGCGCCGTCGCGCCCGATCATGACAAGCCGCTCGCTATCCGGAGACAAAACCATGCGCGCAGGCGCGCCGAAGTCGTGCGGCAGGATGCGCTGCCCATCCGTCGTCAGCCCCTGGCGAACGTATATTTTATCGGCGCTCGCAACGACGATCCGGCCGGCAGCGCCGTCCGTGGCGATGGCGGCAGCGCCTTCCGGCATGTCGAGGCGGCCACGCTCGTGATTGGCAAAGATCGCTTTATAGGCCGAGGCGATGGCGTCAGACACGAGAGGCCGGTCGCGCCCCGCGGCAGGATCGGGCAAGGCCTGACGCAAGAGCGCGATGGCGCCGCGAACTGTTCCGTCAGTAACCAGTCCGTCGGCCGTTTTGGCGAGAAAGCGCGATTGCGACACCAGAGCGGCGTTGCGCTGTCGCACCGCTTCGTCGCGCTGCTGAATTGCGACCTGTTCCGCCGCCACCGCGCGGTCGCGCTCGAACAAGGCCCAAGTGGTCAGCCCGGAGAGGCCGATAATCGCCGCGCCGGCCGCGATCGCGAGATTACGCCGAACTTTGGCGCGCGCGCGCACAAATTCGCGATTCAAGATCGGGAGATCGCCGTCCGCGATATCGAATATCTTGGCGAGCACCTTCGCGACTTGCGGATCATACTGTGCGCCAAAGCGGAACCGCGACAGCGCCGATTGCGAGAAAAAGCGCAGGTCGACCCAGTCCCAGCGCGCCGAGATGCGTTCAAGCGGAGCCGGAAAACGATCGATCGGCGCGCCCGGCCCCATCACCACAAGCACGCGCGACGGGTCGCCGTAGAATTTCAGGAACGTTTCGATTTCACGCTCGCACCAGTTCGGTTCGCCGTCGTTGATCGTCTCGAACACGGATGGCGTTTGCAGCAGCAGCAATGTCCGCGAGCGGCACAAGGATGCGGCGATATGCTCGTCCCAGAAATCGACATTCGGCTTCTGATACGAGAGGTCCAGAAAGACCCGGTTCTGCGCACCGCCGACGCTGGCGTCGTGCGCCGCGATCTTGTCCTTGAGTTCGACCGGCGCCTTGAAGCCGGTGATGCGATCGCGCAACCAGCGCGCCAGCGGCAGGGCATCGCCCCGGCGATAGGAGATGAAGCCGAGAAACGGCTGGCCGCTCCCGGCGTGTTGCAGCAATGTCGGACTGAGGCCGGGCGCGCGGAGCCTCTCCTGCTCTGCCGTGGGAGCGGCCTCATTCATGCGAGCGATACTCGAAGAGGTTCAGAGTGACCTTTGGCCGGCGCCCTTTTGTCATTGCAGTCGGCCGCAGCCAACCCTCTCGCCACATGCATTTCCTTGCAGCTCGGACGCGCAGAAAACGCCTTTATCGGGAGTAAAGGGTCGAAGCTGATTTCCAGAACTGAAAACAATACAGACATTCGGGGCGCGCGATGGATTCTTGTCCCAGGATGTCGTGGTGATGTGCGTGATATAAACCTTGGAGCTAGACTCGATTTCTCGCGACACCGGCAGCGATGGCGTCGACGACACCATGTCGGCGCCGTCATTGAGATGCCGAATATCGAGGGCGCGCACGGACCCGCTGCCGGCGCGGCCATTGGCGTTCATGGCGACGAAAACATTATAGGTCATGACGCGCGCGTCGGCGAAGCGCAGATTGAACTGAAACTGCCAGGAATTCGGATTGTTGTTGGGATGTGCTGCGCCCGTGAATTCCGGCCACTGGTTGGCATCTTCCGATGTACTGGCGACAATCACGGGAGGCGCCGCGGGCTGTGCCGGAGCTGCGGGTTGAGCTGGCGCTGCCGGTGATGCTGGTTTAGTCGAGCCGTCAGGTGTGTCCATGTACGATTTGAGGCCGACAACCGCAACGATGATGGCGGCCCCGATCAGCGCGAAGCGAAACATCGGCTTCTGCGCCATGGCTGCGACGCCCGCCGCGCCCGTCGGGGCGGCGGATGACGGCGGCGGCGCATAGGATGGCGCAACCGTCGGCGCTGTTGGAGGCGCAGCGGTCGGCGCAACTTGTACTGCGGGCGCGTCGTCGCCCCATGTCAAACTATCAGCCGAGGGTGCAGCCGCTGCTGCCGCCGCCACGACCGCGGGCGATACTGCGCTGCCCGGCGCAGCGCCCGAAAGCGCCGCGCTCCATACATTGACCGCCCAGCGGGCGAGGTCTGCTTGCAGCCCGGTATCGGCGACCAGGGAATTGACTTCCTGCTCGATTTTGAATTGGGACGGCGCCCCGCTCTCGGCGGCCAGATGTTTCGGAACGTCCATATCGTAGGCGGACATCAGCAGCCGGACCGCACGGGTTTCGCTCGGCGCATGGTCGCGCAGCAGGCCTAGTGTGCGGCGGCGGTCCTCCAGCACGGCCATGCCATGACGCTGAAGAATGCGGCCCAGGATTCCGGCTATTTCCGACACCGGCATCGTGCCGGCGTTGGAAGTCTCCGCGGATTTAGACGCTTTGGTGGGTTTTACCATACGAGTTCGCCACCATTTTCATTTTCGCTGGCGACTCCTTGCGCCAGATTTTGCACAGGGTCTGCCGAAGCGCCCACCGGCGCTGATGCCGCCTTCATGGGGACGGACGCGGCCCATTTGATGCGATTGACAAGTGTCTCCGCGCTGTTGGCCTGCAACGGCTTCATGTCCAAGTGACCGATGAAACTCTGCAGCAGAGTCTTGTCGGCGTCCGAACCGATGGCGACGGCAATGCGGATCGCCTTCGCGCCGAATTCGGATTTCATGAAAGCGGCGAGCCCGGCCTCGGCGTCGTCGGTCGGCAGGCCATCGGACAACATCACGAGGACGGGAGGCAGTTGCCGGCCAGGCATCTTTTCCGGCGTCAACGCTTGCGCCAAGGCTGCGAACGCCGCACCCATGTTGGTTTCGCCCCCGGCGGTCAGATCGCTCCACTCAAACTGATCGACCGGCACCGGAGCCTCAACGGTCCATTGCACGTCGTCGGCAAAGCGCAGCACGCGCACCAGGACATCGTTTTCCGGATTGTCGGCCGCCGCCGCGCGCATCGCCGGAATCGCGGAGCGCACGGCGTAGTTCAATGATGCGATCTTATCCCCCATCATCGAACCGGAACAATCCACCGCCAGCACGAAATGAAGTTGGCGGCGCGTCAGTCCGGCCGCAGCGAGTTCAGGCCCGTTCGGCGTAACCATGCAGGCTCCTTAATAGCGGCAGCAATCAAACGGCCTGCACGTCGATGGTCACGGCGCCGATCTTGATCTTCTCATTGGCGACGAGCTTGACGCTCCGCCCGGCCGCGACAGTGGTCGTGGCGCCGGTGTCGAGCGTGACGGCCCACACGACGGACGTCATGTTCTTAAGTCCGATCGCCTTGGCATCCTGAGGATGCACCGTCACCTCCGCCAGCGTACCGGAAGACAGGCCCCGCCCCGGAAACAGCATCGCGAGGTCGATCGTCTGACCGGCGACGATGCCATAGCGTTCGGCGCCGTTACTCAGAATGAAGCGTGGGACCGGCGCAGCCTGCGGCGCGGCCATGGACGGCTGCGGGACCGCGGGCGCACCCATTGGGTAAGCGCCGGGCGTCGCTGTCGTCGCCTTCGGCCGGAAAAACGCGCCCACCACCTGCGAGAGTCCTCCCCACGCAGTCGCATTGTGCTCCGGCAACGTGCCGGTCGCCACCGGAAGCGGCACGCCGCCGACGATGATGGAGTCGGTCGGAATAAACGCCGGGCCCTTGCGCACAGCCTCAAGCTGCTTGGCCTTCAGGAAGCAGCCAACGAATACGAACAGCGTGATTGCGCCGTCCACCCATAAACCCGTCACACTATTAGAGACTGCCGCTGCATCCCACAGCGTATGCAGCACCGCCGCCACCAACCAACCAATCGCGAGCAGTTTGATCATGGACCCCGGATAACGCGCCACCAGGCCGATGAAGTAGCCGAAGATACCAGCCCAGGCCATGTGACCGATGACGCCTTGCAGCACGCGGGGGACCATAAGGGCGAACCCCTCGGCGAGGCCGAATCCTTCGCCGGCCACCTTCGTTATGTCACCCACGTGTTTCGGCACATATTGACCGAGCGTCTCCACAATGATGAAGCCGGCACCGGCAGCGAGCCCAAACATGATGCCTTCCAGCGGGGTTGAAACTCGGAACCAATCCAAATAGCGCGATGCCGGCGCATTGGCCGCGGTGCTGGGCGTTCGCAGCACGAGGAAGAGACCGATCAAAGCGGGGACGGCCTTCGTCAACTCTTCCAACAGGCCGGCGCCGAAAAAATAACTGATGAAGATGTTGAGAAAGGCCGGATGCGTGGGATCGCCCCCGGGAAGGATGTCGCGAAACACAAATGCGAGGAAGCTAAAGAACGACGTGTTCAGTTCGAGGTACACGATCCCCATAGGAATGATGTAGATGAAGATGGGCTTTTGGATGCCGGAATAGATATAAGCCGCGTAAAAAATGCAAAACAGCAGATATGCCGTGAGCACGCTCGCATATTGCGAGAAATTATTGTGCAAATTTTGCATCGAGAACAGCAGCATGCAAACGGCCGCCGTCACCCCCAGAGGAATCAGGATCCCACTTTTGAGAATGTTAATCTTCGTCGAACTAAACGGAATGATTTCGGAGTCGCTCGGTCCAGCAAGATCGCGCGGTGTCGGCGGCATCGCGGGGACGCCGAGCGGCGGAGGGGCAGGAGGAAGATTGGTCATGGAGCTTTACTCTCGCCGGTCAGGAGATGCGTTGGCCAACTGAGGCGACTGTACGGTAAATATTTTGCGAGTCAATTTGGCAATGACGCTCACGCGTCCGCTCATTTCGCTGGCTCGCGCGGAGGGACGGGAAGCGCCGGCGCGACGGGAACCGGAATCGGCGCATCGCCGCTGCGTCGCGGCACGGGGGTCGTAGGACGCGCGGGCACACTGAGCTCTTTCGGCTGTACCGGCTCCTTCGGCACCGGCTCGCCCGTTTGCGGCGAGTCTGTCGGGTCGTCCGCCTTGCGCGGCGGCGCATCCCCCTGTTGCGGGCCGGTCTGCAAAGGCGCGACCGGACTTGAAACCGGTGCTTGCGGAACAGGCGTCGCGGCTTGCCGGCTTTTCATCGCCCAATAAAGACCGCCGGCGCCGAGCACCGCGCCCAGCACAGCGGCCGCAGCCAGAGCGCCAAAGCCGAACTTATAGGTCGCGGCAACGGGCGCCGACGGAGCCAGAGGAGCATGGCCGTGCACAGTGTCTCCCGCATCGGCTGCGGAGCGGGCCGCAGGCGCAGCGACCGATTGGGCCAGCGGCGCGGCCGCGCGCTCATCAGAGATTCCGACCTCGGACAGCGTTGCTGTTTCAGGAACGGGCGTCGTGGCGGCGGCGTTGTAAAACATCATCAGTGTGTTGTCGTCGCCGCTGCCCATTTCCGAACAGCGCGCCAGCCAGCTTTCAAGATCGGCGCAGGTCGCCTGCATCCCGTTTTCTTGCACGAGCGAACGCCAACGGCGCGCGACGTCGAAGAACTGCGAGTCCTCCGCAAAAGATTTCGAAAGGCCGTCGCTCGAAACCATCGCAAAGCCCGGCGTGGCAAGCGGATGCGGAGCGCCAAACAACTTCGTCCGGAAATGCGCGACGGCATCCGTATGGCAGAGCGAGTAAGTCTGCTCGCCTTCAAGGCCTTCGTCGTCCGGCAAGGGCTTCGTGAGATCGCCGCCGGGGGGCGCCGCCAGAAGGTCGCCATCGCCGATCTGGGTAAAGACGCTGATGCCGGGACCGAATGCCGCCGCGATGCATGTTGCGCCATAGGCGACATGCGGGTCACTGACCGAAAGCTTCGGATCCGGATCGGACTGGATGTCCGAAGCCACCGCCTTGCGCCAGGATGACACGATGCGCGCAGGCAATGCCGCCAAGCCGGCCTGCAGGCGATCGAGATCGGCGACGCTGGCGGCGCCATCGGCGCTCAACGCCGTGAACGCCTCGCGTGCGGCCTCGACGGCGAAACGGGAACCGCGATCGCTGCGAAAATGCGGATCGCTGCCGTGACCGTCGGAGACGGCGATGATCGTCCATTGACCACACACCCAGCCGCCACGCGCGTCCTGGTTGGGCTTATTGCGAAGAATATGGGAGGCTCCGCGGGCGCTCGCGCCGCCGATCACGCCTGCGCTCGCTTTCGGCACCCGCGTCATGCGGCGCTTCCCAAAGGCACGGCGCCGGCGCCGGAAACGCCGGAGACCGTGCCTTCGCGAATACCGAAATTGATGGCGATTCCATCGACGATGCGGACCGTCTTGCCCGGCACGATCGTTACCTTATTGCCGTCAACCGTGTGCGCGGACCATGTGCCGGCGCCGATATTCTGCAATCCCAGGATCGCGCGATCGCGCGGATGGCTTTCCACCGTGCCGATGGGCGCTTCGTCGGTGACGATATAGCCGGAGCTCAATTGATATTCGAAGAGTTTGCGCCGCGGTGTGAGCAGAATGGGATCCCGCCCGGCATTGAGCAGCGGCGGCAACGGCACCGCGGCGCCGCACGCGACGCAACTGCATCCGCGTTGTTGCATCGCGCGATCGACGCCGTGCGCAAATCCGCAGGCCGGACAGTTCACGGTCGATTCGCGCAAATGCGCAAGCGCGCTGCGCCACTCGCTTTCGAGCGGCCGGTCCTGGATCTGCGTCAATCCCAGTGTGAAGACGCGGATGAACAAAACGCGCATGCGTTCGGTCATCGCCGCCCAGCGCGCGACCACCCAATCGTGAACTTTGGGCACCGGACCATTGGCATCGGAATGCGGATCGAAAAGAAAGCATGGCTCCTGGCCATAGAATTTCATTTCCAAGGCATGGTCCATGATTCCCGCCTGCGCTTCGCGCTTGCCGTCGAGCGGATGCCAATTGAAGATCATGTAAAAAAACAGCACCGCCATCGAGTAAAGATCGGTCTTGGTCGACGGCAGGGCTTGCCGGCGCACCACCTCCGGCGCCATGAACTTGCGGGTGCCGTAGACTCCGCCCGGCTCGCCGTCGACCGCGATATTGTCGGCATCGCAGATCTGAATGGTGCCGCGCTCGGCATCGATGAAGAAGCCGCCAAAGTTGATGTCCTGATAACAATAGCCCGTCGCATGCAGCCGCTGGAAACTCGTGGCGATGTCAAAACATGCGGTGGCGCGGATATCGAGCGCCGGATTGATGCCGCGCGGCGGCGCTACGAACAGATCCTTGAGCGGGCGGCGGTCGCTGCTGATCAACGGCATGATGTAGCCGAAGCTCGGCGAACCCTGGATCTCCGCGAAATCGAGCGGCCAAAGGAAGTTCTGGTCCGGCGGTCCTTGCCTGACCATGCGCGCGATGCGCGCGCGCAGCGTCAAGTCCGCAAGCACGACATGCGAGTGATACCATTTCAGCGCCAGCCGCCGCCCCGTGGTATCGACGGCATAGACCGCGCCCTGCCCTCCGCTTCCGATCAATTCCCCAACAATGCCTACGCTGCCCGATGACAGGCGAAACGGCTGTCCGCGGGCGAGTTCGTCACGGGTTGGCGTCATGCGGACAGGGGCGGGTTCTGCTCACAAGCAAGCAATGGATTCGAGACCGCATAGTTGCAATATGCATGCGGTATGACAAGCTTACGTTGAATTTTGCGCGTCGCAACGTAATGGCAGTGGAATGAAGCAAACGACAGTTATGCCGAAGCCACGGATGGCGCTGCAAATCGGCATCGCAGGTCATCGCTCCAACAAGCTCGACCGCGAGAGTCAAATGGCGGTCGACCATGCGCTGCGCAGGCTTTATGCGATGATCGGCGAGGCGATTGCCAAGATCGCACTGGAAACGCAAGACCGCATCTATTCAACGGCTGCACCCTTGATCCGAATCGTCAGCGCTCTGGCGGAAGGAGCCGATCGCATCGCCATCACCGCCGCTCCGGCGGATTGGCGGCTCGAAGCTGTCTTGCCAATGCCGCGTTCGGAATATGCGCGCGACTTTCTTGGGAATGCGGCGGCAAGTGATTCCAATGCCGAATTCGAGCGCCTGCTGGCGCGCGCCGCCTCCGTAACCGAGCTGCCGCTGTTGCCGGCCGTCGACGCCCGCGACGACGCCGGCAGAGCCCTGCACTATCACGCATTGGCGGCCTTTCTCGTTCGCCAGATCGACCTGCTGGTCGCGGTTTGGGATGGCCAGCAGGCGGATGGTCCAGGGGGCACCGCCGGCGTCGTCGCGCGCGCTTGCAACGAAGGACGGCCGGTGCTGTGGATCGACCCCAAGGATGCCGCTATGCCGCGGCTTCTCCTCGCCTTTGACGCCGTGGCCCCCATCGATCATCGATGGCAGACCTTGGAGGTCGGCGACATCGACCGCTTGTTGCGCGATATCCTCATGCCGCCTGCGCCACCGGTTTCGGCGTATGACAAGCATCATGGGGCGCACGGTAATGAGAACGGTGCCGGCGAACACGCCGTCGCCGCGAAGCCAATTCCGCAACTGCCGTCCTATTTCGCTCTGCGCTGGCCGAAGCCGATGCGCTGGCCGTTCGCTTACAATCTGTTGCGGTGGCTCGCTGGCGCGGGCCGTTGGTCGTGGCCGATCGCCTATCCGAGCTACGACAATCTCGCCAAAAGCTGGGATGGCTTCTTCACCGCGATTGCCGGCCACCCCTCTAGAAATGCCGCCGAATTCAATGGACGCGTGCGGTCGATCCTGTTGCCGCGCTCGATCTGGGCGGACGCCTTGGCGTGGTACTACGGGCATCTCTATCGCAGCGCCTATGTGTCGATCTTCGTTCTCGCCGGGCTCTCGGTGCCGGTGGGGCTCTGCTATTTGTTCTTTCTGGAATCTCCGGCGATCCTAGACATCAAAGCCGGCTTCGTGGTCGCCGAATTGCTGATCATCTCGACGGTCGTGATTGTCGTGCGCCGCGGTATCCGGCAGCATTGGCACGCCGTCTGGCTGGCAACCCGCGAGCTGTCGGAACTGCTGCGGCTGGGGCGCTCACTCGCCTATGTGGGGGCGCTGCGCGATTTCGTGGCCGCGCCGCATGCCGGCGGACGGGAAACTCTTCCATCCTGGTATGTGCGCGCGACCTTCCGCGAAATCGGCCTGCCCAGCGGTGTTCTCGACTCCACTTATCTGCGCCATGTGCTGAACGCCGCGCTGACCACGGAAATCGAGGAACAGCGGGCCTACCACACCGCCAACGCCAGGAATCTTGGGAAAATTCATCACATGCTGCATCACAAAGGCGACGCCTGCTTCGTCGCGACCGCCGGCATCCTGGGAATCTATCTCTTGGTCTGGGTCATTGATCGCTTTTTGCTGCCGGGCGCGGCGCATGCGCAGGAACACGCCGGCGCGCATCCGCACGGGCCGCTTCACGAAATCCTGGAATATTATATCAAGCCGATCGTCTCGATCGCGGCGGCCGGACTGCCCGCGTTTGGCGCCGCGCTTTCCGGCATTCGCGCGCAAGGAGACTTTGAAGGCTTCGCGCAGCGCTCGGCCACCACGCACCACGAACTGACCGAGGTCGAGCAGCAGATCGGCGCCTTGTTGTCCGTCCCCGACCAGATCGACCTGCAGGCGGCAACCGACGTCCTGCTCGCCGCGACCCGCGTCATGGCCAAGGATGTCAGCGCCTGGCAACAGCTCTATGTGAGCAAGCGGCTGACGCTGCCCGCCTGAGGCCGGCGCTGTATAGTCATGGGGAGATCGCTTCATTGATAACGTCGTGATACCGGTTCTAAGCTAGACGTTGCAGCCGCGAACGAAAGAACCACAACGATGGCGTACAAGTTGAGGGATATCGGGCTTGTCTGCGCGATCTCGCTGGCTCTGCTCGCGCCGGTGCGTGCGGCGATGGAGCCGGACAATGTCGCGGCGCAAGTGCGCGACGCAGCCAAGATGTGCCGCGAGATGGGTGGCACGCCGAATACCGACGCCATGCTGACGGTCGACGACCTCAACGGCGATGGCGGCGAGGACTGGATCGTTGATTACAAAAAATTGCAATGCGCAGGCACACCTAATCCGTTTTGCGGATCGGGCGGCTGCGCCCTGCAGATTTTCCTATGGTCCGGCGGATCGAACTGGACGAAGGTGTTCGACGACACGGTCCAGACCTACCACTTTGCCAAAGCGCGCGGACACCGCGTGCTGGAGGTCAAATTCGGTGGTTCCGCATGTGGAAAAACGAATTATCAGAACTGTCCGAAGACTTACCGGTTCGAGCGCGGCGGTCTGTTCCCGGCAAAATGAGGCGTGCGATGCGAGGCTGTTTCAATCTCTTCTGCCTTTGCCTCGTCATGGCCGGCGTGGCCGGGAAATCCAGCGTCGCCGCACAGACGGGCGCATTCAAGCCGGTGACCGCCAAGGAACTCGCGCGCAATCCCGACGCCTATGTGCGACAGCCCATCGAACTCAAGGACGCATACTGCTACGCGGCCGAAAAGGGCTACATCTGCATGACCACGGAACCGTTGTCGGTGATCGCCGAAGGAATAGCTTCGAGCGTGCGCAAGAGCATCATCGACGATGAGTGCGGCGAGTTCGATGCCCTGGAGCAATCGCCCGATTGCAAGTTTTCCCTCCGTTTCGTGCCGAAAAGCGTCAACGTAGAAACGGGAACGTACGTCCGCGGAGACAAAGCGGTGGAGGGTCAAATCAAAGTGCTGAGAACCGAGGTGATCGAGCCCATCGGGGGCCGCGATCGGTGAACCGATAGCTAAAACGGCCTATCCCCTCCCGCACATCAGCGGCAATGTCGCGCGCGGTTTTCCGCCATTTCGACCGCCGCCGCGGCGGTCTGGATCAAACCCGCCTCCGTGATATTGCACTCACCAACATGCGCCCGCATAAAGGCAATCATCTCCGCCAGCACGCTGGTGGCCTGGCCTAGAATAATGCAAACGCGGCGCCAGCTCGACCTCCGGGTCCATTCCTGAGTCTCGCTCCGGATATTTGCCAGTTGCTCTGAATAGCTCGCCATCTGGTTACAGGCCGGCGCGTCCCGCATTTCGCGGCCGGCATTGGACAGCGCCTCAACTGCGGTCTCCGCCGACGACCCCGACGGCATTACCAGGAGAATAACGCCGCTCAAAACGCAGGCTTGGATCAAGGTCGAAATCGTCTTCGCGTTCATCGTCTTGCTTCCGTGAGCTTCGCTGCGGTGTCACGCCCTTTATGGTTCATCCCGCCACAGCGTTGGACTGCCAGCAACATAACCGCTCGGACGCCGTTTTAAAACTCGGCGAAGCCGGCCTTCCTCGGTTCTCCCGACCCCCCAATCCGCGAAAAACGGGCATCGAATCGTCGCCGAATGCCGTCAAACTCCTCCCGAACCCCGCGATCGTGAATTTAGCAACAGACTCCCAGAACAATTGCTAGTGGAAGCGGAGATGCTATTCTCCCCCTTCATATCCGCTGGGGGATCGTTGATGAAAATCGAACGCGTCAGTGTCATGGGGCTGGCTTTCGCAGTCATGGCTTGCTTGGCCGCGGCTTTCGCCGGCTGGCTATCGCCCGCATCGGCGCAGCCCCAGGACCCCGGCGGCGCGCTGCGCGCTTTGCAAGGGGCGCCCAGCGCCGCACCTACGCAGCGCACGATGAGCGGCGAGTGGAGCGGCAAATATGTCTGCGGGCAAGGCGTCACCGGCGTCCAAATGATCTTTTCGGAGGACGGCTCGCGCGCGCTCTTTCACTCTTATGCCTTGCCGGAAAATCCGGGGGTGCCGGAGGGCTGCTTCACCCTGTCCGGATTTTTCGACCCGGCCAGCGGCATACTCAACCTGACCGCCGGCAAATGGATCGTACGGCCACGCAACTACGTCACCGTAAACGTCTCCGGCAATCTCGACGCGAGCGGGCAGAATTTCGCGGGCCGCATCATCGGTCCGTCCAATTGCAGCAACATCGTCCTATCGCACGCGCCCTCCCCCCAGCCGCTGCCGAATGCCTGCGAGCGGGCGCTCCCGTAATCGCGCTCGTCAGATCAGGCCGGTCAGCATGGCCCGAAGCTGCGGACAGGCATCGCCGAGCAGCGACGGCGGCCACGGCACGTGCAGCAGCGTGTTGAACAGAAGATACATTGAGATCCACAGCGGAATGGCGATCAGCAACGCGGCCGACCGACGCGCGGCGCCGAATCGCTCGTTCGGCGCAAGTTCCGATGCGCCGGGCGATGGATTACAACGCCCGCTTATTGTATGAATTGAGCGCAGTCAGCGAGACGCGGCCGATGCTCGACAAAGCGGACAAATCAAAAAAATCCGGCCCAGCAATTGCCGGCGGCCCGCCGCTCGATTTCCAAGATCACCTGCGCCAGCTCGAAGCACGCGGCCTGGTCACCCACATCGACCACGCCATCGACAAGGACAGCGAGCTGCATCCGCTGGTGCGCTGGCAATTCCAGGGCGGGCTCGCCGAGGAACAGCGGCGCGCCTTTCTGTTCAGCAACGTGGTCGACGGTTCCGGGCGGCGCTACGATATTCCGGTCGCGGTCGGCGCGCTTGGCGCCTCGCCGGAAATCTACGCGGTCGGCATGGGCAAGCCGGTCGAGGACATCGGCGAGGCCTGGACGCGCGCGATCGCGCATCCGATCGCTCCGGTCGTTGTCGCCTCCGCGGCCTGCCAGGAAGTCGTGGTCAAAGGCGCCGATTTGCTCAAGCCCGGCGAAGGACTGGCGCGCCTGCCGGTGCCGATCTCGACGCCCGGTTTCGATTCCGCGCCCTATCTCACGGCCACGCTGTGCATCACGCGCGACCCCGAAACCGGCGTGCAGAACATGGGCACCTATCGCGCCGCCCTGAAGGCGCAGGACCGGCTCGGCGTTCGCATGTCGTCGCGCCCGGGCGGCGCCGGCGGCTATTTGCACTGGCGCAAATATCAAAAACGACGCGAGCCGATGCCCTGCGCCATCGTGATCGGCTGCGCGCCGGTCGTGCTGTTCACCGGTCCGCAAAAACTGCCGATCGATGTCGACGAAATGGCGGTGGCTGGCGGGCTGGCCGGCGCGCCCATTCGCATCATCAAGGCGGTCAGCGTCGACCTGCACGTCCCGGCCGACGCGGAGATCGTGATCGAGGGCCTGATCGACAGCGAACTGCTTGAGCCGGAAGGCCCGTTCGGCGAGAGCCACGGCCATGTGGCGCTGGAAGACTTCAACATGGCGATGCGGGTTATCGCGATCACCACCAAGCGCAAGCCGGTGTTCGTCTCTATCATCAGCCAAGTCACGCCCAGCGAATCGAGCGTGATGAAGAAGGTCGCCTTCGAGCCGATGTTCCTCTCGCATCTGCGCGACCAGCTCGGCATTCGCGGCATCAAGCGCGTCGCGATGCACGAGCCGTTCACGAACTTGCGCAAGGTGATCTTCCTGCAATATGCGCGCGGCACGGCGCCCACGGAAGTGTGGCGCGGGTTGCAGGGCGCGGCCTCGCTGCGCGCCGACTGCGGAAAAATCTGCATCGCGGTGAGCGAGGACATCGACCCCGCCAATGCCGACGCCATCTTCTGGTCGCTCGCCTACCGCTCCGATCCGGGCATCGACATGCAGATCATGCCCTACCGCTCGGCCGGGCACGGGCCGAAATCGGACAAGCGCGAGGATTCCACTATCCTGATCGACGCCACGCTCAAGCACGACATGCCGCCGCTGGCGCTGCCGAAACAGGAATTCATGGAACGCGCGCTCACGCTCTGGAAGGAATTGGGCCTGCCGCCGATCACGCCGCAGCCGCCCTGGCACGGCTATTCGCTCGGCGATTGGGACGAGCACTACGACATTTACGCGCGGCGCACGGTCGAAGGACGCTGGGCCGAGAGCGGAACTGAGACCAGCAAGCGGCGGCGCGGCGGCTTGATACCGGAAACGCCGGTGCGCGGTGTCGAAAGCCCCAAGAAGAAATCCTGAAGGCCACGCATGATCCGTCCGCTTGCCGTCCTCCTCGCCGCTTTCGCCATCCTCGCGCAGCCCGCCCGCGCCGACGACTATCCAACGCGCCCGGTCCGCCTCATCGTCGGCTTCGCCGCCGGATCGAGCGGCGACGTGATCGCCCGCATCGTTGCGCACAAGCTCAGCGAACTCCTGAAGCAAAACGTCGTCGTCGAGGACAAGCCGGGCGCCAGTAGCATGGTGGCGACCGATTACGTCGCGCGCAGCGCCAAGGACGGCTACACGCTGATGTTTGCGACCATCGCCACCACCATCAACATGACGCTGCTGGCGGGGAACGCGCCCAATGTCGAAAAGGACATGACGCCGATCGCGCTCGTCGGCTCGATCCCCAACATCCTAGTGGTCGATGCAAAGCTCGGCGTCAGTGACGTGAAGGGCCTGATCGCGCTCGCCAAGCAGAAGCCGGACGAATTGCTCTACGGCGCCTCCGGACTTGGCAGCGGGCCGCACCTGGCGACCGAATTGTTCAAGCAGATGGCCGGCGTCAAGATGACCGGCGTGCTCTATCCCGGCAGCGGGCAGACCGCAGTCGATCTGATCGCCGGCCGCATTCAGGTGATGTTCGCGCCGGCGCCGACCGTGCTCGGGCTCATCAAGGACGGCCGCGTCAAGCCGCTGGCCACCACCGAAGCCAAGCGTTCAAACATCGCGCCCGATCTGCCGACGATTGCCGAAGCGGGTCTGCCCGGCTATGCCGCCGGCCTCTGGTTCGGCATCCTCGGCCCGGGCGGCCTGCCCAAGCCGGTGATCGACAAACTCTCCGAAGCAACCAATGCGGCGTTGAAAGATCCGGCCGTTTTGCAAGGGTTGCAAAGCCAGGGCCTCAATGCCACCGGCGGCAGCCCGGAGGATTTCGCCCGCTTCATCAAGAGCGAAACCGAGCGCTGGGCCCGCGTCATCAAGTCCATGGACGCGGCGAAAAAAGCGGAAGCTCCCGCGGCGTCGGGTCATGAATAAACCGGAAACCGGCTTCCGCTTCATCGGGCAGCCCATGCCGCGCCACGAAGACGCGCGGCTGCTCATCGGCGCGGGCCGCTTCACCGACGACTTCGATTTTCCCGGGCAGACTTACGCGGCGATGGTGCGCTCGCCGCACGCCCATGCGCGCATCGTCTCGATCGACAAAGCCCACGCGCTGGCGCTGCCCGGCGTGCTCGGCGTGTTCACCGGCGCCGATTGCGCCGCCGACGGCCTCGGCGCCATCGGGCACGATCCGCTGCCGAAGACGCGCGACGACATGAAGCTCACCGGGCCCGGCGGCAGCCAAATCTTCATCGGCCCGCATGTGCTGCTGCCGGCCGACAAGGCGCGCCATGTCGGCGAAGCCATCGCCATGGTGGTGGCGGAGACAAAGGCTCAAGCGCTCGACGCGACCGAAGCGCTCGACGTCGTCTATGACGAACTGCCCTTCGTTCTGCATTGCGAAGACGCCATGAAAGCCGGCGCGCCGGCGGTCTGGGACGAGGTGCCCGACAACATCCTGGTCGATACGCATTTCGGCGATGGCGCGGCGACCGAGCGCGCCTTTGCGTCAGCTGCAAACGTCGTCGCCATGGATTTCACAATCGGCCGCGTCACCGGCGTTCCGCTCGAGCTGCGTGCGGCGGTGGCCAATTACGACGCGGCCACCGCCCGCTACACGCTGCACGCCGGCAGCGGCGGCGCGGTGCGGCAGAAAAACGAACTGGCCAGCATTCTCGGTATCAAGCCCGACGCCGTGCGCGTGTTGTCGTTCGACGTCGGCGGCAATTTCGGCACCCGCAACCGCGTCTATCCGGAATACGGCCTGGTGCTGTGGGCCTCGCGCAAGCTCGGCCGCCCGGTCAAGTTCACCGCCACCCGCTCGGAGTGCTTCATCAGCGATTATCAAGGCCGCGACCTGATATCGAAATTAGAACTGGCGCTCGATAGCGCCGGCCGCTTCCTCGCGCTGCGCGCTACCAATATCAGCAATGCCGGCGCGCGCTGCGTGTCGCTCTCGCCGCTCAGCAAGGGCGCAGGATTAATCACCGGCAACTACGCCATACCGGTGGCCTCGCTGCGCGCGCTCTCGGTATTCACCAACACCATTCCGACGCAGGCCTATCGCAGCTCCGGCCGCCCGGAAGTGACCTTCGCCATCGAACGCTTGATCGACATCGCGGCAGCCAAGCTCAACATCGACCGCATCAGCCTGCGCCGGCGCAATCTGGTGCGGCCGAAGGCCATGCCGTACCGCAACGCGGTCGGCATGACCTACGACAGCGGCCGCTACGAGGAGAACATGGACCTCGCCATGCGCATCGCCGACTGGGACGGCTTCAAGGCGCGCCGGCGCGCGGCCAAAAAACGCGGGCATCTGCTCGGCCTCGGCCTCGCCAATTACGTCGAGTCGTCTATCGGCGCGCCCAAGGAACAGGCGCGCATCACGATCCAGCCGGAAGGCCGCGTCGACGTCATCATCGGCACCCAGCCGGCCGGGCAAGGCCACGAGACCAGCTTCGCGCAAGTCGTGGCGGACTTGCTCCATGTACCGGTCGAGGCCGTGCGCATTATCATGGGCGACACCGACGTGGTGCGCGCCGGCGGCGGCAGCCATTCCGGCCGCTCCATGCGCCATGCCGCCACCGTGTTCTCGCTGGCCGCGACCGATCTCATCGCCAAGGGCAAGCGCATCGCCGCGCTCGCGCTCGGCGCCGCGCCCGAGCACGTCGAGTTCAACGACGGCCGCTTTGCCGCGCGCGAGACCAACCGCAATTTCGATTTCCTCGAACTGGCGCAGGAAATCCCCAAACTCGCGCTGCCCGACGAGCTCGCCGGCGGCCTCGCGGTGGTCGCCGACAACGAGATGCACGATCCGGTGTTCCCGAACGGCTGCGCGATCTGCGAAATTGAAATCGATCCCGCTAGCGGCGGGTTGACGCTCACGCGCTATGCCTCGGTCGACGACGTCGGCCGCTGCATCAATCCGCTCATCGTCGACGGCCAGACCCACGGCGCCATCGCGCAGGGCATCGGCCAGGCGCTGTGGGAGCACTGCGTGGTCGACGATTCCGGCCAGCCGCTCACCGGCTCGCTGATGGACTACGGCATGCCGCGCGCGCATCTGCTGCCGTCATTCGTGACTGAGATCGTCGAGGTGCTGTCGCCAACCAATCCGCTCGGCATCAAGGCCGGCGGCGAAGGCGGCACCACGGCGGCGCCGGCCGCAATCGTGAGCGCCGTGGTCGACGCGCTCAAACCTTACGGCGTGCTCAATATCGACATGCCGGCGACGCCGCATCGCATCTGGCAGACGATCCAGAAGGCGAAAGCCGGCTGAAGCTCCGAATCCCGAGATCGTTGCGCGGTCACGCCATGGCGCGCGTTAGGCGGCTGCTGTTGGCGCCCACGCACTGGCGCAGCGGCGCGTAGCCGCGTTCGGCGGCGACCATGAATCCTCGCCAGCAGACAGCGCCTGGGCGATCGCCGCTTCGGCGTCCGCGAACGCCGCGATTTTCTCGGCGATCATCAATTCCGCTTCCGCCGCCGCTTGCGGTCCGCCTTGCGCCATCCGCAGGAGACGCATGGAGACGACGCTCTGCACCTCGCAGGCAAAACGCAACGTTTCGGCCCAGGCATTGAATGATTCGAGCACGCTAGCCTCCGCTCAATCGGCCGGCCTTAAGAGTGCGGCCGGCAACTTGCAGCGGAACTATCGCGCAAGATTTACAAGGATCATTGGTGTCGTTGATTAAAACTGGAGGGATTCCGCTAACCGCCGCTTGACAGGCGGCGGGCCGCTTGTTCGGCTCTGCCGGCATGACGATCGACGATTTCGCGCTGGCCCGCGCCGTGCACGTGCTGGCGCTGGTGCACTGGATCGGCGGCGTGACGATGGTGACCACCATCGTGCTGCCGCGCGCCCGCGCTCTGCCCGACGCGCGCGCGGCGCTCGCCGCTTTCGAGATGTTCGAGGGCCGCTTCGCCGCCCAAGTGCGCTTTTCGATTCTGCTCGCCGGCCTGTCCGGCCTCTACATGCTGGACAAACTGCAGGCCTGGGCGCGGCTGCTCGATCCGGCGTTCTGGTGGCTGGCGCTCATGCTCGCGGTCTGGGCGGTGTTCGCGCTGATGGTGTTCGTGCTCGAACCGCTGGTCGTGCACCGCCTGTTTCACGACTACGCGCTGCGCGACAAGGACCGCGCCTTCGCACTGGCGATCCGGCTGCATGCCGTGGCGCTTGCGGTCTCGGCCGTCGCGATCGCCGCCGGCGTGCTCGGCGCGCATGGCGCGCATGGCGCGCTGCGGTGAGGGGGACGTTTAGATGCACCTAGTGAATGATGTCGAGCGTCCTATCATTATCTAAGACGCAGCCATGATCTAGCACTACAGTTGCGCTTTCTTCGATCGTCTGAATCCATCGGTCACCATGATTCGGAGATCGTGGATGACGGGTATTTCGATCGAGACGACGCTGGAGCTTT